>ERZ772937.2704-NODE-2704-length-10724-cov-2.916581_pt1 | contig 10724 bp, 6 predicted proteins | sample MGYA00512113_ERZ772937 | MGnify/ENA primary metagenome ERZ772937 (study PRJEB29015, sample SAMEA2737649) | human gut metagenome | biome: human gut; feature: human-associated habitat; material: faeces | place: China | collected 2012 ... | reverse complement strand
TCTGATGTATCCCCAGTTGGGACTCCAATCGCATACCTTCCGGTCTCTGTGTGATCTAAGTTTGTGTCAAAGTGCAGCGTGTATTCCATGGCAGTCCATTTCGCATACAACGTTTCGTTTGCTCTTGCGGGAATATAGGTATCGTTTGCTTTTCCAATGTATTTTGTACATTCTGGATCCTGATACCAGGCAATAAATTTATATCCAGGCTTTTTGCCTTCCGGAAGTGTAATTGATACCTGACTCCATTGTGCAATCATATCTACTTTGTTTCCCTGTATTGATGTTAAATTTGTTACCGTTTCTTCGTCATTATAATGTCTTGTTTCCGCATGTACTTCCGGCGGACCTTTCATTGTCACTAAAGCGGTTAAAATGATCGACGCCAAAACAATCAGAAACGATTTCTGTTTTCTATAAATTGTATCCATCTTAATACCCTTTCTATATGTATTTTGTTATCCGTGAACTATTCGGATACAAGTAATCGAGACGTCCCGTCCTACTTCTTAAATATGGACGCTTAGTGTACAAAGAAATATTTATGAACGAGAAAAGAGGAAACAACACTCTAATTTTCAAAATGTTATCTTCCTCTTTCTCTTTGTTTCTTATACTCCGGTTACCATTACTGTACGATCACATAATATGTAACCTTTGTGATTTCATATGTGTCATCCATTCCGGTTTGTAACGTAATTGTTGTCACTCCTGTTTTCTTTCCAGTAATTGTAATCAGGTCTCCATCAATCCTAACATCTGCAATCGATTTATCATCAACTGTATAAGTGATCGGAAGCCCTGCATCATTTCTTTCGATTTCAAATGTGGTGCTGCCAAGGTTTGTGTTAGGTATCAAACAGCTTACGTACTGACTGAATCGTAAATCGTTCGGAATTCTGATATTCGAATTCCATCCCTGGAACTCAAGATCACATTCATCAGAAGCAATTGGAATCATAACTGTAGATGACTTTTTATCACTATCTTCATATGCTAAAACTTGATGTCTTTCATATTGATTCTTTGACAACTGTTTTTCTGTATCATAAACATGAGTATCATCTTTCATCGTTCCTGATGTTGCATCATTACCATCATAAGACACCGGATACGTATTCTGTACCCAATGTGCATACAATATCATTGTATCATAATACTGGTAATTACCATTACGATCCCAATAGATCGAACCTGTTAATTTGGCTCCGGTGTTTGGATTATATACGAGGTTTCCACCGGATGCGCTGTCATACCAGCCAGCAAAAGTATACCCTGGTTTCGTTGGAATGTATGCAAACTCATTGAAACCTGCATTTGCTTTTCCACCATAAGGAATATTCACATTGTCTACTGTAATGCGTCTGTCTCGACCATTATTAAACTCAAGTTGGACGCCGTAATTTCCGTTTCCCCATTTTGCATACAAAGTCTGGTCGGCGTCAAAATAGGTTGTGTTTACGAGAATATTACCGGATTCATCAATCAACATTGTACCAGTTCCATTCGTACCCGTATAATAGCCTTCAAAATTCTTTCCTCTCACTTTCGGGTACTCAACGGTTGTGGTCATAAGACCTTTACTATCTTCGAAATATCGGTCATAATATTCCATCATATAAGGGTCTGCTGTGTCTTCGTTAACAAGACCAGTCATGCAGTAATCAAGGGTGATCTTATATTTCTTAAACGTCCATTCTGCATATAAGGTTGCGTCTGATGTATATTCGCTGGCATCTATTGCAAACGTTCCATCCGCATTGATTACCGTTCGATTTCCAAGTTTGTAACCCTGGAATTCGTATCCATATTTTGTTGGTACCGCAATTTTTGTGATTGTTGTTCCGCGTGCTGTTTTTGTGTACTGACCTCCGGATACATAAGCGACGGTATCTCCATCGGTACATGCAGGCTGCAGGTCATCCTTTCCATCACGGACTAAAGTCAAAGTGTATACATTGTCAGACCACTGAGCTACAAACGTTACATCTTTCTTAAACGAAGCCATGTCAACTGTCTCGCCTGCTGCATACGTTCTACTTGTATAAGAAGCGTCAAGTTCTGGGTCGTATGCCAGTTTCCAGTACAGGAATGTAGCATTTGGTTTGGAAGCAGTTGGTAGTGTGATCAGTGTGGATCCGGAAATATTTGGAGACATTACGTCGGTTGCACCTTCTACGGATCCATACTTATAGGCAAACCCATATTTGGTGTACGCTGGGAAAATACCGAATGGACCTGAGTCAGTATAATATTTATCAACGTAATAATAATCGCCATTTTTATACAAATTTGAATAATAACTAGCTGCACGCAAACTCATATACAATGTTGTGGATGTTGATGTATCATAGGTATAGCCAAGCGTTTGCCAACCTTTACCTATGTTACTTCTTGGGGTTCCTCCAGAAAAGACACCCATAAAATACTTCTTACCGGTTGGTACATTATTCAAAACTCCTGTCCACCAATAATCGATTCCATTGCCACGATCTGTAGGTGTGGTTGAATTTGAAAACCAGCTAGTTCCACTCCATGATCCGTAGTCCATATAGTTTACAGAAGTATCAAAAGCATCTCCACTTTGGTCGAGTTTAGTTCCATTCGGAGACCCAGCGATTGCGTTTCCTTGTTCGTCTGCCTTCTGCAGTGTCCAAGTGTGATCCCAGCTTAGTGTTGTCTTCTTTGATGTCTCACTTGCAGTTCCACCATTGCCATCAAAAGAAGCTACATAGTTGATCGTATTAATATCCGGGTTTGGAATACCAATTTGTGTTCCAACCTGTTTTGTGATGATTGCTGGGTTATCTTCTGTATAGGTTGCTCCATCATAGGTCCATTTGCCAAGAGTAGGTTTTACGTATAAGGTTGAAAGACCCGCAGCATCATATAGAGTTTCTATTGTAACCGTTGCTCCGTTCATTCCAGGTTCAGCAAGTACTTCGCTTACTAATTGTGTTATATTTGTTGCGCTGTCATAAATCTGTGAACTGCCATCCGGTTTCACAACTGTGATACGTTTATCTGAAGTAGCTTTGAAATTCGTGATTGCTGGAGCATAAACACCGCTATCCGCATAAGTCTGACCATACATTACCTGTTCGCTCTTGCCGGTAATTGATTTTGATGCATTCGTCCAGTTGTTAACGATATCCTGGTCATCATACCATTTATCTGCAAGTGCTACCGTATGATATACATTAATACTGTTAACAGTTGTCTGAATGCGAATTTCTGGGATGTCTGTCTCTCCAACAATGTCTTCGCCAACAGACCACTTTGCATAAGTTGTCAATCCAAACGTCTCACCGCTGACGGTTAGTGTTTTCTTCTTATCATCATAGGAAGATTCATTCGTAAACAATGCAGGCGTTCCATATTGTGCTGTGTTTCCGTAACTATCTCCGCTTCCGCCATTTGTGCCCTGTCCATTTACGGATCTATATGCCCAGGTTCCAAGTTTATAGAGCTCAAATGACTGGATCAGTGCTCTATGGGCACTATAATAATCGGAAGCGCTGAATCGTGGCAGATATTTTGCATTATTTCCGGAAACAAAGGTGTTAAATCCACTGCCATTTCCATTTGCATCAATTCGTGTAAAATACTGTGCAATCTGAGCTTCTGAAGGAGAATTGATACCAGCAACCTCTTTCATGAATTTCTTTACGGTGCTATAGCTTTCGCCTTCATATTTTGCAATGACGCTGAGTCCATTTGCAACCGTATAATTGCATCCGCCTGGGAAATACCAGATATCCATACTATCAGAGGATGCAATGTTTCTGGTTGTAAGAGAGCTGCGTCTGATTGTTGCTGGATAAGGTGTAGAACCACTGGACTTATCAGGTTCCAATCTGATGTAAGTCTGCAATACATTCCGCTCTGTTAGAGTTTCTGTTGTGTTTCCATTATTGTTGTAATCAGAACCATCAACAAAGGTAAGTTCATTATAGTTTTGTAATACTTTATCACTCTGGAAGAAATCAACCCAGCTGTATTTAAACCCATCGCCCTGCCACATTTTCACATACTGATTCTTTGTATTGTTGACAGCTTGCGGGATCTGACTTGCAGTGTACTTTTTACCAACCGGAACACTGTTTGTATGTGAATTCCAATATTCGTTTGCTTTTGATACGTTCCAGTTTGCAATTGTCCCGTTTTTATCAATACCTGCGAAATAGCCATATGGTCTCACATTAAAGTCATATGCTTCTGCGGTTCCGGCTGCTCCGAAAAAGTTCGTATACCAGGAATGACCTTCTTCCAATGCTTCTCCCATGTCATAATTTGAAAATGTAAACTGTAACATGAATGTAGAACTTCCGTCAGCAGAGTTCTTTGCAGCAGACGCCGTACTTTTGGATACGTTTGTCTCGCCGCCTTTTTTAATGATACTAATAAAACTTGCAGCACCTGCTGAGACTGCTCTTGCTCCGGTTACACTTGGACTATTGCTTGACTGAGCTGACGTCTTTCCGATTCGTATCACTTTCTTATTGGCGTCTCCTTTTACAACACTATCTGTCGTAAACCCAGACACAACGGAAGAAGAATTGAAATGGTTTACTTCATCAAAATTAGACATATAAGGTGCTGATATTGTAAACTTCGTAACGCCATGCATATCATTCAGGTAAAGGTAGCCAACAGAGTTATCATACCACCACCAGGTATTCGCATTTGAGATAACCAGATCGTCTTTGTGTTCTTCGTATTGTTTCAAGCAGTAATCAATAAATGGTGTCTTTGTTTCTGCTGTTTCTGTTAGATCGTCACTTAGTAACACATCTTCATCTGTGATTTCAAAAGAAGTTTCTTCTACATCGCTGTTTAATATCTGACTGCGTTCTTTGATCTTTTTCATATCATCTTCTGATAATGATGAAAGAAACTCTCCTACGAATGCATAATGAGTATCTCTTAAATACAGGTCGAGATCATCATCACTTATATTCCTCCAATCAAGATCCATAATTCCTGGACCAAGATCTGTTTCCGTTTTCCCTTTCCACGTAACACCTTCTGTATGTGTGTGATCGAACATTCCGGAAGCAAAAGCATAATCTGCTCTTTTGTAGACATCATATGGGTTTACAATACCATATCCATAGTATTCATCCCATTCTGTATCATTTGGATTTTCGGCAGCAGAATCGATCAGTTCGTCTGCATCTGCGCCATCAATTCCCATGACATAAGCATACATGGCAGACATTCTGATTGCTGCGTTTGAGGTTCCGTCCACGCCATCGTAGTTGCCATACGTTGCATAATCGATTGTATCTCCATAATTGCTATATTCGGCAAATTCCCCATTAATATCTACTGATGAGACAACGATTGCTTCCGGAATATTGGATGGAGTTATTTTGGCTACGTCCATACTTCTATTTCCGGCGGATACAATTACCTTGATACCAGCATCCGTAGCCTGTTTGATCGCATCCGTAAGCAGAAATGAACTCTCAGACACTCTGGCATTCATACTGATATTAATGATATCAACATCCTTCTCAATCGCATACAAAATACCTGCATAAGTACTTGTAATCGTAGCGAATCCGTCTTTGTTTGCTACTTTGATTGGCATTATGTTTACGTTATCGTTTGTCATTGATGTAACGATTTCTGCCATTCTGGTACCATGTCCGTTATCATCTTCTGTATTTCGTTGCTCGTCATCTACTGTATTGATTCCTTTTAGAATCCTGTCACCCGTATATCCGGTATCGAGTATTGCAATCGTAACCGGTTTTGTTGAAGCCGTTTCAGTATCAGTGTCCATAATAATTGTATTGTCTTCTTGGGCTTCTGTGTCTTCGGTTACGATATCCCCGGAGATATCAAAAACAGCTTCATAAGAAACTGTCATATTACTGGAAACACATTCCGTATGCGCGTAGTAGGCTGCTTTCTCACTGGAAAACATAACAGCCTGCATATTTTCTGACAAGGAGATAACGGAAAAGGTTATGTCTTCTTTGTCCGTGTCGTTTTGGTCGCTAATAACCTGGCTCACTGCTGCATTACCAATCGAGGTTGCTGTTTCTTTGTTTCCTTTTATAAGAATCGTCTTAAAATGAGCCTGTTTATCCTGCGACCAGCCGTCTTCGTCATAAATAAGATCATGTAACTCGTCGGTTTCTAATTCTCCATGGGTTCCATCATTTAAGAATGCGAACTGTTCGGCATCAAAGTTTTCGTACGCATCATGATCGTATCCGTTTAAAATATCCGAAGACAGTCGTGCAGACTCAGATGCCATACGTTTGATATTACTTAAATTACTACTCGAATAAAAACACATTCCCGTGAGCAAAACAACAAACGCTCCGAGTATTACTGCCTGTATCCTTTTTAATTCGTTTTTCATAATTTATCCTCCAAATTGTTAACTGAAATAATATTTTCGTTTGTTTTTGTATACTAAATATGTGTTCCCAAGTTGCAGACAAAAAACAGTCCTTTCATATCAGAAAGAACTGTTTCGCATGTAACGATTATGCATATATAATTTCGTCAATATTTTCTATCCTGTTGATGTCAAATCCTTTGCTTTCGAACTCTTTTTGTCTTTCGTATCCTAAAATTTGTCTAATATGCTGATAACCAATAGCTGCGTTATATACCGGAACCATACTTTTGTCACTAAATTGTCGAATCCAAGTATTCGAATCGACTTCCTTTGAACTAGTTCGTCCCAAATACTCTTTCAATTCAGACGTTGTTAAATCTAATGGCAGTAACAGAAAACATGCAATTACGTCTTCTGTTGTTGTATCTATATCTTGAGGAATCATGGTTGTATCATATATGCCTTCAAACATTGATTCTTCTCCTCTCAACAAATACTTTGCAATTCCGCGAGCTATTGCGTATCTTTGTGTTTTTGCATCCAATAATTTGTTAACAACAATTGCCATTTTGCCTTGTTTTTCTTCAATTAACCGACTAAGGATGCCAGTTGTAGTGCATGATTCCTGGTTCTCAAAGTCCAAGTAATGCACTTCGAATCCAATATGAGACGCAATTGCTTCTATATCTATTGGAAATACAACTGGTCGGTCACTATAAACTTTGCGAATTAAATTCATACAGTACTCTGAAAACTCGGAATATAATTCTGTTGTTGATGAGTTAGTCGGTATTTTTTATTATTAGTGATAATCGAATATTTATAGTAAAAACTTATAAAAAACTGACGAGTTTTTCGAATTGTGAACCTTATAATTGTTAAAATAAAATAATCCAGAAAGGAGGCATCACGAATGCAGATATACTCAACATATAGTGTCAAGATCAAGCATTACAATCATATTTTTAAAGATACGGTATCTGTATACCGTGGTGCTGTAGATTTTCTGATTACTGTATGTCTCAACGAATGGGATAATATCAGTAAAATCGACCAGAGCCAAAAACGTCAACAGTACGTGGAAAGACTCTGTCATAGAACTAATGGAAATCCAAACCCAGTGTATCACTTCGATAAAAAATTCTATAAGTTCCCGAATTATTTAAGACGTGGAGCGATAAACGAAGCAATTGGAAAAGTGTCTTCCTATAAGAGTAATCTTAAAAACTGGGAAGAGACGGACATAAAAGTGCATGGAAATAAACCTTCTTTCCCTAGAGCGGGATTTACTTATCCATGTATGTACCGGACTGATATGTACAAACAGACGGAACTTTACGAAGCAAAGATCAAGGTCTTTATCCGTAATACCTGGGACTGGATCACAGTAAAGCTCCGGAAATCAGACATGGATTATATTGAAAGACGGTGTGCAGGACGAAAGAAATGTGCTCCGACGCTTCAAAAACGTGGTCATGAATGGTTTCTGGATTTCCCATTTGAGGGAAGAGTTACCCTTTGTGACACTGCGGTAAAGGATCAGACCGTAGTTTCTGTAGACCTGGGAATCAATACTGCTGCAACGGTCTCTGTCATGTGTGCAGATGGCACTATTCTGGGAAGACATTTTTGTAAACTTCCGAAAGAAATAGACTCTCTGAGCCACAGCATTAACCGTATCAAGAAAGCACAACAGTATGGTAATTCCAGGACTCCAAGACTATGGGCGAGAACGAAAGGTATTAACCATGATATCTCAGTGAAAACTGTACAATTTATTATGGATGTCGCTGTCCTTTATAATGCAGATGTGATCGTATTTGAACATCTGGATAAACAGGGCAAAGTGAAGGGTTCTAAAAAGCAGAGACTGAAATTATGGAGAAGCCAGGAAGTACAGCGTATCGTGGCAGACAAAGCGCACAGGCTTGGAATGCATGTCAGTCATATTTGTGCATGGAATACATCCAGACTGGCTTTTGATGGCAGTGGATATGTTCTCCGAGGTAAATACGGTGGATTTAAGACTTATGAACTCTGCCGGTTTCAGAATGGAAAAATCTATAACTGTGACCTGTCTGCATCGTATAATATCGGAGCCCGGTATTTCATACGTGAGATTTTAAAATCCCTGGATGAGAGTTCAAGGTTGCTCATTGAGGCAAACGTTCCTCAATGCAGTAAGAGAAGCACCTGCACGTTTGCTACACTTATTAACCTGAATGCGGAACTCATGGCTTTGCCGTCATGAGATATACTGAGTTCAGGCTGTATCTGTAGAAACGCACTCCCCGTCTTCTAAAGAGACTACGTGTTTGAGACACTTATGGGGAAGTACGCGACTTTAGTCGTGTGAGGCTTCACTGCATTATTACACTTATTTGATTTGCTTTTGCTTGCATGTTGTTCTCCTATAATTTTTCTTTCCTATTCTTAGTTTAGTATGCAATACGTTTTAGGCGCCTATCCATTAGGATGCAGGAACAGGAACTTATATATGTTCGAAATTGATCGATATCCGCACTTCCGGTTCCATATGTGCATCCAGTCTCAGGCGCCGAATCCTTTTGCATTGATCCGTTTTTTAGCACCTTTACAAGACATTCCCCGTATATCTTTCCTTTCGACACCATACGATTACGCCCCCTTTTTCAATCTCAAGTCAAGTATTGTCCTGATATCGTATTTTGAATGTGTTTTCTTTTTGCTTTCCGGGATTCGGATGCCCATCTTTCTGGAATCATTAAGATTTACACTCTTTTTGCCACAGGTATCCATAAATTCCAAGAATGTTTTGGCATCAATATAATACGTTTCCTCAAAGTCTCTGAAATTGATCACGATTCCAGCAATCGCACCAGCATTAGATGCTTTTACCAGGTTTTCAATCTGTCTTCGTTTGATTGGAGCATCCTTTGTACCGAACCCAAGTGTTTTTTCTTTATGACTTTTTAATTCGAGTGCATACATCTGACCGTTTTCGCAAAGGATTATATCATAAGGGCTTTTAAGCGAAAATCGTTGTGTACTGTGATTCACATCAAATCCAAGAGCAGCGTCATGTAGTCTGCAAAAATACACACCTTCTGGAACGGATGCTTTAAAATCGTCTTCGAATACTTTTCCTACGTTCTTTGCCATAACTATAATTCCTCACTTTTCCGTTTCAAAATAAGCTGAACATGAGTTGGGTTCTGCATCTGGATACCAAAATCGTTTTCCACCTGGTTGCTGATAAACTGATTCGTATACAGATTCTTGAAAATAATCTTATAATTTCTGTTCGAGATAATATCCATAAGACCATCAAGTGTTAATGGAAGATAGTTTTCGTGTAATTCTCGGTCCCAGTTCTCAACATACCGGTACTTCAACAGGAAATGATAGAGATGATAACTGGTTGCGATCTTACCGTATACGCGTTCGTAATCATCTTTTTGTGCTCTATAAGTTTCGTTATTGTTGAGTTTTACAAGATCAAAGATATTTGCAGCTGTGTTTTTTCCATCAACTGTAATCATATCCCGAACAACAATATACTGAAATCCAGATTCAAATACTGCTTTCCAGAATAATTCCACCTGTTTTGGATCCATATAACTGTATACTTCATGAATGACGCTGCTTAAGTTTAGTATACAATGTTTCGGATCCGCTACATTATCTAATGCTGGGTATTGTGATCTAATCCAGGTGGCGTTTGGATTACGAATCAAAAATAACTCTTTAAATGCCACCTCATTATCGATTCCAATCTGCTTCCAGTCGATCCCTAGTTGACGCATGGCTTGAAACAGACATCCGTCAGCGCAGCCAAAGTCAACGATTGTGTCGACTGCACCTGTCGGAATCTGATTTAAGAAAAACAACTTTTCTGCCATTGATCCTTCCATACGTAACGCATAGTTTTCTGTATTTTTGATTGCTGTCACTGTGTTCATAAATTGATGATCCTTTCTATTCCGTTTTTAAGAATCGATCTTGAAGTTTATTTCGATTTCGCTTAAGTCTCACTGTATTACTTTTTACTTTGACTGGATTCCTATACATTTTACAATAATTCTTATAACAATTTAGAAAGCGTTTTAACTGGTCATGGTTACTTGTATTTACTAACTCAAGCATTTTCTTATTGAACCATTTACCAGGTTTAATGTAATCCAGGATAAGTTTGTTGTATGTTTGTGCGAAATCCATGAATTTACCCAACCGTTCCTGTTGCTGCTCTTTCGTTTCTCTATCTATAATTGACACACAATGGATTTGCATCTTTTTTCCGACTTCGCAAATGTAGAATCGAGATCTGAGATATTCTGTCTGTTCTGGTGTAAATCTACATGTTTTCGCCCATTCATCAAAGCTT
>ERZ772937.2698-NODE-2698-length-10742-cov-4.052307_pt1 | contig 10742 bp, 9 predicted proteins | sample MGYA00512113_ERZ772937 | MGnify/ENA primary metagenome ERZ772937 (study PRJEB29015, sample SAMEA2737649) | human gut metagenome | biome: human gut; feature: human-associated habitat; material: faeces | place: China | collected 2012 ... | reverse complement strand
GACCTACCGCTGGGAAGAGTCTCCGCAGGGACCTCCCCGCAAGTACTACACGCTCACCGAAAAGGGGCGCGAATACCTCACGACGCTCGACGAGGCATGGGACGAACTCGTAGGACAGATCCGCATCATTCGTCACGGCAAACAATAAAAAACCTCAAAAAATCACAACCATGAAAAAGATACTCCTGATCGCAGTCCTGCTGGGCGCCATGCTCTCCGTAACGGTCTATTTCGTCTGCATCGCAGCACCGTCCGTCTTCTTCGGCAAAGGGCTCAAAGGCAGCGGCAACATCGTCACACGCACCATCGAGGCCCCGGCCTTCGACCGCATCGACGCCGCACGCGCCGTCAAGGTCGTCATCACCGACAAGACCTCCGGCAAAATCATCATCGCCGCCGACGACAACGTTATGGATTACGTCGTAGTCGAAGCCAACGGCGGCCGGCTCACCGCGACGATCGACAAGTCGATAAACAACCTCTCGAACGCCGACGTCACCGTGACGGTTCCGGCCAACGGCAGCATCCGCGCCCTCGACGCATCGAGCGCCGCGAAAATTTCGGGCGACGTGGTGCTGAACGCCGACAAATTCGCCATGGACGCATCGAGCGCCGCAAAGATCGACGTTTCGGTCAAGGCCCAATCCTGCGCCGTAGCCGCATCGAGCGCATCGAAAATCATCCTCGAAGGTTCCGCCGGGACGTTCAGGGCCGACATGAGTTCGGCATCGAAACTCAACGCCGAAAAATTCTCGGCCGTCAACGCCTCGATCGACACATCGAGCGCCGCCAGCGCTTCGATCGATTGCAGCGGAAAACTCACCGCCAGCGCATCGAGCGGCTCGTCGGTCCGCTACTCGGGCGACTGCCGGACTTCGCTGGAAAAGTCGAGCGGCGGCAGCATCCGCAAACTCTAAATTCCGAAACGACGCGACAACCATGAAAGAGGTTAAAAAATGCAGCATCTCGGGCGTGGCATTCACGATGGACGCCGACGCTTACGAGGCCCTCGAAACCTACCTCGAGAGCCTCAAGACAACCTATAAGGACACGGCCGACGGCGCGGAGATCGTCGCCGACATCGAAGCCCGCATCGCGGAACTGATCCTCTCGGCGCAGGATAACACCCGCATCGTGGAGAAACCGCTGATCCTGAACATCATCCGGCAGATGGGCTCGGCCGAGGACATCTCCCGGGAGAGCGTCGACCGCGACCTGCACTGCGACACGCCGCGCATCCCCCGCCGGCTCTACCGCGACACGGAAAACGCCAAGCTGGGCGGCGTCTGCGCCGGAATCGGCAAATATTTCGACATCGACCCCGTGTGGGTGCGCCTCGGGCTGTTTCTGCCCCTGCTGTTCACCTGCTTCGGGTGGATTCCCTTCCTGCACTGGTTCAGCCCGATGTTCGGCAACCTGTTCGGCATCTTCCTGATCTGCTATTTCATCATGTGGTTCGCCGTTCCGGCGGCCCGTTCGGCTCGGCAGAAACTCGAAATGAACGGCGAGAAAATCACCGCGCAATCCATCGGCGAGGTCACCGCGGCCACCGCCACGGCCTGCGCCGAACCCGACGCCAAGGCCAAACCGATCGTCGCCGAAGTCGTATCGGTCTTCGGCAAGGTGGTGCTGATCCTGCTGAAAATCATCGCCGGGTTCATCGTCTTCGGACTCATCATGGCGGCCTGCGCCCTGATCATCGGCATGTTCGCCCTGATCGTCGGCGGAGAGGGTTTCTTCACGCCCGCCGTCTTCGGCAACACGGTGTCGATCTGGATCGCGAGTCTGGGCATCCTGGCCACGCTCATCCCCATCATCCTGCTGATCTACGTGCTGATGTGCCTGATCGCCTCGCGCAAACCCGGCGGCAAGACCGTGCTGGCCATCTTCCTGCTGTGGCTGGCCTCGATCATCGCCGTATCGTGCGTGGCCATCCGCGAGAACGTGGGCGACAAGTTCCGGACGAAACGCAGGGTCCTCGAACAGGTGTTCCAGAGCGAAATCGTCATCGACGGCGACACCACCACCCTCGAACGCCTGCTGGAAGATTACGACGACGAAAGCGTGATCGAGGAGGGCCGCAAGACGCTCCACATCTCCGTGCCCTCGAAATCCATCGACATCACCGTCGACAAGAAGCAGGGCGAACTGCGGGTCAACGCCGACGGCCGGAAGGTCTCGGTCAAAGCCTCCGAGACCGGCGACGAAGCCTCGGTGACGATCCGCCGGGAAACCGACGCCGCCGACAGCGCAAAAACGACCCGCGGCAGCGCCGCCCGGTCCCGGTAAGCGAAGCCGGAAATCATTCGCGTTAAAATAAAAAGTTCCCGGAAATACGGGCGGCATCCTTTTTGGGCCGCCCGTATTTTTGAAATTTTTGAAATATTTTCGTACCTTTGAACGGTTTTGTTTTTAACAAATGAGAGTATGGCCGGAATCAAGAGCATAGGCATTCTGACATCGGGCGGCGACGCGCCGGGCATGAATGCGGCAATCCGCGCGGTGACGCGCAGCGCAATCTACAACGGATTTACCGTAAAAGGAATCATGCGCGGATTCAAAGGTTTGGTATTCAACGAGATCGTTGAATTCAAATCGCAGAGCGTGAGCAACATCATCCAGCTGGGCGGCACGATTCTGAAAACCGCCCGCAGCGAGGAGTTCAAGACCGTGGAAGGCCGCAAGGCGGCTTACGACAACATGGTGGCCGCGGGCATCGACGCTCTGGTGGTGATCGGCGGCGACGGATCGCTGACCGGCGCGGGACTTTTCGCCGAGGAATACAACGTGCCGATCGTGGGGCTTCCCGGAACGATCGACAACGACCTCGGAGGCACGGACTCGACGATCGGCTACGACACGGCGCTGAATACGATCATGGAGTCGGTCGACAAACTGCGCGACACGGCGTCAAGCCACGAACGCCTCTTTTTCGTCGAGGTGATGGGCCACACGGCGGGTTACCTGGCGCTCAACAGCGCCATCGCGACGGGTTCCGAGGCGGCGATCATCCCGGAGATGGAGACCGAGGTCGACCAGCTGGCGGAACTGATCAACCACGGGTTCCGCAAGAGCAAGAACTCGGCGATCGTGATCGTCGCGGAGAATCCCAAGACGGGCGGCGCCACGGCGCTGGCCGAACGTGTGAAGAAGGAGTTCCCGCAGTACGACGCGCGAGTGACGATTCTGGGCCATATCCAGCGCGGCGGCTCGCCGACGGCCGTGGACCGCATCCTCGCCTCGCGCATGGGCGAAGCAGCCATCGAGGCGATCCTCGACGGACAGCGCAACGTGATGATCGGCACGATGAACGGCAAGATCGTCTACGTGCCCTTCGCCAAGGCCATCAAACACGACAAAGGCATCGACCGCGGAGCGCTGGAACTGGTGAAAATCCTGTCGATTTAGACAGCTCCGCCTGCCCGCCGCGAACGGCCGCAATGCAAACGAATTCAACAAAAACCCGAACATAAGCGAATGAAACGCGTAATTGGCATCGGCAACGCCCTGACCGACATGCTGGTCAACCTGAAAACCGACTCCGTGCTGGGGAGGTTCAAATTAGCCAAAGGCTCGATGAGCCTCGTGGACACCCGGCTCCAGACCGAAATTTCGAAATCGGTGGCCGGACTCCCCTATTCCCTCTCGCTCGGAGGATCGGCCGGCAACACCATCCGCGCCATGGCGCAGCTGGGTTGCAGCGTCGGGTTCATCGGCAAGGTGGGCCCCGACACCACGGGCGACTTCTTCGTGCAGGCGCTGGACAACCTCGGCATCGAGCCGATCATTTTCCGGGGCAGGGAGCGTTCGGGCAAATGCGTGTCGCTGATCTCCGCCGACGGCGAGCGCACGATGGTCACCCACCTCGGCGCGGCGCTCGAACTCTCGGCCGGAGAGATCGAGCCGTCGATTTTCGAGGGGTACGACTGCCTCTACGTCGAAGGTTATCTGGTGCAGAACCACGACCTGATCCTCAAGGCCGCCCGTACGGCCAAGAAGTGCGGCCTGAAGGTCGCCATCGACCTGGCCAGCTTCAACATCGTGGCCGAGAACCTCGAATTCCTGCGCGGGCTGGTGAGCGAGCACGTCGACATCGTTTTCGCCAACGAGGACGAGGCCAAGACCTTCACCTGCGAGGCCGAGCCGCTGAACGCCCTCCAGGCCATTTCGCAGATGTGCGAACTGGCCGTCGTGAAGATCGGCACGAAAGGCGCGCTGATCAAACAGGGCGAGGAGGTCGTACACGTGGGCATCATGGCCGCGGCCAAGCGCGTGGACACCACGGGAGCGGGCGATTTCTACGCCGCCGGATTCCTGGCGGGGCTTTGCGACGGACTTTCGCTGCGCCAGTGCGGCACGATCGGCGCCATCACCGCCGGCAAGGTGATCGAAGTCGTCGGCACGACCTTCGGCGAGGAGGCCTGGGCCGACATCCACCGGCTGGTGAACAAGGTCAAAAACGAAAAGTACCTGTTTTAAATACAAAGGGTTGAACAAATGTTCAGCCCTTTGTATTTAAAACAGCAGCGCATACCGGAATCACAACCAATTTTCTTCCGGAGAATTCGCTGTCGCCCAGCGTTCCGCCGTATTTACAATTCTGCCCCACCCCAAATCCCTCCCTCGGGAGGGGCTTATCGCATGCGACCAAAGTCTGCAACTCCTAATTTCTAATTTTCGTAAACAGCCCCCGGCTGATTTCCAGACGCATGCGCAGCAGCCACCGCGATTTGCGGGGCGGCATCGTGCAGCAGAGCACGAGCGTCGCCGCCCATTTGGCGATCTCCAGCACGAAGGTCTTCGGCAGCCGGCGGTGGATTTCGGCCCGCAGCCGCTGGCTCACCCCGACGTTGTAGCTCAACCGCCGGAAATAAGCCCCGGTGAGTTTCGCCGGCGGAATGATGTGCCACATCACCGCCCCCGGCACATACCAGATCGTCTCGCCGCCGAGCAGGAGACGTTCGAAAAAGTCGTTCTCCTCGCCGCCGATCAACTCGCCGTTCACGCGCCCCAGCGTCGGATCGAACCCCCCGTAACCGGCCAGCCCCGCACGGCGGAAAGCCATATTGCCGCCCCCGGGAACGCGTCCCGCCGGGAACGGACGCACCCGCTCTCCGAAATCCATCGGATTGGCGATCGGCATTTCGACGTATTTCGACATCCACGCCGGACGTCCCGCGGGGTATTCGGCGACGATGCGCCCCCCGGCCACGACGGCCCCGGGACGGGTTTCGAAGAATTCGAGATAGGCGCGCAGAAACCCCTCGTTGACCCGTTCGTCGTCGTCGATGAAGGCCACCAGCGGCGCCTGCGCCTCCCGCAGTCCGCGGTTGCGGGCGTACGACACCCCCGGTCCCTCCTCCGCGACGAGCCGCAGGCCGCACCCGGGATGCGCCGCGGCAAAGGCCGCGAAACGCGCCTCGGTGTCGTCCGTGGAGTTGTTGCTCACCACCACGCACTCCCACTCGTCGCGCGGAAGATCCTGCCGCACGACGGATTCGAGCGCCGCAACGAGTTGTGCGGCACGGTTGTGGGTGGGAATGACGAGCGAGATTCGAATCATCGTGCGAATGTAGCAATTTATCCGTAAAAAACCCGTATATTTGTCCGAAATATAAAAAGCGACACGACTATGTACAAACTGATTCGCACCCTCCTGCCGGTCCTTGCCGCAATGATCGCCACGACCGTCTCGGCGCAGAGCGTCAGCTGGAAAAGCTCGGTGCAGCACCTCGACGGCCAGACCTACCGGATCGTGCTGGAAGCATCCATTCCGGCTCCCTGGCACATGTACGACATGGGACCCTACGAGGGCGGGCCCAACGCCACGACGATCACCTTCACCCCGGGCGAAGGCGCCGTCCTCGAAGGAGGCGTCGAGCAGCTGACCCGTCCCGAACGCCACTACGACAAAACGTTCGGAATGGAGATCGGAACCTTCGCCCGAAAGGCGCAGTTCGCCCAGAGCGTGAAACTCACGGCCCCGCAGGCGACCGTCAAAGCGGAACTCGCATGGATGATCTGCAACGATACGAGCTGCCTGCCGCCCGACGACACGGAACTGACGATCACCCTGCCCGCAGGTGCGACGCCCGCCGTGCAGCCCGCGGAAACTCCGGCCAAGGAGAGCGCCGCGGCACCGGAAACCGTCCCTGCGGCCGAAATCGCTCCCGCACAGAAGGACGCCGCAGGCGGCGGCTCGCTGTGGGGGCTGATCATCGAAGCCATTCTGTGGGGCTTCGCCGCCCTCCTGACCCCCTGCGTCTTCCCGATGGTCCCGATGACCGTTTCGTTCTTTATGAAAGGCTCCGGAAGCCCCGCGCTGGGCCGCATCCGCGCCGGCATGTACGGGTTCTTCATCGTGGCCCTCTACACGCTGCCCATCGCGGCGATCATCCTGATCACCCGCCTGGTGGGCGGCGACGCCGTGACGGCCGACATCTTCAACTGGCTGGCCACGCACTGGCTCCCGAACATCCTCTTCTTCCTGGTGTTCATGGTCTTCGCCGCATCGTTCTTCGGCGCGTTCGAGATCACGATGCCCTCGTGGATGGTCAATAAAACCGACTCCAAAGCCGACTCCAAAGGCCTTGCCGGCATCTTCTTCATGGCCCTGACGCTCGTGCTGGTGTCGTTCTCGTGCACCGGACCCATCGTCGGCTCGGTGCTGATCAAATCCACCGCCGGAGAGTTCTGGAGTCCGATCGTGACGATGCTGGCCTTCTCCGTCGCCTTCGCGCTGCCGTTTACCCTCTTCGCCTTCTTCCCCTCGATGCTCAAGAAGCTGCCCAAGAGCGGCGGATGGCTCAATTCGGTGAAGGTCGTGCTGGGATTCATCGAAGTCGCGCTGGGCATGAAGTTCCTCTCGGTGGCCGACCAGACCTACCACTGGGGACTGCTCGACCGGGAGATCTACCTCGCCGTGTGGATCGTGACCTTCTCGCTGCTGGGTCTCTACCTGCTGGGCAAAATCAAGTTCGCCCACGACAGCGACATGCCCTACCTCGGCGTAGGACGCCTGGCGCTGGCCATCGTCACCTTCTCGCTGGTCGTCTACCTCGTCCCCGGCATGTGGGGCGCCCCGCTCAAAGGTCTTTCGGGCTACCTGCCGCCCCTGCACACGCAGGACTTCGTCATCGGACAACAGGACGGCTCCGGACCGGCCCCGGCAGGCGGCGAGGCGCGCATGCTGCTGACCGTCGACGGACAGAAACCCAAACACAGCGACTTCCTCCACCTGCCGCACAACCTCGAAGGATTCTTCGATCTCAAGGAGGCCGAGGCATACGCCGCCAAGGTCGGCAAGCCGCTCTTCATCGACTTCACGGGCCACGGATGCGTCAACTGCCGCGAAATGGAGGCCCGCGTATGGTCCGACCCGCAGGTGCTGGACATCCTGCGCAACGACTACGTGATCGTGGCGCTCTACTCCGACGACAAGAAAGTGCTTCCCGAGAGCGAATGGGTGACCACCGATGCGGGCAAGGTGCTCAAGAGTCTCGGCAAAATCAACTCCTACTACGCGCTGAAGACCTTCGGGGTCAACGCCCAGCCCTACTACGTGTTGCAGGGGCGCGGCGGGAAGGAGTTGGTTCCGCCCCGCGGCTACGACCTCGACGTGCAGGGATTCGTCGATTTCCTCCGCAGCGGCGTCGAAGCCTACGACAGGCAGAAATAGGGATTCCCGCCCCGAAAAAAGCCTGCGGCCGTTTCGGCCGCAGGCTTTTTCAGCATTCCGGACGGAGGATCAGTCCGAGAACTCGTCGAACATCGTCGTGCTCAAGTACTTCTCGGCCCGGTCGGGGAAAACCACGACGATATTGCCCCGCTCGATCTTCTGCGCCGTACGCACCGCAGCCAGCATCGCCGCGCCGCTCGACATGCCGGCGAAGATCGCCTCCCTGCGGATGATTTCCCGGGCCATGGAGATCGCCTCCTCGCTCTCGATCATCTCCTGCACGTCGATCTGCGACGGATCGTAGATGTCGGGCACGATGGCCTCCTCCATGTTCTTGAGCCCCTGAATGTAGTGGCCGCGGATCGGCTGTGCGCAGACGACCTTGATGTCGGGCTTCATCACCTTGAGGAAACGCGAAAGACCCATCAGCGTCCCCGAAGTCCCGATGGCGCAGACGAGGTAGTCGATGTTGCCGCCGGTCTGCTGCCAGATCTCCAGCGCCGTCGACTGGTAGTGGGCCAGGTAGTTGCTGGCGTTGGCGAACTGGTCGGGCATGAAATACCTGCCGGGAGCGTCGGCGACCTTTTTCCGCGCCAGGCGGATCGCCCCGTCGGTCCCCTCCTCGGCGGGTGTCAGAATCACCTTCGCACCGTAGGAGCGGATGATCTTCCGCCGTTCGATCGACACCGCTTCGCTCATCACGATCTCCACGGGATAGCCCTTGACGATCCCCACGATGGCCAGCCCGATGCCCGTGTTGCCCGATGTGGGTTCGATGATCGTCTTGCCGGGCGTCAGCCGTCCGTCCCGCTCGGCGGCCTCGATCATCCGCAGCGCAATGCGGTCCTTGATGCTTCCCGTAGGATTGAAGCCTTCGAGTTTGGCGAATATTTTCACGTTCGGATTGGGGCACAGCCGGTTGATCCGCACCATCGGGGTCGTGCCGATGGTCCCCAGAATATTCTTTTTAACCATAAATCACCGCTCATTAAACCGCGTAAAGATAATCATTTTCCGGAAAAAAGATTAATTTTGTGAAATGTCACGTCCGTCTCGTGAAGACAAACGGGTCCCGGCCTCACGAAACGGCATCCCCGGACAAGGACCCACCCTACCCGAATGAACCCATCGAGATTCAGGCCGGCCGCCGGCATGGCGCTGCTGACCTTCGCCGGAATTCCTGCGGCACAGCACGCTGACGCACACCCGAAACGCCCCGGACAACAGCCGCCGAACATCGTGCTCATCCACCTCGACGACATGGGCTACGGCGACCTGACCGCAACGGGGGCCACCGGATACCGGACGCCCAACATCGACCGGCTCTGCGCCGAAGGCATGCGCTTCACCAATTATTACAGCGCCCAGGCTGTCAGCAGCGCTTCGCGCGCCGGGCTTCTGACGGGATGCTACCCCAACCGCATCGGATTCGCCGGGGCGCTCGGTCCGAAATCGAAAACAGGACTCAACCCCGACGAGGAGACCATGGCCGAAAACCTGAAGAAAGCCGGCTACGCAACCGCCATCGTCGGCAAATGGCACGTGGGATGCCGCCCGGGGCTTATGCCCCTCGACCACGGTTTCGACGAATACTTCGGGCTGCCCTACTCCAACGACATGTGGCCCCACCATCCGCAGACGTCGTCCTATCCGCCGCTGCCGCTGTACGAAGGGCGCAAGGTCGTCAACCCGTCGGTCTCGGCCGCAGACCAGGCGCAGCTCACCACCCGGTACACGGAACATGCCGTCGACTTCATCACACGCAGGTCCGAAGGCCCGTTCTTCCTCTACCTGGCCCACTCCATGCCGCACGTGCCGCTCTTCGTCTCGGACAAGTTCAAGGGCAAAAGCGAGCAGGGACTGTACGGCGACGTGATGATGGAGATCGACTGGAGCGTGGGCGAAGTGCTCAAGGCGCTGGAAAAGAGCGGCGCGGCCTCCAATACGATCGTCGTGCTCACTTCGGACAACGGGCCGTGGATCAACTACGGCGACCACGCCGGCTCGACGGGCGGTCTTCGCGAAGGCAAGGGAACCACCTTCGAAGGCGGGCAGCGCGTGCCGTGCATCGTGTGGTGGCCGGGGACGACGCCCGCCGGAACGATCTGCAACCAGCTGGCCTCGTCCATCGACCTGCTGCCGACCTTCGCGGAGATCGCGGGCACGCCGCTCCCGGCGAAGCAAATCGACGGCGTAAGCATCCGCAGCCTGTTCGAGGGCGTGCCGGACGCCACGCCGCGCACGTCGTTCCTGTTCTACTACCGGAAAAACAGCCTGGAAGCCGTGCGCGACGGACGCTACAAACTCGTGTTCGCCCATCCGGGCCGCAGTTACGAAGCATTCCCGCCCGGCAACGGCGGACGCCCGGGCAAGGTGGCCGAAGGGCACGAATTCCCGCTGGCGCTCTACGACATGCGCCGCGACCCCGGCGAACGCTACGACGTTCAGAACCAGCATCCCGAAGTGGTCGAGGAGCTGATGCGGATTGCCGATGCAGCGCGCGAGGACCTGGGCGACGACCTGCGGGGAATGCCCGGCAGGAACAGGCGTCCGGCAGGCAGGGCCGAATAAACGACGAGGGGCAGGTCCGGACGGACCTGCCCCTTGCCTTTGCGGCGCGGAAAACGGACTATTTACGCTCCTTCCCGATTTCGGCGAAAGCCGATTTCACTTCATGCTCTTTCTGCTGACGGGCTTTGGGCGTCGGAGCCTTGCCCTCTTTAACCAAACGATTGATGTTACGCTCGAAATTCTGCTCGCAAGGTTCGCAGGCGGTGTCTTTGTTCTCTTTCATGGCTTTGGAAATTTTATGGTATCGACTGCTGCTGCAAATAGCGCGCCGTTTGCCCGACCATTCATTCCGGCAAACAAAAAAACGGACAACTCCGTAGAATTGTCCGCTTTGGTAGCGGGAGGAGGACTCGAATACCTGACATTCAATATTGTATATCAAATAATTACAAGCCAATCCATCTAGAAATATATTCCAACAAGGTTTATTTATTAATTTATAGCAATATCCTTATATCCATTATACACATATATTTTTTAACCTAATAACATT
>ERZ772937.2695-NODE-2695-length-10758-cov-3.239279_pt1 | contig 10758 bp, 8 predicted proteins | sample MGYA00512113_ERZ772937 | MGnify/ENA primary metagenome ERZ772937 (study PRJEB29015, sample SAMEA2737649) | human gut metagenome | biome: human gut; feature: human-associated habitat; material: faeces | place: China | collected 2012 ... | reverse complement strand
TGCTTATTCAATAAACGTTGTTGCTCTTGCTCCGCCCTCTCACGGGTAAGGAAAGCGTTATTTTCTACCTTACGCTGGAAATCTTGCATCTCGCCTTGTAAACTACGGGCTTTCTGGGTGATGTTAGCACGGGAATTCTCTTGTTTCTTCAAGATGATCTCGTTCAGATCCTTGGAATAATTGTAATTAAGTAACAGGGAATCCACATTTACATAAGCGATCGGAAGTAAGGCCGTTGTGTCTCCCGCTGACGCGAATGTTCTTGTTACGCTTGATTCTTTCTTGCCGGAAAATTGCATAATATACAAGATTACGACAGCCACCGCTAGCACACCGTTAATAACGTAGTTAATGTTCTTCATAAAGTGCAATTTAAATCTTATTTTTTTATTCTTTTATTTCGTTCATGATGTCATAGAGTCCCTTTTGCTTCACCGCCATACGATCCATGGTCTTCGCACAAAATATACCTTTCTTACCCAACGCCCTGTTTCCTTCGATATGCGTATTCGGGAACCTTCCTCCCTTTTTCAACAGCACTTTTATCGATAGCAACACGACACTGATAACAAGAATTATGACCGTAAATAATAACGTTGTAAGCATTTTCTCTATATTTGTGGACGCAAATATAAGAGTTTAAGTGATTGGAAAGTATGTTTTTGATATTTAATTGTACTTTTTTTCATACACCCCCCTGTTTGCAGTGGTATTATTAACTATAGAGTAACATCTATAATACATTGTAACATTATGAAGATTACTGATTTAAAGCCTACTATCGTATGGAAGTTCTTCCATCAAGTAACCCAAGTGCCTCGCCCCTCAAAAAAGGAAGGCAAAATGATTGAATTCCTAGAATCATTCGCGAAAGAGTATAAAATAGCTATCAAGAAAGATGAAGCCGGCAACCTTTTAATGTCAAAGCCTGCCACTCCGGGAATGGAGGATCGTCCGGTAGTCGTATTGCAGTCTCACATGGATATGGTTTGCGAGAAAAATAACGGTACGAAACACGATTTCGACAATGATCCGATCGAGACGATCGTCGACGGCGAATGGCTGCGTGCCAACGGCACTACTTTGGGAGCCGATAATGGTATCGGTGTAGCGGCCGAGTTGGCTTTGCTTGCCTCCGATGATATCCAACACGGTCCGATCGAATGTTTGTTCACAGTAGACGAAGAAACAGGTTTGACCGGAGCGAAAGCCTTGAAAGAAGGTTTCATGACCGGAGATATCTTGTTAAATCTCGATAGCGAGGACGAGGGAGAGATCTTTATGGGTTGCGCCGGAGGTAAAGACACACAAGCGACTTTCCATTATGAGCCAGTTCCTACGTCCGATAAGATGCAGTATTTCCGTATCGATGTGAAAGGGTTGAATGGCGGTCACTCCGGTGGCGAGATCCACAAAGGATTAGGCAATGCCAACAAGATATTGGTTCGTTTCTTATTCTTATTGAAAAAGAAATATGATTTCGTTCTTTGCTCTATCGATGGAGGAAACTTACGTAACGCAATCGCTCGCGAGGCACACGCCGTGATCGGCTTGCATCCGGAAAATAAGGAGGATGTACGTATCTTGCTGAACCATTTCGCCGCCGACGTTGAAAATGAGTTGAAACATGTAGACCCGAGCGTTCAGTTAGCGATGGAGTCCACGGATCGTCCGGAGTATCATATCGACAATGCCACCGCCGAGAAATTAATCTACGCCTTGCACGCTTGTCCGCACGGCGTAATCGGTATGAGCCACGATATAGAAGGCTTGGTAGAGACTTCTACCAACCTTGCTTCCATAAAGATGAAAGAAGGCAATACGATCTTGATCGGTACCAGCCAGCGTAGCTCTATCGAATCATGCAAGATCGCTATCGCCAATACGGTAGCCTCCACGTTCCTATTGGCTGGAGCAGATGTAAAACATGGCGATGGCTATCCGGGATGGGCCCCGAACCCCGACTCTAAGATCTTGAAGATCGCACAGGAGACTTACAAACGCCTATTCAACAAAGACGCCAAGATCATGGCCATCCACGCCGGATTAGAGTGCGGTTTGTTCTTGGAAAAATATCCGAAACTGGATATGATCTCTTTCGGGCCTACTTTGCGTGACGTACATTCACCCAACGAGCGTATCGAGATCGCTACGGTCGGTTTATGGTGGAGCCACCTTCTTGAATTATTAAAGAGCATCCCCGCAAAATAAACCAACGTTTTTTGCGTTATAAGAAGAGGAAAGACACGATAACCGTGTCTATCCTCTTTTTTTATGTTAATGTCTTGCAACTTTTTTATGATAATTTTGTTTATCTATTAAAACAAGAACACAAGATATTTACAGTTAACATTTACGAAAATGAAAAGATTAACGATAACGCTATTTATACTCGCAACGCTTCTGTTGAACATGCTTCCGGCATGCGACGGTTTGGATGATCATTATTCCACCAACCCGACTTACCGGCTAAGCTTCTCGACAGACACGCTCGCTTTTGATACGATCTTCAGTACGATCGGTTCTACCACCCGTCAATTTATGATCTACAATAAAAATAGTGAACCTCTGAGCATTGAGTCCATCATGCTGGCCAGTGGAGAGGCTACCGGCTTCCGCATGAATGTGGATGGACGCAAAGGTAGCTCATTTAATAATGTAGGGATACTCGCCAACGACAGCATGTATGTATTCGTGGAAGTAACGGTCGATCCGAATGGTGGCAATCAACCTCTGTTGATACAGGATTCCGTACTTTTCACCGTGAATGGCATCCGTCAATCCGTATTATTGGAAGCCTACGGGCAGGATGTTAATCTTTACAAAGGCGGTGTTACGATTACAAAAGATTCTATCCTCACGGCCAATCGTCCTTACTTGATCTACGATAGTTTGGTTATCGCTAAAGGGGTTTCATTGAATATCGAGAAGGGGGCTACTTTCTATATGCATGATAAAGCGAGCCTGATCGTTCACGGCTCCATGAACGCTTTAGGCACCTTGGATGAGCCTATCACTTTCCGAGGCGATCGTTTGGATTATATACTAAATGATATATTACCGTATGACCGGACTCCCGGGCAATGGGGAGGCATTACCTTTAAGGCGGATAGCTACGGGAATGTCTGGGATAATGTAATCGTACGTAATGGTACCTCCGGTGTATATTGCGAGCTTTCCACCCCGGACCGCCCAAAGATCAAGATAAACAACTCACAGATCACGAATATGGGGAGCGATCTATTCTTCGCCATCAATTGTGATGTTATCGCTACAAATACGGAATTCAGCAATGCCGGAGGAAGTGTACTCACTTTAGTCGGTGGTAAATATTACTTCGCTCACTGTACGATGGCTAATTACATGAGTTTAACCAAAAGGGAAATGGCCAGCGAGACTGTTCCTTTGGATAGTAAATGCCTATACTTGCTCAATAACGTAACAGTAGACGGAAATGGCCCGTATCCTATCACGCAAGCTTATTTTGACAATTGCACTATCGATGGAAGTTACGATGTCGAATTAAAAGCAGATGGCAGTACAGATTTCGATTATCGGTTCAATCACTGTGCGCTTAAAGCCAAAGAATCCTCCAGCGATCACTTCAAGGAGGTCTTGTTTATCAAAAAGACTCCTTCCTATCGGAAAGTAGGAGGCAAGCAAAATAAATACACCTATGATTTCCGGCCAGATTCCGTATCGACTACCGGAGTCGGAAAAGCAGATCCCGAGATAACGAAGAATTATCCGATCGATCGTTACGGTGTCAACCGGCTAACCAGTTCGAACGGCCCGACCATAGGAGCCTACGAGTTTGTTCAGGAAGAGACCGAAGATTCAAACCAATAAGAATACATTACATATTAACAATTAATCAAAGCTTTAACTATGAAGATTTTTATGTTTTTTCTTTTATTCTTTGCCTCCCCTCCGTTATTTGCCCAAGCTACGTTCAAGGTCATGACCTATAATGTGGAGAACTTTTTCGACACAAGGGATAATCCAACCAAGAATGACGATGAATTTCTACCTTCCGGCAACCGGTACTGGACACAAAGCCGCTACTATCATAAGCTACAACAAATAGCGAAAGTAATAAGCGCTGCCGGGGAATGGAGCACACCGGCCTTAATAGCTCTTTGCGAAGTCGAGAATGACTCCGTCCTGTCTCATCTTACCCGTCGCACACCGCTCCGCTGGCAGGATTACCGATATATTATCACTCAAAGCCCCGATCCCAGAGGTATTAATGTCGCTCTTCTTTATCAACGAGATCAATTCTTTTATTTACGACATGAATCCATTCCAATTCGTTTTTCCGGGAACAAACACAAATTAACCCGAGATATCCTACACGTATATGGAAAGATCATAACAGGCGATACCTTAGATGTTTTCGTGTGTCATTTCCCCTCCCGCTACGGAGGAGAAAAAGAAAGTGAAAAGGATCGTTTTGACGCGGCCCGCACTTTACGGGGATCTAGCGATTCCCTGTTACTGATACGAGAAAAGCCGCAGATACTCATTATGGGAGACTTCAATGATACCCCTCAAGACAGAAGTATTTCCGAGATATTCGCTGCCCAAGCCTTTCCTGAAAATACGCAGATCACAGATTCCACATCTTGTACCTATTATAATTTGTTCGCAAGCCCCCATATAACTCAATTCCCGGGTAGTCATAAATACCAAGGCGAATGGAGCCAACTCGATCAAATAATCGTAAACCGGGATCTCATCACGCAAGAGTCTTCCATGCATATCATTCCGGAAAGCATCCACATATTCGCTCCTGATTTTTTATTGACTAAAGATAAAACATGGCGGGGGGTACGTCCTTTTCGAACCTATTACGGCTTTAAATATGAGGGCGGTTTTAGTGACCATTTACCATTAACAGTCGATTTTCTAATACGTTCTCAGATCAAACGCTGAAAAGAAAACCTTGAAACCTTTTTTCCGATCTCTTGTTATCCTATTAAAGAAGAAAAGCTATGTAGTCAACAAGCAAACAGAACACATATGGAAATAAATCTCGCCTCAATCCGGCAAGAATACACAAAAGGAGGATTAAGGGAAAGCGAACTTCCGGATAACCCATTCTTGCTTTTCAGTCAATGGTTACAAGAGGCTATAGACAGCAAAGTAGATGAACCCACGGCCATGCTAGTAGGGACCGTATCTCCAGAAGGCAAACCTTCCACCCGTACCGTCTTATTAAAGGACCTGCATGATGATAAGTTTATTTTCTACTCCAACTACGAAAGCCGAAAAGGCAGGCAACTGGCACAAAACCCGGCAATCTCTCTTTCGTTTGTATGGCATCAATTAGAAAGGCAGGTACATATCGAAGGTACGGCTGAAAAAGTCCCCCCGGATGAATCGGATCAATATTTCAAAAAACGCCCGTATAAAAGCCGGATCGGAGCTCGTATATCCCCACAAAGTCAACCCATCGGCAACCGTGTGCAACTTATACGAGCTTTCATTAGAGAGGCAGCTCGTTGGATTGGAAAAGAAGTGGAGCGTCCGGCTCACTGGGGCGGGTATGCCGTCATTCCCGAACGTATCGAGTTCTGGCAAGGTAGGCCCAACCGGCTTCATGATCGCATAGTATATACCCTTCAACCGGACGGCCATTGGAAAAAAGAAAGGCTCGCCCCATGAAATCAGGTACAAGTCCGATACCAAAGGATAAGAGATAGATAATTCATCGAAAACGATTATCTTTGTCTGTCAAAATACGTAATACCTATGAATATTAGATCCATATATCTAGCCGGTCTATTCGCAATCATCGGCTCCCACATAATCAACACAAACGCCCAGCAACTTAGGAATCCTTTCGATTTCCCGATCTTACTGAGCGGAAACTTCGGTGAGTTAAGAAGTAATCATTTCCATTCCGGAATAGACTTCAAGACACAAGGGGTAGAAGGTAAACCCGTACATACGGTACAAGAAGGATACGTATCACGTATATCCGTAAGTCCATGGGGCTACGGTAACGGGCTTTACATCACACACCCGGATGGAACGACCACCGTATACGGCCATCTACAAAAATTCTCGAAGAAAATAGCGAATTATGTAAAAGAGCAACAATACGCACAAGAAAGTTTCAATGTAAATCTCTTCCTTACGCCGGATTTGCTTCCTGTCGAGAAAAATGAAGTCGTAGCGTTAAGCGGCAATACCGGAAGCTCTGGTGGACCTCATCTCCATTTTGAGATACGAGACACCGAGACCGAGGAAGTCATGGACCCCTTGGATTATTTCTCGGATCGGATAACCGATACCCGTCCTCCTAAAATCCAAGGAATACAGATCGTCCCCATCGAAGGAAAAGGCGTAGTAAACGGCAAAAGCAAGAAGCTTGAGATAAAACCCGTCACGGCGAAAAACGGGAAACAGACAATCACTGGAAAAATCGAGGCATGGGGAGAAATAGGGCTCGCTGTAAAAGCCTATGATTATATGGATAATACGACTAACATTTATGGCGTACGAGAAATCACGCTCACGGCAGACAGCCAAGTGATTTTCCATAGTAATCTTGATAAGTTCGCATTTGACGAGACCCGTTATCTGAACACATTCACAGATTACGAAGAATGGAAAGATCATCGCTCTTTCTATATGCGTAGTTTCATCGAGCCGGGAAACCGTCTACGCTTCCTTGAAAGCGTAAACCGGGGAATCTTGCGTATAGATGAACCTCGTACCTATCATTTGACGTATACACTTGCTGACGCTTTCGGCAATGCCACCCGTTTATCCATCTGGATCGAGGGAAAGAAACAAGAGATCCCCCAGATCGATACGACTCATACAGAATTATTCCATTGGGGTAGCGAGAATAGGTTCGGCGCTAAAGGCATCCGTCTCGTCATGCCTAAAGGTAATCTATATAATGACCTCTACTTCCGCTATTCGGTGAAAGAAGATAGTACCTCATTATCAGCCACCCACATATTGCACGATAAGCCAATCCCTTTGCATGGAACGGCCCAGTTATCACTATTCTTGCAAAGCGATACGCTTGAGAATAAACAACAATATGGTGTGGTTCGCTTACAAAACGGACGTGCCTCTTGGATGGGCGGTACATACCGTAATGGCTGGATCGACGCAAATATCAAGGAATTGGGCAGTTATAAGATACAACAAGATACAAAGGCTCCGGTTATCACGCCGATCAACCAACAGACGTGGGTCAGCAAACAGAACTTCATATTCCGTTTGTCCGATAACTTAAGCGGGGTACAAACCTACCGGGGAGAAATAGACGGGCAGTTTGTCTTATTCGAGATGAATAATAAATCGGTTATTACCTATCGCTTCGATAAAGAGAGGTTGCAAAGAGGCAAGCATGAACTTAAATTAATCGTAACGGATGCTTGCGGAAATGAGTCGATTTATACACATCCGTTTACTTGGTAGGACGATTTATCGTATTTTTTAGGCAAAATATAAGTCCTTTGATTGCTTTACTTTAAGAAATTCGTATATTTGTTTCTTGTATATTTATCGTATTGAGTAGATTGCTCAACAATAAACACAATAATATTATAAACATGGAAAACAACGACTTATTAGAAATGGTAAGAAGTAAGGCACAAGGATGGCTTACGAAAAGTTATGATGCGGAAACTCGTGCTCAAGTTCAAGCGTTACTTGACAACGAAGATCCTACTGAGTTAATCGAGTGTTTTTATAAAGACCTAGAATTCGGAACAGGTGGATTGCGCGGAATCATGGGGGTAGGTTCAAATCGTATGAATATATATACAGTTGGCGCGGCTACCCAAGGTTTATCCAACTATCTGAAAAAGGAATTTGCGGATTTAGAACAGATAAAGGTTGTCATCGGCCACGATTGCCGTAACAACAGCCGTAAGTTCGCGGAAATATCAGCCGATATCTTCTCCGCTAACGGCATCAAGGTTTATTTATTCGAAGACCTGCGTCCGACTCCGGAAATGTCATTCGCTATCCGTAAACTGGGATGCCAGAGCGGTATCATCTTGACGGCTTCTCACAATCCGAAAGAATACAACGGCTACAAGGCTTATTGGGATGATGGCGCACAAATGATCGCCCCGCACGATAAGAATACGATCGCCGAGGTTAACAAGATCCGTAACGCTAGCGAGATTAAATTCAAAGGAAATAAAGAATTGATCGAGATCATCGGACAAGCGATCGATGATGAATATATCAAGGAATTAACAACGATTTCTTTGTCTCCGGAGGCTATTTCCCGCCATAAGGATATGAAGATCGTGTATACTCCAATTCACGGAACAGGTGTTAAATTGGTTCCTGCCGCTTTGAAAGCTTACGGATTCACGAACATTATCCATGTACCGGAACAAGATGTTGTTAGCGGTGATTTCCCGACGGTTATCTCTCCGAACCCGGAAGAGCCGGCTGCTTTAGCTATGGCTGTAGAGAAAGCAAAAGAGACTGACGCTGAATTGGTAATGGCTTCCGATCCGGACGCAGACCGTGTAGGTGCCGCCGTTAAGAATAACGAAGGCGAATGGGTACTTTTGAATGGTAACCAAACCGCTTTGATGTTCGTTTACTATTTAATCACTCGCTGGAAAGAGTTAGGTAAGATCAATGGTAAAGAATATATCGTAAAGACAATCGTTACGACAGAGACGATCAAGACGATCGCCGAGCGTAATGGCGTAGAAATGTACGATGTTTATACAGGCTTCAAATGGATCGCTAACGTTATGCGTGAGAACGAAGGCAAGAAAAACTATATCGGTGGTGGCGAGGAAAGCTACGGATTCCTTTGCGAGGACTTCGTTCGCGATAAAGACGCTGTTTCCGCTTGCGTTATCTTAGCCGAGATCGCAGCTTGGGCAAAAGATCAAGGTTTGAGTTTGTATCAATTGCTTCAGAAGATTTACGTGGAATACGGCTTCTCTAAGGAGAAAGGTATCTCTGTCGTGAAGAAAGGCAAGAGTGGAGCGGAGGAGATCGAGGCTATGATGAAAAAGTTCCGTGAGAACCCGTTGACAGAGATCGCAGGCTCTAAGGTAACTTATTTCTACGATTACTCTACATTGAAAGGTAAGGACTATGCAGAGAACGAAACCGTTACATTAGATATGCCTACTACCTCTAATGTGCTTCAATACTTCACGGAAGATAATACAAAAGTATCTATCCGTCCTTCCGGAACAGAACCGAAGATCAAATTCTATTGCGAGGTTCACTCCAAGGTAAAGAATATCGATGAATTGCCGGAGGCAGAGAAAGCGGCAGAAGAAAAGATCAATCAGATCAAGGCTTCTTTAGGGATCTAATCGAACATAATTATTACATATAGAGGCAAGGGCGAGAATCGTTCTTGCCTCTTTTTATTCTATCAGATCAAATCAGACTTACTGAAACAAAACGGCAACAAGGCCGTCGCGCTCGGAACGAGATACGCTTCCTCTTTTCCACAAAGAAGGACTTTCATTGGTTTGTTATAACGTTGCTCGGTTTCCAACATCACCTGCCGGCAGGCACCACAAGGCGTGATAAGATCCACACGTTCCCCATCCTTCATAGCCGCGATCGCCAAAATCTGAACTGCCGCATCCGGATAACGTGCTCCCGCATAGAATAAGGTGGTCCGCTCCGCACAAAGCCCAGACGGATAGGCTGCGTTTTCCTGATTATTTCCGGAAAGTATCTCCCCATTCTCCAATAGAACCGCCGCTCCCACATGAAACTTGGAATAAGGAGCATAAGCTTTTTTCGAGGCTTCAAAAGCGGCCTCGTACAATTGCCTATATATATTGTCCAATTCTCCTACCGCATAGACCTCTACCCGGGTCTCTAATTTCAATTCTTTCATTTTCTTGATTGTTTTAATGTTTTGAAAGAAACATAACTATAATTCTTATAGGCTATAAATATAAAAAGAATATATTAATTTCGCACCCACATCATAGAATATACCTTATATATAGAATAAAGACATATGCATTCAATGCTTCTTACATCCGATAAAGACCCGATGGGCGCCGCTATCATCGATTATCTCGCACATGGAAAAGCGAGTAAACTCCGTGTATTCTCCTCCATGTTCGATGAAGATGAGATTCCCGTGAATCAATTATTCCGGACTTTCCAAGAAATGCCCTCCTTGGAACAGAAAGCCCTTCAACTCAGTACAGGCAAAATATTGGATGTTGGTGCCGGAAGTGGATGCCACACCTTGGCTTTACAGGAAATGGGTAAAGAGGTTACCGCTATCGACATATCCCCTCTTTCCGTAGAGGCCATGAACAAACGGGGCGTAAAAGACGCCCGCTTACAGAATTTTTTTGACAGGAGCTTAACCGGACCATTCGATACCATTCTTCTCTTAATGAACGGTTCCGGGATTATCGGTAAACTGGAAAATCTCCCGGCTTTCTTTCACCGCTTAAAAGAGGTTCTAGCCCGGGACGGACAGCTTTTACTTGACTCTAGCGACTTAAGTTATTTATTTGAAGATGAAGACGGTAGTTTTGAAATAGATCTTGCCGGAGATTATTATGGAGAAATAGATTTCCAAATGCAATATAAAGCGATCAAAGGTACACCGTTCGATTGGCTGTATGTAGATTTTCAAACACTTAGCCTCTATGCTGCCGAATGTGGATTTAACGCAGAAATCATAAAGAAAGGGAAACATTATGATTATCTGGCGAAACTTTTTTAAAGCCTCTCCCCAACCCTCTCCGTGGGAGAGGGAGCTAAGTT
>ERZ772937.2693-NODE-2693-length-10758-cov-36.008222_pt1 | contig 10758 bp, 7 predicted proteins | sample MGYA00512113_ERZ772937 | MGnify/ENA primary metagenome ERZ772937 (study PRJEB29015, sample SAMEA2737649) | human gut metagenome | biome: human gut; feature: human-associated habitat; material: faeces | place: China | collected 2012 ... | reverse complement strand
GCGTGTCTTCCAATCTGTGGTATCTTAATGGGTATTGGATATGCGCTATGTCCATCTACCATGCAGGGGGGCGATGTTTCCGGTATCGTTCAGATGATCGGTTTCTTCCTTGTAAAAGCAGGAGGAGCTTTGATCGATAACATGGCAATTCTTTTTGTTATCGGTGTCGGCGTTGGTATGGCAGATGATAATGATGGTACAGCAGCTCTTGCAGCTTTGGCATCATGGTTAATGATGACAAACCTTCTTTCTACAGGGGTTGTTACAACGTTAATGCCGGTAATTGCAGAGAATGAGACAAAAGTGCTTGCATTCAGTAAGATTGCAAACCCATTTATCGGTATCCTTGCCGGTATCATCGGTGCAACATGCTACAACAAATTCAAAGGTACAAAATTACCTGACTGGTTATCATTCTTCAGTGGTAAGCGTTGTGTAGCAATCGTTGCAGGCGTTGTTTCTATCATTGTATCCGCAATCTTATTATTCATCTGGCCTTTATTATTTGGAGCATTAGTTTCAATCGGTGAAGGAATTGTTGGATTTGGTCCTGTTGGTGCAGGTATTTATGCATTCTTAAACAGATTGCTGATCCCAACCGGATTACATCATGCACTGAACAATGTATTCTGGTTTGATACGATCGGACTTGGGGATTTACAACATTTCTGGGCAGGCGAGACGTCGGCAGATGTAACATGGGATTTGGGTATGTATATGTCTGGATTCTTCCCATGTATGATGTTCGGTATTCCGGGTGCAGCTCTTGCTATGATTCAGACTGCTAAGAGTAATAAGAAGAAAGTTGCAATCGGTCTGGTAGCCTCCGCAGCTGTCTGTGCATTTGTCTGTGGTGTTACAGAGCCATTTGAGTTTGGTTTCATGTTCCTTGCACCGGCACTTTATGTTGTATATGCATTATTATATGGTATCTTCACAGTGATCACGGTATTAGTTGGATTTAGAGCAGGTTTTAGTTTCTCTGCTGGAGCAACAGACCTTCTTTTCTCTGCAACCCTTCCGGCAGCAAAGAATACCTGGATGATCATTCCACTTGGTATTGCAGCATTTATTGTATTTTATGTTGTATTCCGTTTCGCTATCACAAAGTTTGATCTGAAAACTCCTGGTAGAGAAGACGATGATGTGGAAGCAGAGAAAAATGTCGACCTTGGGAGCAGTGATTACACAACTGTAGCGGCAGCAATTTTAGAAGGTGTTGGTGGTGCAGCAAATATTAAAAGTATTGATAACTGCATTACAAGACTTCGGCTTGAGGTAAAAGACAGTTCTTTAGTAGATGAGAAGAAAATCAAATCAGCAGGGGCTGCTGGTGTTATCAGACCAAGTAAAACAGCTGTTCAGGTTGTCATTGGAACAAAAGTCCAGTTCGTAGCTGATGAGTTCAAAAAATTATGTAGATAATCAAAAACATACTATTTGTGAAATGAAATCATATTGAAGAAAAAATAATCCCTTTTTTGACAGAGGCGGTTCCGGTTGGAATCGCTTCTTTGTCATCTATGCGATCCTTAATGAAAATATAAAGTTTCACAGTCCACATGTTTAACATAATGGAAAATAATTTATTGTTTACAAAGAAAAACGATAATGATAGAATAACCATGATATATTGCGAAAAAAATCAGAAAGGGGGAAGAAGTGGACACAGATGGCAGGTTTATGGCAGATGGTATTCAGACAGCTTCAACCCCGGAAAAAGCGGATGGTGCCGCAGAATGTACGACTTTTGAACCGGAATAAGCCGGAAGAGAGTGGACAGATGCACACGCAGGAACAGGAAAGGACACAAAAGGACGTGGAAAATGAAGATTTACTGATCAATCAGATCGATGAGTTTCGCGAGAAAGCAAAACAGCTTCAGGTGCTTTTAGAGGCAAAGGAGAGCAAGGCAGCGGAACTGCAGTCACTTGTGGATGAGAGAGCCGGCAAAGCACAGGAGTTAGAACATATTTTAACAGAACGTCAGGAAGAGGCGGACAAGATCGTTACTGAGTTTGGAAGAAAGGTAGATGCGCTTGCGGATAAAGTGACGACGAAAATGGCTGAGATTGAGGCAGGTCTTAGCGGACAGGTGGCTGATATCCGAAAGACCAGTGAGGAACAGATTGCCTTAAATCGCAGGATGAATGAGGAACAGACAGCTTCTAACCGGAAATTAAATGAAGAACAGATCGCTGCGAACAAACAGTTCTTAGAGAAACAGGCGATTGCAAATAAGAAGCTCAGCGAGGGACAGATTGCGGAGGTCAAAGAACTGTTAGAGAATGCAACGTCACAGTTAGAGTCTATTAAGACGGATCTTTCTGAAAAAGTACACACGGAAAATGTCAAATGTTATCGTAACATACAGGATCTGTTCAATGAGTTTGATTCTAAAATTGAAAAAATGGATGAGATGGAAGGCGGCGTTGATTCGGTGAAAGGATATGTGAAGCTGCTATCCTGGTTTTCAATTTTAAATTTTGTGGTATTGATCGTATTTATATTATATTCTATGGGAGTATTTCGCTTTTAACAGTACACATGACGCCGGCGCTGCCAGCGTCTGTTTCTTTCTTTTTTAGAAATAAAAAAGAAGAGTCCGGCAGTAATAAATCAGAGAAATAGCTGCTAATTTTTAGGTAAAGAGAGGAATTTCATGAGCGCAGAAAAGAGAAAAGTTTGGGTTGTAGGGCATAAAAATCCGGATACGGATTCTATTTGTGCAGCTATCTCTTATGCATATTTAAAAAATCAGACAGAAAACGATAAAACCTATGTGGCAAAACGTGCCGGAGCAGTAAATGCAGAGACACATTATGTGCTGGATTATTTTGGGGCACAGGAACCAGAGTTAGTTACCTATGCGGGAACACAGATTAAGGATATTAATTACAGAAGAACGGCGGGAGTAAGCAGCCAGATTTCCCTGAAACGTGCATGGGAGACAATGAAAAAATTAGAGGTTGTAACGCTTCCGGTAACCAATCAGTTTGGAAAACTCGAAGGAATTATTGTAACAAAGGATATTGCAACGTCTTACATGGACGTTTTTGATAATCATGTGTTATCCCAGGCACGAACACAGTATAAAAATATTGCGGAAACGTTGGATGGAACGATCATCGTTGGAAATGAGCATGCATATTTTGTAAGAGGAAAGGTAGTGGTAGCGACCTCGAATCCGGAATATATGGCAGACTATATCGAAGATGATGATATGGTAATCTTAGGAGACCGGGAAGAAGCACAGAAACAGGCAATTGAGTCAAATGCGAGCTGTCTGATCATCGGTGGTGGAATTGAGGTCAGCGAGGATGTGCGCACTTTGGCAGAAAAACATGACTGTATCATTATTACAACGCCGTTTGACACATTTTCAGTAGCACGTCTGATCAATCAGAGTATGCCGATCAAGCAATTTATGACGCGGAAAAATATCATCACATTTGGTATAGAGGACTATGTGGACGAAGTGAGAGAGACGATGTCAAAAATCCGACACCGTGATTTCCCGATCTTAAATGAAAACGGTAATTATGCCGGAATGGTTTCACGCCGTAATTTGATGAATATGCAGAAAAAACAGGTGATACTTGTTGATCATAATGAGAAGGCGCAGGCGGTAGACGGGATTGACGAGGCTGAGATCTTAGAGATCATTGATCACCATCGTCTCGGCAGTCTTGAGACAGTTTCACCGGTATATTTTAGAAATCAGCCGCTTGGATGTACATCTACGATCATTTATCAGATGTATCAGGAAAAGAGTGTGGATGTGCCGAAACAGATCGCAGGTCTTTTATTGTCTGCAATTATTTCCGATACGCTGATGTTCCGTTCACCGACATGTACTCCGTTAGATAAATCAGTTGCGGAGGCTCTTGCAGTGATCGCGGAAGTGGATATTGAGACTTATGCGAAAAATATGTTCCAGGCGGGCAGTAATTTCAGTGGGAAAACGACAGAAGAGATTTTTTATCAGGATTTCAAAATTTTCCATACCGATGACTGTGATTTTGGCGTAGCGCAGATCAGTGCCATGAGCCGGGAAGAGTTAGACAAAGTAGCAGAGCAGATACGTCCGTTTATGGTGCAGGTGCTTGCAGAAAAGAAGATCGATATGGTCTATGTTATGCTGACAGATATCTTAGAGGAATCTTCAAAGATTATTTTTGACGGGGAAAATGCAGGCAAAATTTTAGGAGCTGCGTTCCGCAAAGAAGAACGCAGTGAGGGCATTTTATTAGAGGGAATCGTTTCAAGAAAGAAACAGTTCATACCGACGCTCATGAATGAGATGGCAGAGCGCCAGTAAGATGCAAACGCTGTTGTTCATACAATAAGTGTGAGAAAAAGTTAGATGCTAGGATTTCAGGTTTTGGAGAGACTCGCGTGGGGCCTCTCCAAAACTTTTTTTGTATGCGCGCGAAAAGGTCGAATAATTCTTAAAACCGCATGCATAGCAGACCTCGGTGATCGGTGCCCCTTCCGCAATCAGATCCTTTGCGAGAAGCAGTCTTTTGGTCGAGAGATAATTGCCGATCGTGTAGCCGGTCTGCTCTTTGAATGTGTGCATCAGATAAGAGCGGCTTAGGAAAAAATGCGCAGACAAAGTATCAATGGAGATGTCTTCCGTCAGATGTTCGCCAAGATAATTTAACACAGCGATAATTTTTTCGTCGGAGGCAGAATCATTGATAAATTCAATGCCATCATGCATGGCGGCACGGTTTAACTGTATCATAAATTCCAAAAATAAAATTTCCTGATGCAGGGAAGCTGCAAAATCTTTATCGTTTTTAGCATGGTCAAGTGACTGTATCGCTGTCTTTAACTTTGCAGCACGCGAGCCGTGAAAACGCAGAACGTGGGACTGCTCAGCAGCAGCCTGTTTCAGACAATGTGAAAGATCACAGTCCGGCTCCTTGTATTTTTTCAAAAAGTCTGGCGAAACATAGATGATAATACGCTCATAAGGAGACTCCGACTGGATGATCGGCCGGTGCACCTCCCCCGCGTGAACCAGCACGATATCATTCGGGGCAAGCTGGTAAGAACGTCCCTCAATACAATAAGTGATATCACCATTCAACAGGATCAGGATCTTGTGAAAATCGTGATAGTGATAGGAAAACTCCTTTTTATTCTGATCTTTCAAGTGAAATAATTTAAAACTCGATGTCAGATAACCGACTTTTTTATATTCCGGCATATAGGCACTCCTTCCGAATTAGATGAATAAAATGCTGTCAGGAAAAACAAACTGCCATTCAGGGAACTTTAATCCACCTTTTCCCCTGACATCAATCCAACCCTAACATAAAAAAGCATAATTTGCAATATACACAGCACTGGACGAGTATATATTTTAAAAAGTGTTTTATATAATAGAAACATATGAAAGAGACCAGTTACAGGAAATAAATGTTTTATAAACTTGAAATAATAAGATAGAAAAGAAGGAGAACGGCATGAAGAATTTCAGCAATTACAACGATTACAGTACAAAAGAAGAGTTACATTTTGAATCAAAAGCAGTACACGGAGCACTTGGTACGGAGCCGCTTACCGGAGCCGTCAGCATGCCGATCTTTCAGACGGCAACTTTCCGTCATCCGGAACTTGGGGAATCCACAGGATTTGCGTACAGTCGTCTTGAGAATCCGACCAGACAGGAATTAGAGCGTACCATGGCAATCTTAGAGGGTGGGATCAAAGGATTTGCATTTTCCAGCGGACAGGCAGCTAATATGGCAGTATTTTCCCTGTTAAATCCGGGAGATCATGTGATCTTATCTGACGATATTTATGGTGGAACATTCCGTATCATCGGCGATGTTTTTGGAAAATACGGAATCGAGCACACTTATGTGGATATGTCGGAACTTGATGAGGTAAAGGCAGCAATCCGCCCGAATACAAAGATGTTCTTCATTGAGACACCAACCAACCCGATGATGAAAGTGGCAGATATCCATGCACTTTCTGAGATCGCAAAGGGTATCGGAGCACTTACGGTTGTAGATAATACGTTTTTGACACCGTATTTCCAGAAACCGTTACAGCTTGGAGCAGATATCGTAACACACAGTTCCACGAAATATTTAGGAGGACACAATGATACGATTTCCGGTATCGTAGTTGTAAAGGATAACGAGGAGATCGCAGAAAAGATCCATGTTCACATTAAATCCCATGGCAGTCAGCTTGCACCGCTTGACAGCTGGCTGATCTTAAGAGGAATCAAGACTCTGGCAGTTCGTATGGACAGACATAATGAAAATGCAAAGAAAGTTGCGGAGTGGCTCAGAACACAGCCGAAAGTACAGAAAGTATATTATGTGGGATTTGAGGATCACAAGGATTATGCAGTGACCAAAAAACAGACGACGGGTTTTGGCGGAATGATCTCATTTACCGTTGACAGCTTTGAAACAGTAAAGAAAATCTTAAAGGGTGTTGATATGATCATGTTTGCAGAGAGCCTTGGCGGAACAGAGACACTGATCACTTATCCGACCACGCAGACACATGAAGATACACCGCTTGATATCAAGGAAAAACTTGGCATCACAGATTGTTTCCTTCGTATGTCAGTCGGAATCGAGAATGTAGATGATATCATCGCAGATCTTGATCGTGCAATGAATGCGTAAAAACGCGGCGCAGAAATGAGGATTACCATGAAATTTACAAAAATGCAGGCATTTGGAAATGATTATGTATATATTGATGCCATTCATCAGAATATTACAAATTTACCGGAGCTGGCACGTTTTGTCAGTGACAGACATTTTGCAATCGGATCGGACGGTATGGTTTTAATCTGTCCGTCTGATAAGGGAGATTTCCGGATGCGGATGTTTAACCCGGACGGTTCAGAAGGCGAAATGTGTGGCAACGCACTTCGTTCTGTCGGGAAATATGTCTATGACCATAAACTGACGGATAAGACAGAACTTGTGATCGAAACACTTGGTGGAATGCAGCATTTGAACCTGACTGTGACGGATGGATTAGTATCTAATATCCGGGCGGATATCGGGGAGCCGAGACTGAATACGAAAGTAATTCCTGTAAATACAAATTTAGATCAGTTCGTGGAACAGCCGGTGGAGGTCTTAGATAAAACATTCCATATTACAGCAGTATCTTGGGGTAATCCACACTGTGCAATGTTTGTGGATTCTGTTGCAGACCTTGATGTGGAGCGTTACGGAAAGACGATCGAACATATGACATCCCTGTTTCCAAACAAGACGAACGTCACATTTGCTGAGTTTGTAAAACGTGATTATATCAAGATCCGTGAGTGGGAGCGTGGAACCGGCGAGACGATCGGATGTGGGACAGGCTGTTCGACAGCGGTTGTCGCAGGTGTTTTAACTGGAAGAACAGACCGCAAAGTTACTGTGGAGCAGATCGGCGGACCGCTTTTGATCGAGTGGGATGAAAAAACGAACCATCTGTTTATGACGGGACCATCACACACCGTATTTGAAGCGGAGATTGATGCGTCACATGTTTTAGAAAAATAAAAGAAATTGTTACTGTTCACGCGGGGACTTGGCATCTGCTGTCAGGTTGTGCGCCAGAGACTGAATTTTGTGAACAGCAGCAGAAATTTGATATCGGGGCTGCCGTGCAGAATGTACGGCGGCTTTTCATGGTTTGAAGCTGTACATTAAGAATAAGGACGATTTATCATAATGATTGCCGGAAATGAAAATTAAAAAATGATATCTTTGCAGTTTTAAATTGTCCGGAACCGGAGGAAAAATGAAATTAAGTAAGATTTGTGAAAAGATAAAATATGAATGTTTACAGGGAAGCATGGATGCAGAGGTCAGGGACATCATCTATGATTCGAGAAAGATTGCAAAAGAAACCATGTTTGTCTGCATGGTGGGAGCAGTGACGGATGGTCATAAATATATTCCGGATGCGGTGGAAAAGGGGGCAAGCGTCATTGTTGTGGAGCGCGATGAAGAAGCTGCTCAGATCCCGGATACGATCACGGTGTTAAAAGTGGAGTCTGCCCGCTATGCACTGGCACTGATGTCAGCAGCGCTGTTTGACTATCCGGCAGAAAAACTGATTACGATCGGACTGACCGGTACAAAAGGAAAGACAACCACAACATACATGATCAAAAATGTGTTGGAAGCGGCCGGCAAAAAAGTTGGACTTATCGGAACGATCGGTGTAATGATCGGAGATGAAAAGATTCCGTCTAAAAACACAACGCCGGAATCCTACGAACTGCACCGCATGTTTGCATCTATGGTGGAGGCAGGCTGCGAGTATGCGGTGATGGAGGTATCATCCCAGGGACTTAAGATGGACCGTACAGCGGGAATCATGTTTGATTATGGTGTGTTTACCAACCTTTCCCCGGATCATATCGGACCAAATGAACATGCATCTTTTGAGGAATATTTAGAATGTAAGAGCATGCTATTCCGCCAGTGCAAGATTGGTATTTTAAATGCGGATGATGAGCACAGCGAGGCAGTTGCAGCAAACCATACCTGTGAGATCCACAGTTTTGGCGTAGAGGATAATAATGAAAAAACATTTCTTGGGAAGCCGCTTGATCTGGTTGCAGCGGATCTTGGATTTATCAAGGAGAATGGAAAACTCGGTATGCATTTTCATGTAAAAGGCTGCATGGACTGTGAGGCAAGAGTGCACATTCCGGGTAGATTTTCGGTATACAATTCACTGGTGACCATGTTGGTATGTCATCTGGCAGGAATTTCGGATCAGGCGATCTTAGATGGTTTAAACAAGGTACAGGTTAAAGGCCGTGTGGAAATGCTTCCGGTATCAAAAGATTATTACCTGATTATTGACTATGCACACAACGAAGTCAGCACCAGAAGCGTGCTTACAACATTGATGGAATATCATCCGAAACGCCTGATCTGTGTGTATGGCGGCGGTGGAAACCGTTCAAAACTGCGCCGTTATGATATGGGAGAGGTGACCGGTGAGATGGCGGATCTCTGTGTACTGACTTGCGATAATCCGAGAGACGAAGAAATCCGTGATATCAATAACGATATTAAAGTCGGACTGGCAAAGAGCAATGGAAAGTATATCGAGATCGACGACAGAAAAGAAGCAATCGCTTACTGCATGGTAAATGCCCAGCCGGGAGATATGATCGTACTGCTCGGAAAAGGGCATGAGGATTATCAGGAAATCCGTGGCGTGAAGTATCATTTTGATGAACGTGAGGCAGTGGCTGAGATCTTAGAGGAGATCAAAGAAGGAAAACGTGTACGCACGGTGTAATTGCTGATAACAGGAAGTGTGTGGAACATGCAATCGATGGATTGGAACAACGGGTTTGCCCGAAAAGCGGGAAAATATTTTATTGTAATACCACACGAAGTGAACGAAATTGGAGGAAATATTTTGAATACAATTACTGTAGAAGAACTGGCACAGAACGGAACAGAGGGACTGCAGCTTATAGATGTCCGTCCGGAAAATGATTTCTCGCACGGAGCGATCGAGGGCGCTGTTAATCTTCCATTAGAAAAGATTGAAGCGGGTAAGACAGCTATTTTAAAAAAAGATCAGCCTGTTTATCTGTACTGCCATGTGGGTGAAAACAGCCGTGATGCAGCTGAAATATTAGAGGACGATGGGTTTACGACTGTCAACTTAGAGGGTGGTTACCGCGCATGGTTAAGATATCAGCTCACGCGCGTGACAATGGAGGACGATTCAAGAAAAGAGCGCACGGAGCAGATTGAAAAAAGCCTGATCAAAAAATTCAGAAAACCAATCTGGAGCCGTTTCACCAAAGCACTGCATGATTATGAAATGATAAAGGACGGCGATAAGATTGCAGTGTGTATTTCCGGTGGAAAAGATTCCATGCTTTTGGCAAAACTGTTTCAGGAATTATACCGACACGGAAAACGCAATTTTGGACTTGTTTTTTTGTGCATGAATCCGGGTTACAACGAGGAAAACTGGCGTATTATTCAGGAAAATGCAAAACTTCTTGATATTCCGCTCACGACATTTGAAACACAGATCTTTGATTCTGTTGCGGAGGTGGATAAGAATCCGTGTTACCTGTGTGCAAGAATGAGAAGAGGATATCTGTACTCCAAGGCAAAAGAGTTAGGCTGTAACAAGATCGCGCTGGGACATCATTTTGACGATGTGATCGAGACGATCCTGATGGGAATGTTGTACAGCGGCAAAGTGGAGACTATGATGCCAAAACTTCACAGCCAGAACTTTGAGGGCATGGAACTGATCCGTCCGCTGTATCTTGTCAAAGAAGAGGATATCAAGGCATGGCGTGATTACAACCGCCTGCAGTTTATCCAGTGTGCATGCCGTTTTACTGAAAACTGTACAAGCTGTGGCGGGGCAAAAGGTTCGAAACGTGAGGAGATGAAAGATCTTGTGACGGAACTTCGCAAAAAGAGTGAGTTCATCGACAGTAATATTTTCAATAGTGTCAGCAATGTGAATTTAAAGACCATCATTGGTTATAAGAAAGATGGAGAGTATCACAATTTCCTGGATAATTATGATGCTGAGTAAAAGCGGATTTTTCGGGTAAAAGTGGGCGAATAAATATGGTAGAAAATCGAGGCGAAAATCCTTACTTTTAAAGTAGGGATTCGTTTGGTGTTGAGAAAGGAATCCTGCGTTGCGGGGTTCCTTTTTTGGTTTGCGCGCCATGGGCGCGCTCTAATGGGTGAAAGTCCCGAACACGCC
>ERZ772937.2685-NODE-2685-length-10781-cov-4.174809_pt1 | contig 10781 bp, 7 predicted proteins | sample MGYA00512113_ERZ772937 | MGnify/ENA primary metagenome ERZ772937 (study PRJEB29015, sample SAMEA2737649) | human gut metagenome | biome: human gut; feature: human-associated habitat; material: faeces | place: China | collected 2012 ... | reverse complement strand
GTCTGATGTACTTTTATCCAAAACATTGATGTATGCCAAAATTAGCGTTCCACATAGAAGCAGACTATCAAAAAGTCATTAAGTTACGGGAAGAGATAGATAAGCTGAAATCTACTATTTCCGGGATGGATGGTAATACATCTCCGGCTACTTTCCGTGCGATGGAAGCCCAATTAGCTAAAAACACGAAAGAATTGGATTCTCTTGTCGCTTCAGCTGTACGTGCTGGTAATGAGATAAATCAAGGTTTTAAAAAGAAAATATTTGATGCCTCGCAAGTTGTAAACGGGTTCTCAGAAAAGATTATCGCTCAAAAAGCTGTTATTAAAGATGTAGAGACTGATGTAAAACGACTTGGAGAGGCCTATCGTATTGCATTGAAAAGAAATCCATTGTCCGCTAATGAGAAATTGGAAGAATACAACGCTGCACGCAAGGCCTTGGATGGAGAGAAAGCTGCTTTATTTGGATTGACGCAAGAACAGGCTAATGCACTACTATCGGTAAAAAAACTACGTGACGAGTATACTTTATATCGACAGGAGGGTATAGAGAATGTCGATGTGACAAAGCAGATAGAACAAGCGATGTCTAATGTCGGCAAAAAATTATTGGGAGGATACTCCATTAAGGAGTTTCTGTCAAACATGGTTCGTGTTCGTGGCGAGTTTCAAGCAGCAGACACTGCTATTCAAACTTTGCTTGGAAGCAAAGAAAAGGCGGATGAACTTATGTCACAAGTCCGTGAATATGCAAAGATTTCTCCTCTTGAGTTTTCTGATGTAACCCAAGCTACGCAGATGATGTTAGGCTTTAATATCGAGGTCGAGAAAGTACCACGTTATTTACAGGCTATTGGCGATGTCTCTATGGGAGATACCCAAAGGTTTAACTCGCTTACGTTGGCTTTCTCTCAAATGTCGGCGGCAGGAAAGTTGATGGGGCAAGATCTTAATCAGATGATTAATGCCGGATTCAATCCATTGCAAATCATGGCAGATAAGACCGGAAAATCTATTGCTACGCTCAAAGATGAGATGTCTAAGGGGGCTATTTCCGCAGAAATGGTACAGCAAGCATTCATAGACGCCACTTCCGCTGGTGGTAAGTTTTATAATATGTCTGAGAACGCTTCAAAAACTATTAACGGCCAGCTGTCAATGATGCAAGATGCGATGGATTCAGTATTCAATGAATTGGGGCAGAAATCAGAGGGTGTCATAATTAAGGGTATCCAAACAACCACTTCGTTGATAGAAAACTATGAAACGATAGGTAAGGTATTGGTCGGGTTGGCTGCTACTTATGGAGTTTATCGGACTGCTTTGATAGCCAGTATTACATTAACTCGTAGTTGGGCTGTTGCCGCAAGGGTAGATGCGGCCGCAAAAGGAATCCAAACAATTGCGACAAAAGCGCAGACTGTCGCTCAATTGGCTTTAAATGCGGCAATGAAAGCTAATCCTTATGTTTCACTTGCCACCATCGTAGCCAGTTTTGCCGCTACTATGTGGGTTCTCCATGATAGTACTACCGCCGCCGAGAAAGCTCAAAAGCAACTTAATAAAGAACAAGTAGAAGCTGCACGTAGGAAACAGGAACTTATCTCTAAAACCGATAGTCTGATCTCAAAGATAAACAGCGAGACAGAATCTGTTTATTCACAGGTAAAGGCATATAAAGAACTTATCAAGTTATTCCCCGAACTTGGGAATATGAGCTTTGAGGAGTTCAAGAACATGCCGCAAGACCAGCAGAAGAAAATGTTCTCTTCTATCAATAAGAAGAGAGAAATGGACGATGCTGTTAAGGCTTATGAGGCAGATCTAAAAAGAATAGAGGAGCTTAAAAAGAAAATACAAGAGACGGAGGAATCTCCATACAATAAATCTGATAATTCATGGATTCATGATGTTGAACGACTTAATAAACAACTTGAGACAGCTAATAACCTTGCCAAACTCCATAAAGAAGAAATTGAAAAGATAAAAGAGGCCCAATGGGAAGCCAATACCCCAGTCGAAGAGAAGGTCAAGCATTATGAGGATGTGAAAAAACGTCTTATCGAGGAAAAGGATGAGCTTGAAAAAACTCTGACAAAATCAGAGGATATAGCTTCTGTGTGGATGGGTGTTCCTGATATCATTAGTAGTATCAGGCTTGATGCTTTGAATAAGCAAATAGATGAGACAACAGGAAAGATCAATTCATTAACGAGGAATAGTATCTCTGTTGTACAGAATAAATCCTATTGGGAGAAGCAGAAACAGGATGCGGAAGTCGCTCGTAATGCCTTGGATGTATCAAAAAAAAACTCTGAGGATTGGAACAAATACACAAAACAGATACAAGAGGCGCAAACGCAAATAGACAAATATTCTGATTCGACCAAGCGCGAAAAACAAGAAAAGAAAGAGGTGGATAAGCAACTCAAACAGCAAAAAACGATTCATAACGAACTTTTATCCCTTCGCCGTCAAAACCAGCAATCCGAGATCGATCTGATGAAAGAAGGCTCCGCAAAGAAGATCGCCCAGATAAACCTAGACTATGACAATGAGATCGCCGCCATACTTACCAAGGAAAAAGAGTGGAAAGACGCTCAAGGCGGCAAACTGACTAAGGAACAGACCGTGGAGATTCGTACAGCCTTGGTGAACTCATACGTCAAACGGGAGCGATCGACCTCTAATGTGAATAAGGAACAACTGGAGGAAGAGAAACGTGCCATGAACGAGTATCTGAAAGAATACGGTTCTTATCTTGATAAGAGAGATGCTATCACGGCTCTTTATAACGAGAAGATAGCCAAGGCTACGACGGAAGGCGAGCGTAAGTCCCTTTCCGAGGCCATGAAAAGGGAACTGTCTGATCTCGACATAGAGGCGAGCAAGACGACTTCCGCTATCAGTCGGTTGTTCGGTGACATGAAAGACAAGACCCTCTCCGAGTTGGAGGCCATCAACCGGAAGGGGCGTGAAGCCTTGGAGTTCTTGAAAAGCGGTGTCTGGGATGAGAGCAAGGGCAAGGATTTCGGTATCACGAAAGAGACGTTTGAACTGTGGAGTAAATCACCCGATAAACTAAAAGATATCTCGGATGCGCTCAAGGAGAACAAGGAAGCCGCGGACAAGTTGCGCCCGGCATACGAGAAGGTCGCCAAAGGTCTGAAAGGCGTATTTGAGGCTGGTAACGATACGAAAAAGCTGCGACAGGCAATTGACGATATAGAGGAAGGGCTTGGCGAAATCATGCGGTCCGGGCAATTCCTCTCTGATACTTTCTCGAAACTCGGGGATTCGTTCGGTGGTGCGTTCGGTGAGATAGCCGAAGGCTTGAATGTGGCCATGGATGCGGTCAATTCCGCCATGGACGGGGCGAAAGCCGGTGCGATGTTCGGGCCGATCGGTGCGTCTGCCGGTGCCGCTATCGGGGTGGTCACATCCCTTGCCTCCTCTATCGCCAAGATCCATGACAAGAAGAACGAGAGTCGTATCCAGCGTTTGCAGGATCAGATCGACACGTTGGACAAGTCGTACGATAAGCTGGGCAGGTCCATCGAGAAAGCCTATTCCAAGGATGCCTCCAAGCTTATCGACCAGCAGAATAAGCTATTGGAACAGCAAAAAGTGCTTATCCAAAACCAGATCAAGGAGGAGGAGGACAAGAAGAAAACCGACAATGACCGTATCAAGGAGTGGCGGGACCAGATAGACGAGATCAATAACACCATAGCGGATAACAAGGAGGCCGGCAAGGACGCCATTTTCGGTAGTGACATAAAATCGGCGATCGACGATTTCGCCAACGCTTACGCTGACGCGTGGGCCGCCGGGGAGGACAAGGCGCAATCGGCCAAGGATCTCGTGAGGAAGATGATAAGGAACATGGTGACGGAGTCGATCAAGGCCGCCGCTTCCGATCCCATGAAAGCCATACGAGAGAAATTGCTCGAGTTCTGGTCCGACGATTATATCAGCGACTGGGAACAGGATTATCTGGATCGGAAGGCGCAGGAGCTGGCCGACGACCTCGACCGTAAGTTTGGTTGGGCCGACAAATATTTCAATACCGGTAACGCGGTAGAGGAGGACGACGGGCGTACGGCCTCGTCCAAGGGCGTTGGTTCCATCTCTCAGGACTCTGCGGACGTCATAGACGGTAAGATGTCGACCCAACTTATATTTTTAGATAGGACGTTGGTGCAAGTGACGGGTATAGCCGACCAGATGCGCTTCATCTACGACCTCCAGACAAGGGGCTGGAAGAACGTGGAGGCGATCAAGGACCTGTCCGGGAAGGTGTCGGAGAACACGGCCAAGGTAGCTGAGATCTCCGGACGTATAGAGGCCCTATCCGAGAAGATAGAGGCCAATACCAAGTCGGCGGCCTCCGGTATAAAGACTATTAACGACAAGGGGATATTAATGAGATCAAGATAATGATGGAGACGGTTAACGACATAATCAAATCGGCCCTCTCGCTCGGGGCGTGCAGTGGTTCTAACGGGGTGACGGACTGGAGAAGCCTATGTTGGCTGTTTTTTTCCCCGCAGGGGCGTGAGTTTTGCGCGGAGAATGATTTCCCGTCGCTAGACATGTTCCGTGGCATGGCCGGTCACGTGATGCCCTACGGGGTGTACGTTGACTCCGGCCACGTGGACGTAACCAATCCCGGCAATATCGCCGTGATAGGTGATACGGATGCGGTGATAACGATAGACGATAACGAGCGTGTTCACAAGGTGATCCTCATGCACGGCGGCAAGGCTAGGGTCGTGGCGAGCGACTACGCCGTGATCCTGCTGGTGAATATCGGGGGAGAGGTTGAGATAAACAAGGATAATACCGTGGTGATCTTATGAGGGGTGAGTTATACATAGACGGCAAGGACGCCTACACCGATTTCGGCGTATGGATCACGGAGGGAGGTTACGACGGCCTTCTCCCGTTCCCCGAGCTGGTGGAACCGGCTAGGAACGACTGGCCGGACGAGGACGGCATCGAGGCGGACCTGGAAAAGCCCACGTTGAAGCCACGGGAGCTCAACATCACGTTCGTCCGCAGCGTGGAGGGAAGATCCGCCGGCGATCTTGTCGAGCACCTATCGAAGCCCGGGTATCATGCCTTCCGCGTCCCCTCGCTGGGCAGGGAGTGGAGCTTGCGGCTCATCCAGAGCCCGGCGTATGAGGATTGGGACATGTTGGAGGCCTTCACGTTACGTTTCGCTGAGGACCGGCCCGTAAGACCCTCTTCCGTGGCGATCCCGGAGGGTGGAGGCTGGTACGTCCCACTCTCCGAGTACGAGCTTGACGGCGTGCCCCTGGACCGGTACGGCGTGATGGTGACGGAGGGTCGTGACGAGATCATGAGATCCCCGACCGTGAAGACTAACCTGTCCCGTACGGTACTGGATGTTGACGGCTGGATATATGATACGGAAAACGTCGTTTTCAACAGCAAGGAGGTCACGCTTAAATGCTGCCTGATCGCCGGCTCAATGACGGCGTTCTGGACCTGTTACGACGCCCTGCTCCACGCCTTGATCCAACCGGGCGAGCGTTCGTTGTACGTGGATTACAACGTGGAGGAATACCCCTGCTATTACAAGAGGACATCCGGATGGAAGCTTGAGAGCCTCCGTGGGCGTGTGGTGGTGACATTCAGCCTCGCGTTGGAGTTCACGGTGTTTCGGATGGATGGTATCGATTATCTGCTGGCTACCGAGGCCGGGGAACTGGTGGTCACGGAGGACGGGGAATATTACATAGACTTGAACACATATGCCTAAAAAGAAAAAGAAAATATCAGAACTCACGCTGGCCGACAGCCTTACCGGTCTGTACACGATCGGTTGTAAGATCATAGACGGCATACAAACCAGCGTGAAGGTGAGCCTCGAGGTGATCCAGAAGGCTTACGAGGACATGCTTACGGAGATCTCCAACGCCCGTGCCGCTACCAAGGCGGCTAATACGGCGGCCGCTTCCGCTAATGCAGCCGCCGGCCGTGCGGAGACCGCCGCCGAAACGGCCCTGGCGACCAATCAGGTTATTACCAAGGCGGAAACCGGGCGTGTTAAAGCCGAGCAGGGGCGTGTCGAGGCGGAGAACGCGAGGAAGGAGGCTGAATCATTCCGGGGCGAGGCGGAGGACTTGCGTGAGACTGCGGAGCAAGAACGGGCGACAGCCGAACAATCACGTGTGGAGGCGGAGACCCGGCGGGATACGGCGGAAGCCAAGCGTATTGAGTCTGAGACCGCTCGTACGGAGTCTGAGGCTATCCGTCAGCGGCAAGAGGACGGACGGGTGGCGGAAGAAAGCAAAAGGGTTGAGACCGAGAAACTCCGATCCGTGGCCGAGGCCCTGCGTGACCGGTCGGAACAGGAACGTACCCGGCAGGAGGAGACGAGAGTAAAGGCCGAGGGATCACGTGACTCCGCCGAACAGGAACGGATGACGAACGAGAGGAAACGTGTTGAAGAGGAAGCCGCCCGAAAGGAGGAGGAGTCGAAACGCGTACAGTCGGAACGGGAACGTGCCGAGGCGGAGACCGTTAGGGAAACCGCGGAGGGCTTGCGTGAGACGGCAGAGCGAGCCCGCAAGACGGCGGAAGGGATGCGTGAGCAACAGGAAACGTCCCGGCAGGAGAATACGGCCGTAGCCGTTGCAAACGCCGAGGCCGCCACCCAAGACGCGAATGACGCGGCCGATCGGGCCAACGCCGCCGCAGAGGCGGCCGAGGGAGTCGTCAGTGGGCTACAACCCGACTGGAACATTTCCGACCCTGTCAATAAGAACTACATCAAGAACAAACCGGAGATTCCGACGCTGGACATGGTACCGACCGCTGATACATTGAGCTATGTCAATATCGACGGTACAACCATCAACTTCCGTATCGGCGATGAAGTGCGTGTGTTGGAGAATGGCGAATATGTATTCTATCGGCTTTATGATCTTGCGGATGGTATAGCATCTTGGCAGGAATCTGGCGGCGGTACGGCCTTACCCGGTAATGTCTATCTGACAGGAGCAAACTATTACAATGACTCAGTACGAACGATAAAACAAGGATATTTAAGCCATGAGTAAGAAAGGAGCATTCATATATCAGCAGGTCGAGCTAACGACGGCCGAATGGATGGATAATACGACCATTTATCCGCCATCAGTCTGGTTATTTGAACGTTTGGGAAACGGTAAATTCAACATGAAGTTGGCCGATGGTGTGCATGCGTTCGCGGAATTGCCGGCAGTCATGCAGGACGTAAAGGTAACGGTCAAGCAAAACGATGGGACCACCTACATCCTGACGATCACGACGGCGGAAGGAGAGTTTGATACGCCTAACCTTAAAGGGACCGCTGCGCCCGTCCCCTCGATCGATCCGGCAACCAAGCATTGGAAAATAGGAGATGAGGATACCGGCGTGGTAGCCGAGGGAAAAGACGGGGCGACTTATGACGATACGGAGATACAGGCCGCGCTCTCCACTTTACAGAAACAAGTCGATACGCTCGTTTCCGGTAACGCCTCCAATGCGATCGAGTCGTTTAATGAGATTATCGCTTTCCTCTCCAGCGTGGAGGACAGCCAGACGTTGCAAGGTATTCTCGCCGGGCTTAGCCAGAATATCGCGAACGTCCAGAAAGCGATACCTACCAAGCTCTCCCAGCTACAGAACGACGACCATACGGTCAAGGACGCCAAGTACGTCCATACGGATAATAACTACACCGCCTCGGAGAGACAGAAACTGGCGGGGGTGGCCGAGAACGCCAACAACTACTCGCTCCCGTCAGCGACGGCCGAGAGGTTGGGTGGTATCAAGACGGGTTACGCCAACTCGGGTAAGAACTACAAGATACAGCTGGACCCCCAAGGCAACGCTTACGTTAATGTACCATGGACAGATAATAACACTACATACGCTCAAGCTACTAGTGATAAGCTTGGTCTTGTCAAGACCGGGTATTCGACCAATGGTAAGAACTATCCGGTATCTCTTGATAGCGGCGGTAAGATGTATGTGAACGTGCCTTGGACGGACACCAATACCACCTACTCCAACATGGGGGCCGCTACCGCCAACGCCGCGGGTAAGGCCGGATTGGTCCCGGCCCCGGGAGCCGGTAAACAAACATCGTTTCTTCGTGGAGATGGTACGTGGGTGGTTCCGACGAATACCACATACGCCAAGGCCAGCGCCACTACCCTTGGATTGGTGATGATCGGATATGCCAAGAATGGCAAGAATTATCCGGTGGAATTGGATGGTAGCGGAAAGATGTTCGTCAACGTGCCTTGGACGGATACAAATACGACATATGGTGTTGTAGGGGCTAATGGCAGTACAGGTCTTGTCAAGAACGGCAGTACCGTTACAAGCGCCTCAGGCTATACGGCTTGTCCTATTGTAGGTGGTGTCCCTTATTTTAAGGACTCCTACACAAGCGCAGAGAGGCAGAAGGTGGCGGACTCGTTAAGGTTGAAGGAGTACGCCGACGTGTCGGATCTCGGCAAGCTGCCCGCCACCCCGTATAACCTGCGTTACGTCTATACCGCCGCCACGCCCAAGGCGATCGCCTTCGCCAACGTGGGGAGCGTGCCGGAGATGCAGGAGCTCTACCTGTCGATCAAGAACAATACCTCGTCCAAGATCACCCAGCCGATCCCTAACGGTTCCGGCTGGCAGAGCGAGGAGACGAGCTTGGAGATCGAGGCCGGCAAGACGGCCGGGATAAGTATCAAGAAGGAACACGGCGTGATGGTGGTAAGGGTTTAACGGAAAGGAGGAGAAGACATGAGAAGAAGAGTGATGGGAGGCGGTAAGATCGATTACGACAAGTACCCGAACGGGGTGTATATCCTGCACGTGAATGGAAAGTTATATACCCGTGCGGAGTGGAACGCCGCTTGGAATGATTCCGCTGTGGGCGTAGCCTTAAAGACGGATAACTGTAGGTTCGTGATCGCGCCAGAGGGCCTTGATGAGGATAATCTTCCTTGGAGTAAATACGGGGCATACGAGGAAGTTCCGGGAGTAACGACAACTACAGAAGAAACCATCGCCATTGATGATTACAAAGGCGAGGCGAACACTGCGGCTATCGTCTCTCATTATGGGGCTGGTACTGATTACGCAGTCGGTTGGTGTGCTAATTACACGTTCAAGAATGGGGCAAAGGGTTATTTGGGGGCCTGTGGTGAATGGTTGGAATCGTTTAATAACAAAGCGGAGATAGATGCTTGTATGAATCTCATTACAGGAGGTATAGCCATAAAAGCTCCTTATTATTATTCTTCCACACAATATGACTTTTACTCTGCTTGGGGACTAACTTGGAGCAGGAAGGACGTGTACGCCAACTCTAAGAGTATTGGTTTTTACGTCCGTCCCTTCGCCCCGTTGGAATAAGACAGGGACAAACGATTATACCTCGCAACGCCGCCGCGGGGCATGTGAGGCGGCGAAAGTTTAATTTATAAAAAGGAGATAATGATATGCTATACATACAGCGAGACATCCGATTTTGGAACGTGGAAGAGCAGCTTCCTGGCTCCTACCTCGTGAGCGAGGACATAGAGCAGTACCATAACGGCGCCTACCTTTTGCTCAACGCCGAGCAAGAGCGGTACCATAACGACCATCCAGAGGCCACCCCGTTGGAGTGTTGGAACATGGCCCCCGAGCCGGATCCGGAACCCACGCCGGAAGAGTTGCTTTGGCGTGCCCGTGACGCTAAGCGGAAGGAGATCCAGGAAAAGGATCCCTATCATTATTACATCGATGACCAGGATGCTTACGTGAGCGATACCTTGCGGATGAAGGACAGGTGCGGCCGTATGCCGGAGGTCGAGATTAACGGCCACGCCTATCCCTCGGCGATCCTCACGGTGGCCCTTGACGAGATGACCGACTACGCCGAGAAATGCGACAAGATAACGAACGACCTGTTCATCCGTATAGAGGAGGCCGAGACCGCCGAGGAGGTGGAGGCTATCGAGGTGACAGGTTATCCGGAGGTGATCCACACGACCACGGAAGCCTTGCGGTCCAGGGGTGACGAGACGGCCCGCCATTCCCCGGAAGCGCAGGCCGTGGCCTTCGTTCGCTCGATGGTGAACAGCGTGCCTCTTACCGCCAGCCAAGCGTTGGAGATGCAAGTCTTATTCCCTATTTGGGGCGAGAAAGACGCGGAGTTCGGCAAGGAAGTTGGAATAGGTTTCCGGCTTCGAGTGGTGGAAGGAGAAAGTGACACTTTATTCGAGGTGATTCAAAAGCACAAGCTGCAAGCGGACTGGAAGCCGGGCGTGGATACCGCATCTCTCTACAAGACCGTGGATGTCGAGCATGAGGGAACGCTTGACGACCCCATCCCATACACGCCCCCCATGGAATTGTACAAGGATAAGTATTACACGCAAGGAGGCGTTAAATACAGGTGCGTGAGGGATAGCGGTCAGCCAATGAGCCATGAGCTTAGCGCGTTGATAGGATTATATGTTGAATTAGTTAAATAAGGAGGAAGAATTTATGATTGGGTTAATAATTATGTCTATGTTGGTTATCGCCGCCTATACGGCGGCGGTGTGTGTGAAACAGGGCGGAATCCCGAGCAGTATCAGTGCCACCTTCTACAAGTTGGAGCATCCCCATTGGTTCATGGCGACCACGTGGCTTACCGCCGGATTATTGATGCCGGCTATCTTGGAGGTATCTAGGCCGGACACCGAGTTCCTGGCGTTCCTCGCCTGCGCCGGCATGTTCCTTGTCGGT
>ERZ772937.2683-NODE-2683-length-10782-cov-3.477300_pt1 | contig 10782 bp, 14 predicted proteins | sample MGYA00512113_ERZ772937 | MGnify/ENA primary metagenome ERZ772937 (study PRJEB29015, sample SAMEA2737649) | human gut metagenome | biome: human gut; feature: human-associated habitat; material: faeces | place: China | collected 2012 ... | reverse complement strand
TACATTGGTAATTGATGAAAATACAGATGTTGTAGATGATGAGGCGATAAAGCTAATTCATAAGCGCTCAAAGATTAAAAAGGGAGATATTCTTTTTGCTTCTATAGGGCGAATGGGAGATATGTATATTATTGAAGATGATCCGGTAGGTTGGGATATTAATGAGTCAGTATTTGCTTTTACGCTTGATACAAATATAGTAAGACAAAAGTACTTTTATTATATTTTTAGAGTTAAATCTACACTTGATTATTTGGCTTCTAATAGTTCAGGAAGTACTTTTAAAAGTATTAAGATGAATCAACTTAAAAAGATGACATTTGATATTCCACCACTAGAAAAGCAAGATCAGATAGTTGCCACTTTAGATAAGGTATGCAATGTAATAGAAATGAGAAAGCAAGAACTTATTTCATTAGACGACCTCATTAAAGCCCGATTTGTCGAGATGTTTGGTGATGAAAATAATTCTAGAAATTGGAATGTTGTAAATGTTGAAGAAGTAGCAGATGTTCAAGTTGGTGTTGTTATAAAGCCATCTCAGTATTATACAGATGAAAGTAATGGAGTAAAGGCTTTTCGTTCTCTGAATATAGGTGCAGGATTTATTAAAGATATTGATTGGGCATACTTTACTAAAGAAGGACATCTGAAGAACTCAAAATCTATTCTTAAAGAGAATGATTTGTTAATAGTAAGATCTGGAGCACCTGGCACCGCATGTGTTGTTACAGAAGAATTTGCTGGATGTAACGCGGTTGATGTTATAATTGCTCATCTGGATTGCGAAAAAGTAAATCCTTATTATCTATGCACTTTTACAAATATGCCACATGGAAAAAAACAGATAAATGAAGGAACTGGCGGAGCAGCTTGGCGAATACATTTCTGCGCCGATCTACAAGACATACATTCGATCTGCTGTAGTGGTGGAGGAAGCCCAGGCGAACAGTCAGGACATTTTTGACTATGCCAACAAGTCTACGGTGGCAGAAGACTATAAAGCATTTATTGACGAATTTTTGAAAGGAGTAAATGAATAATGGCAGAGAAAGCAAAGTTTGATCGGGAGGCTGCGTTTAAGTCTATCATCGGAGCAGGACGCCAGAGCGAGAATGCTGTTGTTTCTGAAGAAAAAAATGCAAAGAAAAATAGTGACCGGGTGCAGCGGGCCTACTATCTGGATCGAGATATTGATAAGGCGCTGCGTAGGATGGCGCTGGAGGAAGGAAAGAATCTGACGGAATCGGTCAATGACGCTTTACGAGCGGGATTGGCAAAATATCTGTAAAAACGAGAGAAAAATCGAAAAGGCAATCATAGATTGCCTTAATGTAAACCGCTTGCGGTTTACATTATAGAGCTTGCTGAAATAAAATTGGGATGAAAACATGGAATTAAAAGAAAAACTTGTCGCATTGCGTAAAGAGAAAGGGCTAACACAATTAGCTGTTGCGGAGAAGCTGGATATTTCCAGACAAGCTATTTCACGGTGGGAATCTGGAATAGCACTGCCATCTACAGATAATCTTAAAAGTCTCAGTGCCTTATATGGTGTTCCGATTGACTATCTGTTGAATAGTGATGTTGAAAGAGAACGTGACCAAGTTCAGACAGATATGCATTGCGGGGAACAAGCGATACCGCAGAGAAAGGATAAGAGAAAAAGAGTAATTATTGGGCTTGCTATACTCCTTCTGGTTGCAATTGTTGTGCTTGCTTTTACAAAAGAGCGGTCTAAGCAAGATATTCTAATAGAAGAGATGGAGGAAGAAAAGGTAGATACGTCACCAGAAGGAGACTTTTATTTCAAATGGTAAAGAAAGGGGTGACTAAAGTGAGATTGAGAAAGTATTTCTGCATGGTGTTGGCATTGATGTTGGTGGCAAGCTGTCTCTGCATAAACGGTGGTGCGACAGAAATTACTGGACAGATGGGAACACCGATTATAATGCGTGCGTCAGGAAAATTTGAAATGGATATCCCAGGACATAAACTTGTAAAAGCAAAAACAAGTTTTCCGTTGGAAGCAGGGGAGCAGGTCACAATAAAGGCGTCATATTCTCCGTTTGATGCCAATGTTGACTTTGGCCTGATTACAGAAGATGGAGTCTTTCATTTTCTAAGCGTTGACAGCGGTAGTTTTGACAGGACCATTACAGTCAGTGAGCGAGGAAATTATACTTTTGCGGTGAGAAACAATTCTTCAAAGACGATTAACGTGTCTGGATATGTGAATTATTGAGATACTTATTCCCCAGCGGACGCCGATGTGGATTTCGGACTTGTTGATCCGGATGGAGTATTTCATTATGTTAGTGCAGAGGACTATGGTATATCCTGATGGGGTGTTTCACTATTTCACAGTATCGGATGGAAGTATCGATGAAACAATCGAAATTGAAGAGCGTGGTAATTATACCCTGGCGATCAGGAATAATTCAGGAAAAGTAATTCGAGTATCTGGTTTTGTGAAATATTAAGAACTCTGCAGAACGCGAAGAAAACATCAAAGAAACAGGAGGAAGTTTGATGAAAAAGATTAAAAGAGCACTAGCAATTGCTTTATGTGGGGCAGTGATTATGACATCCACAGCGTTTGCAGTAGAGCCAGAAAACAAAGTAATTGCTGATTTTGACTCTCGATATACGAAAGAAGAAGCAATGCCGGAGATTCCTCTGTCATATGGAGTAACCGCTATGACAGAGGCCCCCAATACCCTATCTATGCCAGAAAGACAGGCGTGGGCTTCTGATACAGCCGAAATTCTTGAGGGAGCATACGGAGAGCGGGTTTCGTCAATTTATGAAACTGATTCCACTATTGTATTTGAGTTTGAGGAACCTCGACAAGAAGATTTTCAATTTGGCGTGAATTATGTCATGAAAGATGTCTACATGAAACCGGAAGCACAGGCACGTGCGACGAACTATTCTACTAAAATTAGCTATGTTTATGGTTTCGGTGAAGGTATGTACGAAGATGGTACATATGATGTGGATAATAAATATGGAATGTGGTCTGCAATTAAAGATACGACTATTACCGTTATTGGATTGCTGCCACATTGTTCTGTTGCTTCTGCAGTCCTGAGCCTGTGTGGCATTTCAAAGGATTATTTCAGCCAGAATCAGGTAGTTAAAATTGATAGTCTTGTGCAGTATTATGCGATTAACAAGATTGGAATGGTAAAAGATCCAATGACTGGTATGTGGGTCCCGCAAGCATACGTTGGGTTGAGGAAGGAATTCCGAAATTTCTATATTTTCGAAGATCATAATGGATATTTGCTCAAGGTAGGCGAAGATGTTACGGTACCGAATAACTATGTGAATCCCACAAACGCAGATGAAACCCGGGCGAAGGCGCATTTCTTTGAAGATGATTGGATTATGGATAAAGCGGTCAGTATTTATGAAAGCGAAGGGCGAATTTATTACGATGTCTTTATGATGTTTGAAAAATTCCCGACAGATAAATATCCGTCTGCATAATAAGGAGAATCAGAAATGAATTGTCCTTATTGCGGAAAATGCATGGAAAAAGGAACGATAGATGATGGAAGAGGCATAGCAGCATGGACCCCGGAGAATCAAAGAGAACCGCTGTGTTTTCCAGTCTGGAAGGGGAAAAGCATTATTATTGCAGAACAATATGGCGGGCCGATTTTAGGAAGCCAGATTGTAGCATATCTCTGCAGAAAATGCAAAAAGATAGTGATTGATATTTCTAATAAAATTTGAGAATATTCGGTTACTTTTCACATATGGGCAGGGCCTCTTTGTATAGAGGCCCTGCTTTATAACGGTTTACCCGTTTACGCTATGCGTGAACGGGTAAACCGTTATACGGTTAATTTTGTGGTTATGTTGACAACCTCCGCAACGTATGGTAAGATGTTCTTGGATAGGAAAGGCTGCGGTAGACGCTGGATCGAAGCCTTGAAAGAAAGGGGGTATGGATGGCGGCTGCGAGTGGTGTGTGATTGGCAGCAGAAGTAAAGAATGAAGCTCGTCTGGGCGAGGGTAAATAGTAATTAGGCCCAGAGCGTCTTGGCTGGCAGATCTGCCGGTCGGGGGTTTAGCAATTTGCTAATCAGAAGCCACTTCAGGTACGATACACCTGTGTGATGCGTGGGCTTGCCGTAGTAACCTTTGTGAACTGGAAAGCGCATCATGGACCCGGTATTAGTAATCCTTTTGAACGTGCCGGTAAATAAAACGTATCTGTTCCTATCCACTTTCTGATAGTAGCCGGAATACTGTAGATCTTCCGGAGAGCTGCTTCCTCTACAAAGAAGCCGACAGAATCTGAACTGCCGTAGATCTCAATAAATCAGAGCTGCACACATAAGCAGATTAAAAAAAGTGTAGGGAGCAATCCCAAACCCGTCATACATAAGACGTTAAAAAGTGTATTTTGCCGATTGTCGAGTCTCCGAATGGAGCTGGCATGAGGCGGCTTAGCTTGAACGAGAAATGTAGAAGTCTATAAAACTAATAAAATAGTTATGTAGTTTTATAGAAATATAGATTTATACAAAAATAGATGCACGAAAGGAAGTCGGAATGGGGCGTAGAAATAAAGCGTACTTCAAGGATCTGCACCAGCAAGCCTATGACCGGCTTACCGGGATGCAGGCCTTTGGCGAGAGCAAAAAAGAGGCGGTAGCCAATGGCACAGAGAAAGATAAAATATTTGCGTTCAACACCTATAAGAGCTACTGGAAACATACCAAATATTTTATCAAGTACATCAAGGAGAAGCATCCGGAGTGTACCACGCTGAAGAAAGCAAAGAAGTATGCCAATGAATGGCTTCAGACCAGAGTGGATCAGGGACTTTCAGCGTGGACGGTGCAGCTCGAAGCGAAAGCGCTGGGAAAGCTATACGGGATTTCCCCGGATGACGAGAATTACTTTAATCCGCCCAAGCGAAAACGTGAGGAGATTAAACGGAGCCGGGGGGACCGGGTGCGGGACAAGCATTTCTCCAAGACGAACAATGATGAACTGATAAAGTTTTGCCGGGGAACCGGCCTGCGGCGAAAGGAGCTGCAGGAGCTGCGGGGGAAAGATCTGGTGCCCAGGGCGCAAATTGAGGCGGAGATCTCCGAACTGCAGAAAATCCCGGAGGAACAGCGAGCGCCGAGTGTCACAAAGCGCCTTGAAATGCTCCAGGACGCACGTTTGTTCCCGGAGGAGTGGTTTATCCATGTCCGCAACGGAAAGGGCGGACGAGAGCGTTTAAGCCCGATTATAGGCAAAAATGCAGGGCAGATCATTGAACGGATAACTGATACACCGTCAGAGGAAAAGGTGTGGCAGCACGTTCATAACTGCGCCGACATCCACGGTTATCGTGCGGAGTATGCCACGGCAATCTACAAGGCTCATGCCAGGGCAATCGAAGAGATTCCCTATGACCGGGTAAACCGTGGCACCGGGCGGCGTTATCAAAGCGAGGTTTATACTTGCCGAAAAGATGAAGCGGGGAAGAAGCTGGACAAGGCTGCTATGCTGATCTGCAGCAAGGCGCTGGGGCATAACCGTATTAGCGTTGTAGCGGATAACTACATTCGGGGCCTGTAAGGAGGTGTGCCGCCGTGAGCGAGTTTGTAAAGAAAACGATAGTGGGTTATAAAGATGTTCCTGGCGGCAGCTCGGACCCAGATTGTACCCACGTGATTCTGACGCTGAACGAGTATAAAAAGATTGTCCGGGAGAGGGACGAGGCAATCCGAACGGTCGGCATTGAACGTCAGAATGCTGACCGTCAAATGAACGAAGAAAAAAAGAATGCTGCATACCAAATCAGGCAAGTGAGAGATCAGGCGGTCAAGGAAATCGCAGAAATGCAGGGAGCATTGGCGCAGGCCCAGAAGGATGCAGCATATCAACGGCACCTAAATGAAAACCTGCTGCGGATCTCTCGGGAAAGAGCTAATGCGGATCGAGGACTAAAACCGAAAAAAGAGCATACCGGATATGTTGTGATGAATATGCAGGAAAAGAAATTGCAGAGAAAGAACAGTCGGGGTTATTACACAATCACATTATGGGAAACGGTGCTGCAGAGTCCCTATTCTGTAGATTTCACTGAAGAACAGGCCAGATATCAGATTCATGAAGATCTAATGCAGCATGAAGATGGAAAAGAGTGGGCGTTAAGCAGAATTGGAATTTGTGAGAAGCCAGATCCGAAGTTCTGTGACCCATTTGAATATAATGAAATAATGGAAAATGAAAATGTTCTTGTTCGGTATCAGCTGCGTGCAAACTATCAGGCACGGCGAGGGGAGAAGACCGGCTTTTGGGACATCATATTGGTGCATCAGAAGCCGATACCGCAGGTTCCGAAAGATATGAGGCCATGAGAAAAGCCGCTGTATCAAACAGCGGCTTTTCAAATTCGACAGAGTGTGCTAAAATGCCAATGTTGCCCAACTCCGGCCCAGTAATGGGAAGGAGGTGAATGCTATGCTGGAGTCATTTTGCAATCTCTTAATCGGCATCGGAGCAAGTGTAATTGGCACTTACATTTGTAAATGGCTTGATGACCGAAACAAGGGCAACTAAGCATGAAAGAAAGCCGGGAAGGTGGCACCCTTCCCGGCTTTCGCTATGCTGGAATTTTGCTAATCTCTTAGGCTATGGCTATTATACCACGCCTATCGTAGTTTATGCAAGCGGTGAGTAGAATATTATTTGTAAAAATAGCCTGTCTGAAGGGCTTGAATTTTTTTCTCGGACAGGCTATACTTATAATCAAAAATAGGGAATTAACTCATTGATAATATATGCCCCCCTTTAAGGGTTTCGTACCTAAAAATAAAAACAAAATTTTCTATCAAAAAGGGAGAAAGTCGGAGGGAAAAAGGGGGGGTGCGGAGGGGTGTGGGAATGTGGTAAACCCATTGGGTTTTCCATATTTCCATGCCCCGGAGCGAGGGGGAAAAGGGGAGGTGACTTTCTCCTTGAGCCGCCTTTGGCGGCGCTCTTTGGCTCCCCTTTTCCCCCTTCCCGCCCACAGGCGTTCCCCGCCGCAGCGGATTTTCTTTTTTGCTTCTTTTTTCTTTTGGAGGTGCTTATATGAAACAACCGAGGAAACGGGGAATAAAACCGGAAAACAGTAAAACGGTTAATCAATGGGGGCTGCGGGGGCGGATTCCGGTTGATCCGTTGAAGCCGCAGTATATTTGGGATAATTACTATGATGTGCCGCAGACGATTTACTATTCTGAAGAAAACACCAGAGAAATGACCGAAGAGGAAAAGGCTGATTTTATGGCAGATCGAAAAGTTTTTAGCCAGAGGTATGTAAAGCTGATTGCGGATGAACGGGAGCGGTTGAGAAAGAAAGCGAGGGAGACTGAATGACGGATCAGCAGACCGCTCTGGAACGGCAGCGGGCGCTTTACCGAGAGAAGAACGCTCATTTGGATCAGTTTTTAGAGCCGGTGGAGCCGTATGAGTTTTATCGGGAGATCTTCCCGAAAGGTTCTTTTGAACGAAAAGGTCATTATGAAGATGCCAAAGGCAACGCTATTGCACTGACAGTACCGAAGAAACAGGATAGCCAGGAAAATGGTGTTGCGCTGGAAATTGAGGGAGACGGTAAGACAAGAAGGCATTTGATTACCGATGAGCTGGAGGAATTGGGTGAGATCCAGAACACGGATTTTACGATCATGTCTCCTATTTCGTATTTTGGCAGGCAGCGGAGTGGTAAGAATGCCCGCTATCTCTATGCTTTGGTTTTCGATCTGGACGGTGTTTATATGCCACAGCTCCGGGACACGCTGCACCAGATGAATAAGGATATTATTCCCAAGGCAACCTTTATAGTAAACAGCGGAACAGGTTTGCACCTGTATTATGTGCTGACGGAGCCGGTCCCTATGTATCCGCACAATCAGAAGATTTTGAAAGAACTGAAATACTCTCTTACCCGGCAGATATGGAACAGGTTCACCTCGTCTATTAAGGAGCCGCAAATGCAGGGCGTTTTGCAGGGATTTCGTGTAGTTGGTTCCGGTTCCAAGTTAGGACGGGACTATCCTGTGGTGGCGTATCGTTTTGGTGGTGCGGTAGAGCTGGAGAAGCTACTGGACTATATTCCTGCCAGCAATGGTGAACGGCAGCACCTGCAGGCGCTTATGAAAAAGAGCCGGTTATCTTTGGCTGAGGCCAGAGAGAAGTATCCAGACTGGTATGAGCGCAGGATTGTGAAGAAGGAGCGCAGAGGACGCTGGACGGTAAAGCGAGATCTTTATGATTGGTGGCTAAGACGGATTGCTGACGAGATTAAAGTAGGACATCGTTTTTATGGCATTATGACGCTGGCAATCTATGCGAAGAAATGTGATATAGACGAGGACGAACTTCGGGAGGATGCTTTTGGACTACTCCAGCGATACGATGATATGAGTGTGGAGGACATCAACCGTTTTACGAAAGATGATATTGTGTGCGCTCTGGAAATGTTCAATGAAGATTATGTGACCTTTCCCAGGGATGATATTGCAAAAATTTCTGGAATGTCTATGCCGGTTAATAAGAGAAATTGGAGAAAACAAAGAGATCATGTTCATGTCATGAATACTATGAAAACATTGAAGAAACAGTTGGGAGAATCTGTAAAGGAAGGGAGACCAAAAGGAAGCGGGACTGCAGAGAAGAAAGTGTACGAATGGCGGCAGCAGCACCCAGAAGGGCGCAAGGCAGATTGCCATAGGGACACAGGCCTTGATCCTAAGACGATACGCAAGTGGTGGGATGATATTTACATCACAAGAGAAAGAAAAGACTTGAATTGAATTGATAAATAAGGTACAATAAAAAGGACAAGAAACGGTACATAATATAGACTGGAGGTGTCTTTTATGATTGCTATTAACTTTACGACTGCCCGTGGTCGCCTGAAGGATTTTTGTGATAGGGTGACAGACAGAGGAGAGACGGTAATTGTAACCAGAAAAGCTGAAAAAAACGTTGTAATCATTAGCGAGGAACGCTTTAACGAGTTGGAGAAAGCGGAGCGGAATGCTGTCTATCTTGGAAAATTGGAGAGAGGGCTGGAGCAGGTTCACGCTGGCCTTGGGATTGTGAAAACGATGGAGGAGCTGGAGGCGATGGGGGGCGATGGCATATAACATTACCTTTTCGCCTGACGCTTGGGCGGATTACCTGTACTGGCAGTCAGAGGACAAGAAAACGCTGAAGCGGATCAATAAGTTGCTCCAAGAGTTGCAGCGTGACGGGGCAGTACAAGGCATAGGAAAAGCGGAGTTGCTGCGGAAAATCAAGGGCATGAGTAAACGTATTGACGATACGAACCGGCTCGTCTATACCGCTGAAAATGACAACATTATCGTTTTGTCATGCCGGGGGCATTATGAGGATTGATTGGAGGGAAAACCATGTCTCGAAAAGTGATGCAGATCGGCTACGAGCCGGAGCGTGATCGCCTGACCTGGGATGGCTGGGATATTCATTGTGGCCATGGTATGGATGTGTTGCTCCCAGATCGGCTCGATGGAGGCACATGGCGGGCTGTATCCTTCGAGTACAATGATGAGGGATGGTATATGCCTGGGCATCCTGATGTGTCTCCGGTGGGCCTGTGGGCACGTGAAAGACAGGACTAAACTATGAAGATTAGCTATGAGGGACGAGTATAATATCAGAGAACTGAATCCAAGTAAAAATCCGTACACGAGCAAGGTAAAGGTTACTATTGATGTTGAAGGGAGCACGTTGGATTATTTTAAGTCTATGGCGGCAGTAGATGGAATCCCGTATCAGACCCTTATCAATCTCTATTTGAGGGATTGTGCGGACAATCGCAGAAAAATTCAAATGTCTTGGCAGTAATGAAAAAGCGGAAGAACAACGTGTTCTTCCGCTTTTTCTATATTGCTATATATCTACAAATATAGTAAACTACAAATATAGTTATCTACAAAAATATGAAACTATAAAAATAGGAGTGTGAGTACATGATTATTGCAGTAGCAAATCAAAAGGGCGGTGTCGGAAAAACAACCACGTCCCAGGCGTTGGCTGCAGGACTGGCAGCGAAGGGATACAGGGTGCTGGGGATTGACCTCGATCCGCAGGGAAATTTCTCTACGGCCTGCGGAGCAGAGAACTATAATGTCCAGACGATTTATGAGGTTATGAAGCGAGTGGCCAGTATCCAGGATGCTATTCAGCACATGAAGGGCGGATATGACGTTGTACCGGCTAATATTATGCTGGCTGGCGCAGAGCAGGAACTCTCTCAGACCGGCAAGGAACACCGGCTGAAGGAGGCCGTGGCGCCGGTGGCCAGTGACTATGATTTTATCGTGATTGATACACCGCCTTCCCTGGGTGTGCTGACGGTGAACGCCTTCACCTGCGCCACGGATATTCTGATTCCGACCACGGCTGGGATTTTTGCCACGGCCGGGATCTCTCAGCTCAACGAGACAGTCACCAGCGTTCAGAAGTATTGCAATCCGGCAGTAAAGGTACGAGGTATTTTGTTTACGAGATTTAATCCGCGGGCAAATATCAGCCGGCAGATGAAAGAGCTGGCTGAGCAGCTGGGCGAATACATCTCTGCGCCGATCTACAAAACATATATCCGATCTGCTGTAGTGGTGGAGGAGGCCCAGGCGAACAGCCAGGACATTTTTGACTATGCCAACAAGTCTACAGTGGCAGAAGACTATAAAGCATTTATTGATGAATTTTTGAAAGGGGTAAATGAATAATGGCAGAGAAAGCAAAGTT
>ERZ772937.2664-NODE-2664-length-10826-cov-3.352799_pt1 | contig 10826 bp, 10 predicted proteins | sample MGYA00512113_ERZ772937 | MGnify/ENA primary metagenome ERZ772937 (study PRJEB29015, sample SAMEA2737649) | human gut metagenome | biome: human gut; feature: human-associated habitat; material: faeces | place: China | collected 2012 ... | reverse complement strand
ATAATACACGAGCTTGCTCGATGTATTATTGGCTTGTTTTTTGGCTGAACTGTTACTATCTTTTTGGTATTGTCATAAAAAAGTAAATGAAAATTTATGTCATAAGGAGTATAATAGTAAAGATGTTTATAAAACGATATGATTTGACAGAAAGGATTGGAATGATATGTACACTTTTAACAGCAGAGTAAGATATAGTGAGGTTGACAGTGACGCAAGGCTTACGCTTGACGGTATTATAAATTATATGCAGGACTGCACGAATTTTCAGTCCGAGGATTTGGGAGTCGGTCTTGATTTTCATAAGGAAAGGCAGATTGCGTGGATTCTTAATTCATGGCAGATAGTTATTGATGAATATCCGAGGATGGGCGAAAATATTATAATTGGTACGCAGTCATTTGGATATGAAAAGATGTTCGGTCACAGAAATTTTCTTATTACAAAGGAGGACGGCAGCAGGGTTGCTATTGCAAATTCACTCTGGGTGCTTATGGATTTGAAGAAAAACAGACCTATGATAGTTACGCCTGAGATAGGGGATGTCTATGGTACACATGAGCCGCTTGAAATGGATTATGCACCGAGAAAGATTAAAGTGCCGGAGGGCGGTGTGAAAGGCAGGGAGTTTGTGGTGCAGGAGTCACAGCTTGACACAAACCACCATGTAAATAACGGACAGTATGTGAGGATGGCGATGAACCAGATTGAACTTAAGTCTGTTAAAGAACTCCGTGTCGAGTATAAGAAACAGGCACTTCTTGGTGATGTTATTGTTCCGGTGATATGTGAGCAGGAAAATGAGACTTTTGTTTCGCTTGATGATGAAGAGGGCAAAGCGTATGCGGTCGTGCAGTTTAAAACTATCAGGTAGCAAAGCGGATTGCGAATAGCCGCTTGACATTTTTACACGCAGGATTTTTGTTTACGCACAAATTTAAGATGCCCTGAAAAGTGGGCAGGAATGGAGTTTTTTATGGTTTTAGCTTTTGTATTATGGGTGCTTGGGATTGCATCCGTGGTGTATTTTGGAGCTTATGCGTTCATTATCGGTTTGAATAATTCATTTACATATTTCTGGCTGCTTCTCGGCGTGGTGCTTTCAGCGGCTGGAACAGCTTCGAGGATGTGTCACAACGGCAGACTGCATCTGCCTAAGGCGGTGTCAGTGGCATTGATTGTATGTGTGATATTATTTCTAGGTGCTTTCGGTGTTGCGGAAAGTGCTATAATTAAAAATGCGGTTCAGAAACCGGAGAAAAATGCAGATTATATAGTGGTTCTCGGTGCGAGGGTGAATGGGACAAGAGTTACTTTAAACCTCAAATACCGTCTTGATGTGGCACTTGATTATCTTAATGAAAATGAGGGGACAAAGGTTGTTGTTTCGGGCGGTCAGGGTAAAGGCGAGGAAATAACGGAGGCTAAAGCAATGTCTGATTATCTTGTCAAAAACGGAATTAAAAGTGACAGGATAATACTTGAGGACCGGTCAAAAAATACAAATGAAAATCTGAAATTTTCGGCTGAGCTTATCGGCAGCAAAGAAAAAAAGACTGTTATTGTCAGCAATGATTTTCATATTTACAGGGCAAAATGCATAGCAAAAAAGATGGGTTACACAGATGTGAGCGGTGCAAGTGCAAAGACTAAGCCGATTACGATACCCAACAGTTTTGTGAGAGAAGCATTTGCGGTTATAAAATATAAGATTTTTAATCAGATATGATAAAAAATGTTATGCGAAAACGGCTGAAAATATAAAAGAGAAATCGTATAAATACATTGTTTGGATATATCAGGAAACAAGTTTTACGAAGTGATGTATCTATATGGAAATGAGGAAAAAATGGAAAATGAAGCATCAGATAAAAAGAAAGATATAAAAAGAGGAGTACAGGACGGAATACCGATAGCACTTGGTTATCTGTCGGTGAGTTTTGCATTTGGAATAATGGCAGTTTCGGCAGGGCTTACACCGTGGCAGGCGATACTTATATCGGTTGCAAATGTAACATCGGCGGGACAGTTTGCCGGTGTTGAGATAATGGCTGCGTGCGGTGGTCTTGTCGAGATGGCACTTACGCAGCTTGTTATAAATATACGATATGCACTTATGTCATTGTCACTTGCACAAAAGGTGGATGACACCTTTAAAAAGCCGACACGAATGGCAGTAAGTTTTTGCGTGACGGACGAGATATTTGCGGTTTCAGTCAGCAGAAACAAGACCGTAAGCAAATATTATATGCTTGGGATTATATCGGTTTCATACATCGGCTGGATAGCGGGAACAGCGTTTGGTGCACTGCTTGGCGGCATACTTCCGGCAGTTATAAGTGACGCACTGGGTATTGCAATATATGGAATGTTCCTTGCGATAATTCTTCCGGCGGCAAGGGACGACAGTCGTTTTCTGAAAGTAATAATAATTGCCGTGGTATTAAGCTGTATGTTCAGATGGGTTCCGGTGTTAAATAAAGTTTCGTCAGGCTTTGTTATAATAATATGTGCGGTAGCTGCATCGGCAGTCGGTGCGTGGCTTTATCCGATTGATGAGGAGGAAGGAAATTAAATCTCTGATATATTTAGTAAAGATTTGTGAAGAAGTAATGTTGAAAACGAAAAATGATTTTATATCCATAAAAGTATGTGGAGAAATGAGGAAAATAAATGAACACACAGACATTTTTTATATATCTTATAGTGATGGCAGGGGTTACATATCTTATCAGGGCAATTCCGCTCACGGTTTTTACGGGAAAGATTGAGAACAGATTTATCAAATCATTTCTTGCGTATGTGCCGTATGCGGTGCTTGGTGCGATGACATTTCCGGCAATAATCTATTCAACGGCAGATTTGATTTCGGGAATAGCAGGAACGGTGGTCGGAGTATTCTTTGCATATAAAAGGAAAAGTCTTTTGACGGTTGCGGTCGCAGCCTGCCTTGCGGTTCTTCTTGTATCAGTGATAGAGCTTGCGTTATAGCTGTAAAATCTAAATAAACAGAACAAAGAACACAAAAAGTTCACAAAAATTATTAGCACTCGCTATTGACGAGTGCTAATAAAAGTGCTATAACATAATCAGAACAAAGGAAGGGAACAAAAAGAAGAAAAGAAATAAGATTTCAATCAGACAATCGGATTTGGAGATTGAGATTAAAAACTTTCACTGACAGGTCGCAAAGCGACTGCGTTCATGAGCAAGTAGCGAAAGCGGATTGCTAATGTCTGCTTTGCTCCTCCCGGTTCCATGAAACAAGGTAACAAAGCATATATGAAAAAGGAGAGATGACTTATGTTAATGCCTAGTATTTTTGGAGAAAATTTGTTTGATGATTGGTTTGATGAATTCCCGTTTTATGATTTCGATAAGAGCATGAAAAACACGGAAAAGAAATTATATGGTAAGAAAGCAAGCAGGATTATGAAAACTGATATTAAAGAGAAAAAAGACAGTTATGAGCTTGAAGTTGACTTGCCGGGATTTACTAAAGATGAGATAAATGCTTCTATTGAGGACGGCTATTTGACAATCAGTGCCGCAAAAGGTCTTGATAAAGACGAGAAAGAAAAAGACAGCGGTAAATATATCCGCAAAGAGCGTTATGCAGGTGCCTGCCAGAGAAGTTTCTATGTTGGTGAGGGTGTCAAACAGGAAGATGTCAAGGCTGAGTTTAAACATGGTATTTTGAAACTCACTGTTCCAAAGAAAGAGCCTGAAAAGGAAGTTGAAGAAAAGAAATATATTGCGATTGAAGGATAAAATATAGTGTTATGAGCAAGCCGCAGAGCGGATTGCGAATATCCGATTGATATGACGACTGTAAAAAGTTCTATTTTAAACCTCCATAGCATAACTTGAATAAGATACAAATGTATATAAGTCAAGGTATGTTATGGAGGTGTTTTTTATGGGAATGGATGAAAAAGTTGACGAAGTGCTTAAACAGTATGAGCTTGATATAAAGGCAAAAAGACGCGTGAGGGGTTCAGTGGTTGTAGAAAGTGGGGATGAATTTTATGTTGTAAAACCATATCTTAGGGATGAGATGAGGATTTTGTTTGAGGAGAGTGTAAAAGAATGTCTCTATAAAAATGGCTATGAATTTGCTGATTTTGCTTTGAAAAATAATTCAGAGAAATATATAAGCGAGGATTCGTGTGGCGGGAAGTGGGTTATAAGAAGATGGTTTCAGGCACAGGATTGTGATGTGAGAGATAAAAGTGAGGTCCGTATGGCGGCGGGGCATCTTGCATATTTACATAGATGTATGAGACTGTCTGATGAATCTGAGGCAAAATTTAATACATCAAGAATAGATATAGTTTCTTTGTTTAAGAAACATAATAATGAAATGAAGCGTGTGAACAGTTATATCAAGGCAAAAAAACAGAAAAATCATATGGAGATAAGCATACTCAATTCGTTTAGAGAGTTTTATGAGCAGGGAGTAGAGGCTTTGGAATATATACAAAGATGCGGCATAGATGAGTTATGTGAGAAGACAATAAGTGAAAACAGGATAATTCATGGAAGTTATAATTATCATAATATTTCTTTTAGCAGGGAAAATATAATAACATCAAATTTTGAAAAATCTGCGGTGGGACTTCAAATGACAGATTTATATGACTGGATTAGAAAAATTATGGAGAAAAACGGATGGAACTGTGAGCTTGGAGTTTCTATCGTTGAGGAATATATTAAAAAAAGAGAGCCTGAACCCGGTGAAATGGAAGTTTTGCATGCACTGTTACTCTATCCTGAAAAGTATTGGAAACTGGTTAATTTTTATTATAATGGAAAAAAGACATGGATTTCCGAAAAAAATTATGAAAAACTTGAAAAAATAAGGGCACAGGAACCTGACAGACAAAAATTTATCGCTAAGATAAAAGATTTAAGAGTTTGACTTTTTTTTTAAGTGGTTTTGAGTTATAATCAAATAGTACAGTATGAAAAATGCCGCGGATGCAGTATTTTTCATACGACAATTTGGGTTTGAGTAAAACAAGTTATTCAGAAATAAGGATTAGTGTATTAGTCTTATGACTGTGCAATGACTTTTTGATTAGGAGGGGCATTTTAAGATGCACAAGAAAATAGGGACCGGTTTTATTAAACGGTGTGTGTGCCTTGTATTTTTGGTGGTAATGATGTGTGGATGTGCAAATAAAAGCGATTCACAAAACAAAGTGCAGGATACGGCTAAGCCTATGGCTGCACAGTCTTTTACAGGGGTTATCACGAGTGTTGACAAGGAACTGAAACAGCTTTCGGTAAGGGAGATTGACACAGATGTTGACACTATCATAAATTATGATGACACGGCAGAGATTAAGGATAAGTATAAGCAGGATATTTACGGGGATGAACTTGAACAGGGAATGATCATGAAGACTACCTATAGGACAAGCGATGCCAAGCTTGTATCTATGGAAGTGCCTGAGGACGCATGGGAGTATAAAAATGTGGACAAGTTTTCTTTTGATACATCTGAGTCATCAATGGAAGTTGCCGATGAATTATATCAGTATTCAGAACAGACATATTTTGGCACATCGGGTAACAAGGCTATTGAAATGGTGGAGCTTAGTGAGGCTGATGAACTTACGGTGCGTGGGATTGGGTATAAGGTCTATTCTGTTATAAGGACAGAGGGACATGGCTATTTGAGGCTGTTAAATTATAAGGATTTCATCGGTGGTATGATAAATATTGATGATGACATAATTTTACCGGTGACAAATAATATGCTTATAACAGTGAGCTGCGGCAATTACAGGGTTACCCTGAACAAAGGAACTGCAAAAGCGTCAAAGACAGTCAGTAAATAATAAAGAGAGCACTCTTGATTTTAGCGACTACAGAAATAGTATAAAAAATGTAGGAAGTATTAAGTTTAATATTGACCCGATAGGTGCAGATTTGTATATAAATGGTACTAAGATTGATTACAGCAAACCAATATCACTTAATTATGGTACTTATTCAGTTTCCGCAAGCCTTAACGGATACAGTACATATAATGGAAAGCTTACTGTTGCAGAGGCAAGCAAGACTATAAATATAAGTTTGGAAACCTCTGATACGGCGTCAGCGGCAACGAGTGCTCCGCAGAGCACGGCATCGTCTGAAACGACAGAACCCCAGGCGACTGCGGCAGCGACGAGCAAGAGTAAGACTAAAACTAAAAAGATAGACAGCAACCATACCATATCGGTGACAGCACCTGAGGGTGCAGAGGTTTATCTGGACAATGTTTATAAAGGCATAGTTCCGTGTAAATTTACAAAGGTTATAGGTTCACAGACTATTACATTGAGTAAAAGTGGTTATGTGACAAAAAGTTATTCGGTGGATATTCTTGATGATGACAAAAATGTAAAACTTTCATTTTCAGAACTTATCGAGGATGCAGATAAATAAGACTGTTTTTAAAATTTTACTAAACAGATACAAAGCAAACTCTATATGACAGATTTTGCAGTATCATAAATGTATGATGCAAAGGTCAAAAGCGACAGCGGACCATTGCATCAGTCGAGGTCAAAAGATATTTTGACCCCGGCATCAAATATATAATTTCAAATAAAAGAGCAGAAAGAGGAGGATATACAAGATGGATTACAAAGAGATTTATGAGTCATGGATTGCAAACCCTTATTTCGACGAGGAGACAAAAGCTGAACTTAAGGCTATTGCAGATGATGATAACGAGATTAAGGAGCGTTTTTATCAGGAACTTGAGTTTGGTACAGCCGGACTCAGAGGTGTTATAGGTGCAGGTACAAACCGTATGAACATTTATACAGTCCGCAAGGCTACACAGGGACTTGCAAATTATATTATAAAAGCAGGAAAACAGTCACAGGGCGTTGCTATCGCATACGATTCACGCCATATGTCACCTGAGTTTGCAGATGAAGCAGCACTCTGCCTTGCAGCCAATGGAATTAAAGCATATGTATTTGAGTCACTCAGACCTACACCTGAACTTTCGTATGCCGTAAGAGAACTTAAATGCGTAGCAGGTATCAATGTTACCGCAAGCCACAATCCACCTGAGTACAATGGTTACAAGGTGTACTGGGAGGATGGAGCACAGATTACACCACCTCATGACACGGGTATAATGGACGAGGTTAAGGCTGTTACGGATTATAATACGGTCAAGACAATGTCAAAAGACGATGCCGTTAAACAGGGATTGTATCAGCAGATTGGCAAAGATATTGATGACAAATATATTGAAGAACTTAAAAAACAGGTTATCCATTGGGACAGCATTAAGGAGATGGGGGACAAGCTTAAGATTGTTTACACTCCGCTTCATGGCACAGGAAATATTCCTGCAAGGCGTGTCCTTAAGGAACTTGGATTTAGGAATGTTTATGTTGTGCCTGAGCAGGAACTTCCTGACGGAGACTTCCCGACAGTAAGTTATCCAAATCCTGAGGCAGCAGAGGCATTTGAACTTGCACTCAAACTTGCAAAAGAAAAGGATGCAGACCTTGTTCTTGCAACTGACCCTGATGCGGACAGACTTGGTGTTTATGTAAAAGATACAAAATCAGGCGAATACATCACTCTTACCGGAAATATGTCAGGCTGCCTTCTCGCTGATTATGAGATTTCACAAATTAAGGAGACAAAGGGACTTCCAGAGGACGGAAAGCTTATTAAGACTATTGTTACATCAAATCTTGCAGATGAGATTGCAAAATATTACGGAGTAGACCTTATTGAAGTTCTTACAGGATTTAAGTATATCGGACAGCAGATACTTAATTTTGAGACAACAGGCAAGGGTACATATCTCTTTGGATTTGAGGAAAGTTATGGCTGTCTTATTGGTACTCATGCAAGGGATAAGGATGCTATCGTTGCGACTATGGCTCTCTGTGAGGCAGCAGCTTATTACAAGACAAAGAATATGACACTCTGGGATGCCATGATTGCAATGTACGAGAGATACGGATATTGCAAGGACGGAGTGAAGGCCGTTACTATGAAAGGTATCGAGGGACTTGCAAAAATTCAGGAGATTATGTCAGACCTTCGTAAAAATCCTCCTAAGGAGATTAACGGACACAAGGTACTTTCATTCAGAGATTACCAGGCTGATACTATTACAGACCTTGCAACAGGTGAGGTTAAACCTACGGGACTTCCTAAGTCAAATGTACTTTACTTTGATATGGAAGACAATGTATGGATGTGTGTAAGACCATCAGGAACAGAGCCAAAGATTAAATTCTACTATGGAGTTGTCGGAACATCTCTTGAAGATGCGGATAAGAAGTCAGAGCAGATGGCAAAGGCTGTTGATGACCTTATCTAATTAAACAACAAGATGCAAGGGTCAAAATGCTTTTTGATCTCAACATCATAATAAAAGGGTAAAATGCTTTTTGATCTCAATATTATTAAACGGCACATAAAAATGCAGCAGAATATTAAAAAGTTTAGATATTTAAAGTGTTTTGCAAATGTAAATTAAAAATAATAACATGGACAGCCATATATGGCTGTTCATGTTAAAAAGATTCGGGGGAAAGCGTATGCAGGAAAAAATGGACCAGTGGATTAACTGGGTTGAATATGATGAGCTGCTTGAGGGAAGACATAATGCACCACATAATTTACTGGGATTGCACAGCTTTGGCAGAGGTCAGGTTCTTACGGTCTACAGACCTGAAGCTGAAAGAGTTTTTATAACTGATATGTCAGGGAAAAATGAACTTGAGTTAGAGGAAATTGGTGAGGGGACAGGTTTTTTTGGAAAATATATTCCGAGAAAAAACTATAGAGCACCATATAAGGTAAAGGTTCAATATTCTGAGAATGATGTTATAGAATATGTAGATCCATATTGTTTTGAACCGCAGATTGGTGATGAAGATTTATATTATTTTGCGGAGGGTAAGCATTACGAGATATACAAAAAACTTGGTGCACATCCTATGACGATAAATGGTGTGAAAGGAACATACTTTGCGGTATGGGCACCTCATGCCAGGGCGGTAAGTGTGGCAGGAAGTTTTAATATGTGGGATGGCAGACTGCATCTTATGAGAACACTTCAGGTTTCGGGTGTTTATGAACTGTTTATTCCTGGTGTTGAGCCGGGAGCAATTTACAAATACCAGATACTTACAAGAACAGGTGAAGTTCTGATGAAAGCAGATCCGTATGCAAACTGTTCTGAACTTCGTCCGGCAAACGCATCTGTAGTCGCTGACATAAGCGGATTTAAGTGGAACGATACTAAATGGATGCGTGAGCGTGAAAAGAAAGACAGAAATACGCTTCGTAAAGAGCCTATGGCTATATACGAAGTTCATATCGGTTCATGGCACAAGAAAGATGACGGTACGGAAGATGGATTTTATACTTATCGTGAGATGGCACCTATGCTTGCAGAGTATGTTAAGAAGATGGGATATACTCATGTCGAGCTTATGGGAATTGCCGAGCATCCGTTTGATGGCTCATGGGGATACCAGGTGACAGGTTATTATGCACCTACAAGAAGATATGGTTCGCCGAGAGACTTCATGTATTTTGTTGATTATATGCATGAAAAAGGTATTCATGTAATTCTTGACTGGGTTCCTGCACATTTTCCAAAGGACGAGCATGGTCTGGGAAGATTTGATGGACAGCCGCTTTATGAGCATCCTGATCCGAGGAGAGGAGAGCATCCTCACTGGGGAACTTATATCTTCAATTATGGCAAGAGGGAAGTCGAAAACTTCCTTATCGCAAACGGACTTTTCTGGCTCAAGGAGTTCCATGTAGACGGTCTTAGAGTTGATGCGGTTGCATCAATGCTTTATCTTGATTATGGAAAGGATGACGGCGAGTGGCTTCCAAATGAAAAGGGTGGCAATGAAAATTATGATGCCATAAATCTTTTCAGACATATGAATGAGCAGTTTGAAAAACAGTGTCCGGGAACAGAGATAATAGCCGAAGAGTCAACGGCATGGGCGGGTGTTACATCACCTGTTTCAATGAATGGACTTGGATTTCTGTTCAAGTGGAATATGGGATGGATGAACGACTTCCTTGAATATATGAAGCTTGATCCTTATTTTAGGGCAAACAATCATGGAAAACTTACATTTAGTATGCAGTACGCATACAGTGAAAACTTTATTCAGGTTCTCTCTCATGATGAAGTTGTTCACGGAAAAGGTTCAATGATAGAAAAGATGCCGGGTGAGTACGAGGACAAATTTGCAAATCTCCGCACGGCATATGGATTTATGTATGGTCATCCGGGAAAGAAACTTCTTTTTATGGGACAGGAATTTGCACAGTTCAGGGAGTGGAGCGAGAAGCGAAGTCTTGACTGGGAACTTCTTGACTACGATATGCACCAGAAGATGCAGGCATATGTAAGAGAGCTTAACAAACTTTATGAAAAATATGATGCCATGTATGTAAATGACTGTGAGCCTATCGGATTTGAGTGGATGAGTTGTGATAATGCTAATATGAGCACTGTAAGTTTTGTGCGTCGTGGAAGTTCTGCGAAAGAGCAGCTTTTGTTTATTTGCAACTTTACACCGGTGCAGTATGAGGAATATCGTACAGGAGTGCCTTGTGCAGGTGAATATACAAAGATACTTTCATCAGATGATGAGAAGTTTGGCGGAACAGGCATGAATGTTAAAAAGGTAGTAAAAGCAGAAAAGATTGAGTGTGAGAAAAAAGAATACTCAATAGAGTTAAATCTTCCGCCTATGTCAGTTACGGTATTTAAGTTTGATTATAAATAAACTGATATGTAATTTATAAAAAACATT
>ERZ772937.2659-NODE-2659-length-10855-cov-2.988148_pt1 | contig 10855 bp, 7 predicted proteins | sample MGYA00512113_ERZ772937 | MGnify/ENA primary metagenome ERZ772937 (study PRJEB29015, sample SAMEA2737649) | human gut metagenome | biome: human gut; feature: human-associated habitat; material: faeces | place: China | collected 2012 ... | reverse complement strand
GGCAAGCGAACGGGTGATCCACGTCGACCAGCCAACCGGCACCATCGCAAACGCGAAGCCCCAGATAATCGCCACCGCAGACGCAACTACTGGCGAGTTCCCCCAGAAAATCAGCGCCAGCGCGCTTAGCGTCAGCACGAAGGGCGCACAGGCCAGCGTGCCTTTTACCGAGCGTTTCAGAATAGCGGATGAAAGCGAGGTGCCGACAAAACTGGCAATCCCAAAGCTTAGCAGCACCAGCGTCAGGCCATCCACGCTAAAGCCTGCCAGCGTGGTATAAACCGGGCGAATGTACGTGAAGAAAGAGAACTGACCGACGAACACCAGAAAGATGGCGCTCATGCCCGCCAGCACGCCGGGGCGCTTCATCAGGCTGAACATGTTCTGCTGCTGATGCGCCGCTTCGCCAGGCAGCGAGGGGAGCGCTTTAATCACCCACACAATACACAGCGCGCCCATGATTGCCGCGCCGTTAAACACATTTCGCCAGCCAATGATTCCGCCGAGAAAACTGCCGAGCGGCGCGGCGATCACCAGCGCGATGGAGACGGCACCAAAGATGACCGACAGCGCTTTGGGCACCACGCGCATCGGCACCAGCCGAATGGTCAACGACGCCGACATCGCCCAGAACCCACCCAGCGCCAGGCCGAGGCAAGCGCGCCCCAGCAGCAACAGCGCAAAGCTATTGGCGAACGATACCAGCAGGCAGGAGAGCGTGAGTAACACCGCAAACATCACCACCACGTAGCGGCGATCGGTGCGGCCAATGACGTGAGTGATAAACAGGCTGGAGAACATCGCCACAAACGCGGTCATGGTGACCGACTGCCCCGCCAGGCCTTCAGAGATACCCAGATCCTGCGCCATCGGCGTCAGCAGGCTGACGGGCAAAAACTCAACGGTAATCAGGCAGGCGACGCAGAAAGCGACAGCAAAAACGGCTGACCAGTTGGGCCGCGTAACGGTATCTTTAGGTTGTGAAGAAGAGAACGATTCGGTCATTGGCCACCTGGTGTTTGTTCGCATGCGGGAAAGTTGCGCAGTGTAACACCCTGAGTGTGACCTATTTAACGTTTTGACAACTTTTTTGGCGTACCCGCCGCCAGACGCAGCGGGTCATTCTGAAGCCGGATTAATCTACCAGCACGATTTTCAGCGCAAACAATAGCGCCACCAGAATCACACACAGGTTAAGATCGCGCCAACGTCCGGTGAATAACTTCATGATGCAATAGCTCATAAAACCAAGCGCAATGCCTTCGGTGATCGAAAAAGTAAACGGCATCATTACCGTCGTAATGAACGCGGGTACGGATTCTGTAAAATCATCCCAGTTAACGCGTACCAGACTGGATGTCATTAACACGCCCACAAAAATGAGCGCCCCGGCCGTGGCGTATCCTGGCACCATTTCGGCCAGCGGCGAGAAAAACATAACTAGCAGGAATAATGCCCCGACAACAATGGCGGTCAGACCGGTTCGCCCGCCTACCGAAACACCAGAAGTACTCTCGATGTAAGCAGTAACAGAGGAGGTACCAATAAATGCGCCCACCACTGAACTCAGGCTATCGACAAATAGCGCTTTTTTCATATTAGGGAACTTGCCATGCTTATCAATTAACCCGGCTTTATCCGTTACACCAATTAATGTTCCGGATGAGTCAAAGAGATTAATCAGCATAAAAGAGAAAATAATTCCCCCAAGGCTCAATGATAGCGCACCTTTTAAATCAACCTCACCAATTGTTCCCCCGATAGCGGGTGGCGTAGAATAAATACCGTTAAAGTGAACATCTCCAAAGAAAAGGCCGCAACAGGATGTGATAACAATAGAAACCAGAACCGCAGCATGGAAGTTTCGGGAAGAGAGAACAGCGATAATAAAGAATCCTAAAATACCCAACAAGACACTATGAGAACTTAAATCCCCGATAGCCACCAGCGTATCTTTGTTTGCAACGATCACCCCTGAGTTTTTCAAACCCATCATTGCGATAAATAATCCAATCCCGCTGGTAATGCCCGTTCGTAAACTGATTGGGATATTAGCAATCATCCAGTAGCGAATTCGGAACAACGTGAGCAGAAACAGGCCAATCGCGCCCCAGAATATGGCTCCCATTCCGGTTTGCCAGCTGACGCCCATCGCGCCCACCACTACAAAGGCAAAGAAAGCATTCAACCCCATAGCCGGGGCCAGCGCGACGGGAAGATTCGCGACAAGCCCCATTGCAATGCTTCCCACACCCGCTATCAGACAGGTGGTGACAAATACCACCTTCATGTCCATCTGCGCCGCACCTAAAATTTGCGGGTTAACAAAAACGATATACACCATCGTTAAAAAAGTCGTAAATCCCGCGATCACTTCAGTACGTACCGATGTACCATGCTGACTCAACTTAAAAAAGCGGGCAAGAAATCCGATATCATCCTTTGTACTATCGCTTGTATTATTGTTCATAATTATCATCCATTGGCAAGACTGCCCATTTGAAATTATGCCTCCTCTTTTTAAAACAGATAATCCCTTTTGTTCAGTGATAGTTATCACATTGCTCAGGCATGATAAGCGATAAACTTTATGTCATAACAAAAACTCAAAAATGATAATAAACAAAGCAACAATGCTTTAGAACATCACAATAATATTATTATAAAAGAAAGTGATATTAAAAATGATTATGACGGAGTAAACAGTGAAAATATAACAAGTACACCATATGACGATGTGTTCCGAACTATGTTAAACGACTGCTCAAGATTTATACTGCCGCTTCTGAATGAGGTATTCGGAGAAAACTATGACGGTACGGAAACAATCGTATTTGCAAACGATTATCATTTTCAGAACAAGCAGGACGGAGCGGAAGATAAGATAATCACAGACGCAAGTTTTAAGGTTATTAAAGGTGATATAGAAAAGAAATATCATTTGGAGTGTCAAAGCACGATAGATAACAGCATGGTACTTCGGTTCTTTGAGTATGATTCTCAGATAGCACTCGATGATGCGACTATTGAGAAGATAGTCGGTGATGATGGCGGCAAAAAGAGTGACGGAGTATTAACAGTTACATTTCCACACTCAGCGGTGTTATATCTTCGTTCAAACAAAAACACAGGCGATGTTATGACAATAAGATTTGTGACTCCCGGTGGAGAGTTGAAGTATGACATACCGATAATAAGGATGCAGTCTTATAGCTTAGAGGATATATGGGAGAAAGAAATTTATTTGCTAATACCGTTTTATATATTTACGCATGAAGCGAATTTTCCGAAGTATAATGAGGATGAAAATTTATTACAGGAACTTGTAAATGAGTTTAAAGAAATATGTATTAAAATGGAAGAACTGACACAGCAGGGGAAAATGACAGAACTTGAACGCAGAATAATTATTGAGTTATCTAAAAAGGTAATAGATAATATAGCAAGGAAATATGAAAAAATCAGGAAAGGAGTTGACGGAATTATGGGAGGAAAAGTGATAGAGACGGAAGCGAAGAAAATGTATAACCGTGGTATCAGTGAGGGAAGAAACGAAGGAATACTGATTGGCGAAGAAAATGGAAGAAGTGAGGGAATAATCGGAGCAATCGGAATATTAAAAGACTTGAATATGTCTGAAAGTGAAATAAAAAAACAGATTATAAAAAAATTTAGCTTAAGTGAGGAAGCGGCGGCAAAGTATTTGATGGAATGTTCAAAGTAAAGTAGTGATTATAGGAGGATGGAATTATGGGAGGAAAAGGTTTTGGAGTTGATAGCACAGATTAAATCTGAGTGAAAAGCATCATAAGAATATATATTATATGGCAATACAATGAACAGAATTATTGTATTGCCAATTTTCTTTTTACGGTTAAACAATTACGATTTATGCACAATTTGTGGATAACTTGTGGATAACTTGCAAAATCAATGTGGAAAATAAGTGGAAATATGGTTGAATTGCTGTTAATTGATGTTGAGAAATTGTGGGAAATTTCATGAGAACTAAATAAAACTGTAGATACTTATTAAAAACTGCCGATATAAATTTAAATGAGTTATAAAGATAAGTTGTGAAGCAACGACTGCAGTCTGCTTATAAAATTAAAAATTTAAGATATGAAAGACTGAATTGTCATAAATTATCGGTTGCACAACAGAGATGAACGGTGAGTTATAGATATACAGACGGACTGACAGTGTCAAATGAATTATTAAAAAATGAGTCAAAGAAAAAAGGCTCAAGTTTAGGAGGGAGTTTTATGGCAGTTGTAATTAACAGTGGTTCGCTGTTTCAGGCAGGGGGTAAACAGATTTGGCATGGAACAAAGAGCAGCAGGACGGATAATGCAAAGCGAAAGAAAAATGTATCGACCGCCGGAAGATACAGCAGTGCTAAAAGGGATGACAGTGTGAAAAGTTCCGGGGTTGATATTAGAACTGAGAATGGAATAGGAATTTCGGTAAACAGGGCGGGAACCGGAGATAAAAGTACATATCTGACGGAAGATGACGGTGTTATGCTTGAACTTAGTGAGGGTAATGAAAAGGCTGAAAATATGGATGATGTTTCTGATAAAGTAAATAAAACGGCAGCAGGAAAGAATAAGAACGGCATTGAAAACAGTGAAGATAATGAGAACAGTGTTTTGATTAGTGAAGCTTCGGATAAGGAGTCACAGAAAAGTAAAAAGGAAGAGGAATACGAAAAGTTTGAAAAACAGCTTGAGAGTCTGAAAGATATGCTTGACAGGATGAAAGAGACTCAGAAGAATATCAAAAAAACAGAGACGAAAACAAAGAAAGTTTTAAATTACAGCTATAAAAAGGTATCGTCAAGTATTCGGAGTGCAAAAAGTGTTTCGCAGGCGAGTAATGCCGTTTCTAGTGCAAGTTCAAATCTTGCGGCTCTTAAGAGAAAGGCGGCAAGCGGAAATTACGATGATGATGAGATTAATATTGCGATTTCCCATGCAAAGAAAATGATAGCCGTTGCTAAAAAGAAACTTGCAAATATCAAGCAGGAAGTTATGAACAAAAGGGATGATGATAAATATATTTCATCAAAGAAAGATGTTGTTATGAGGATTTCTGAAGAAAAAATAAGAGTCTGGCAGCAGAAAGAACTTAACGAGATTGAGGAGGAGATAAGGAAACAGGAGCAAAAAGAAAAACTGGCTCACAGAGGTGAGGAAAATAATAAAATGCTCGATGCGGATATGACTTATCTCAAAGAAAAGATTGAAATCTGGAAACGAGGCGGCGGAGATCTTGGTATCATGATGGCACAGAGTCAGGGAGCGGGAATTGGCATTGATATGACACAGGCAATTACAGATACTTCAAAACTTGCCACAGAGCAGACTATGATTTCGGCAGAGCAAAGTGAAGGAGGACAGACGGAAGTTGCGGCAAGTATAAATCTGTCAGTGTGACAGAAATATCTGCTTTTTGATAAATTTTATTCATCAGTCATGGTTAATCGGAAAATTATTTCATGCTAAAATATAATGATGTTGGGGTAAAAAGGTATTTTGCCCATCAAATAGCAATTTGTATGTAAACATACATTGTTATCTGCTTTTGACCCTTAGTAAATACATAAAACATTATAGGCATTTGCACAATTAACATAGCCTATAAGTAGTTTGACAAACACCTAAACATTAAAAAATGGAAAGGGGATTTATAAAGAACCATGAATGATGATAGTGAAGTTTTAAAAAATCAGGTGCTTATGGCACTCTGCGACAATGTTGACGAGAAAAAAAATGTATCGTCGATAGCTAAGATATTAAATGAAAAGAGTTACAAGATAAGTAGCGTCGGGTGATATTGTTAAGTGTGCCTGCGTGTTTGCGGCGGTTCTTGTTGTGCGTTTTTTATGTGACAAGATGGAGGCGGGAGCTTCGTATAGAGCGAGTGTTGATGTGAAATGTATTTTGAGGGATAAAATTTATGAAAAACTGTTAAAACTCGGTGTGTCCTACAATGAAAAAATAGCTACTTCCGAGGAGGCAGCAGAGTTCAGGAAGATTACGATGAAAGTTCTGACAATGCAGCTTAATTCAACAAGCGTGATGGATATCGTTGCGTACGGCGGGGCGGTAGTCGGAATGATAGTGGCTTTAAGTGAGTTTTTAAAAGGAAATATAACACTTGAACAGACGCTTTGCATTGTACTTTTAGCAAGTGAATTTTTTATATCGCTGAGACTTCTCGGTTCATTTTTTCATATCGCAATGAACGGAATGGCGGCGAGTGACAAGATTTTCGGACTTCTTGATTTAGAGGAAGATAAGACAGGAAAAGTCATATTTACTAAAGAACAGCTTAAAAATCTGTCAGTGCGTTTTGAGGATGTAAATTTTTCATACAACAGTGACCGAAAGATTTTAAATGATGTATCGTTTGATATTTCACCGGGTTCATTCGTATCGCTCGTCGGTGAGTCGGGCTGCGGAAAAAGCACGATAGCGGGACTTATTTCAGGAAAGAATAAAAAATTTAACGGCAGACTCACGCTCAGCGGGGTTCCAATAGGAGATATAGCGGAGAGTGAACTGATGCGTCATGTGACAGTTGTGAGACATAACAGTTATCTTTTTAAGGGGACGGTGAGGGAAAATCTTATCATGGCTGATTTAGGTGCAGACGATGAGAAACTTAAAGCGGTTTTGATAAAGGTTAATCTCTGGGATTTTGTGAGCGAGAACGGCGGACTTGATATGGAGATTGCTGAAAAGGGCGATAATCTTTCAGGCGGTCAGTGTCAGAGGCTTTGTATTGCAAGAGCGATTTTGCATGATAGCGAGATGTATATATTTGATGAGGCTGCCTCAAATATTGATGCCGAGAGTGAGGGCATGATAATGGATGCGATACACGAACTTGCAAAAACAAAAACGGTGCTTTTAATATCACACCGTCTGTTCAATGTAATATCATCAGATAATATTTATATGCTTAAAGACGGAGAGATAGCGGAAAGTGGTACGCATGAGCAGTTGATGAAAAAAAGTGGAGAATATTTCTGGCTTTTTGAGAGTCAGAGAAAATTGGAGGAATTCGGAAAGGAGGATGCCGATGTCTGTAGAGAAATCAGTTAAAAAAAGAAGAAGCGCCATTAAAATAATGGGGCAGCTTATCGGTCTTGTTGCACCGCTTCTTCATATAATGCTGCTTGCGATATTGCTTGGTGTTATGGGGTATCTGTGTGCAATCTTTCTCACGATACTTGCAAGTCAGGTGCTTTTAAAAGGACTTGGAGAGCCTGCAACGGTATTTTCAGACATGAGCATAAAAACACTATTTATTATTATGGGAATGGCGGCAGTCATGAGAGGTGTGCTTCATTATGCGGAGCAGTATTGCAATCATTTTATTGCATTTAAACTGCTTGCGATAATAAGGCATAAAGTATTTGCGGCACTCAGGAGATTATGTCCTGCAAAACTTGAGGGCAGAGACAAGGGAAATCTTATATCAGTCATAACTACGGATATAGAGCTGCTGGAGGTATTTTATGCACATACAATATCTCCGATAATGATAGCATTGCTTACATCGGCTGTAATGGTAATATTTATGGGAAGATACAGCCCTGTTGCGGCGGTTTATGCGGCAGCAGTATATATAATAGTAGGAATTTTTATTCCGCTTTGGAATGGAAAGCGTGGCGGTCAGACGGGAATGGAATTTAGAACCTCGTTCGGCGAATTAAACAGCTTTGTACTTAGTGCACTCAGAGGACTTTCAGAAACCATACAGTACGGTATGGGAAAAGAGAAAAGACATGAGATGCAGGAACGCTCTGAAAAACTCGGAAAAATGCAAAGAAAATTAAGCCGTTTAGAGGGAACACAGCGTGCAGTCACAAACTTTGTCATACTTCTTGCGTCATTTGGGATGCTTTTTCTCATGGGAGAAATGTACCGACAGGGTGAGATTGGTTTTGACGCAGTAGTCACCTGCACAGTGGCAATGATGGGGTCATTTGGTCCCGTTGTCGCACTTGCAAGTCTGTCAAACAATCTAAATCAGACACTTGCAAGCGGTGAGAGGGTGCTGTCAGTCATTGAAGAAAATCCTGTGGTAGAGGAAGTATGGGAAGACAAATCGTCAGATAGTAAAGCAGTGTATGGTGATAAGAGTACAAAATTTACCGGTGAACAAGTGTCAGATACTAAACTTATGTCAGATGAAAAAAATGTTACGGCAGAAGTTACAGAAACAATTTTAGACAAAAATAGAACAGAAAATTCTGCTGACAGAAAAAACAAGCAGATAGCAGCTTTAAAGAATGTAACATTTGCATATGAAAATGAAAATATTCTCAAAAATTTTAGTATGGAGATAAAAAAAGGAAAAATAACAGGGCTTCACGGAGTGAGCGGCTGCGGCAAATCGACAATACTTAAACTTCTGATGCGTTTTTGGGATACAGACAGTGGAGAAGTTGAGATTTCAGGAAAGAATGTAAAAGAGATTTCAACAAAAAAACTCAGGGATTATGAGAGCTTTGTAACACAGGAAACAGATATATTTCATGATACGATAGCCGCAAACATAGGCATTGCAAAAATTGGAGCGACAACGGAAGAAATCATTGCTGCGGCAAAAAAAGCATCACTTCACGATTTTATCATAAGTCTGCCAAACGGATATGATACGCAGGTCGGTGAACTTGGAGATACCCTGTCGGGCGGAGAAAAACAGAGGATAGGAATTGCGAGGGCATTTCTTCATGATGCACCACTGCTTTTGATGGATGAACCTACCAGCAATCTCGATTCACTCAATGAGGGAGTTATATTGAAAACGGTAAAAGAAGAAGGAAAAGATAAAAATAAGACGGTAGTGCTTGTATCGCATAGAAAATCCACAATGGGAGTTGTCGACGAAGTGGTGGAGATGTGATTGTTACTATTTGAGAGGACAAAGTTACCTGAATACTCGAAATAGATTGTTGGAATATAAAAGCATATTAAAAGATGATATTTAAAGGTGTTAAAACTTTAAAAAAGACAAGCAATAAAATTAAAATAAGTAATTTAAACCCAAAAGAGTATATTATATAAGAGTTCGCTCATTCGCAATGTACGAAAATGGAGAAGAAGTTTATGGAGCATTTTCAAAAATAAGGAAAATTACAGTTAAGTGGTTTAGTTCAAAAAATAAATGCCATAGAATATGACGATTTTATAGTTTATTCTGTGGTATTTTTTAATATAATCATAAAACGGTGATTATTTTTAATTTTGTTTTTATATAAAACTGTACCTTTAATTAATGTAATCGGCAACACTCTATAAAAATTCAGTTGATTTCAAAGCAGTCCTTGTTTATAATAAGATTAATACAAAAAATGTGTGCAAAAATGGGGGTAAAATGAATACCGAAATAAAAAATGCAATAACCGCAGCAGATGCAAAAATACAGTATGATACTTATGCAAAAAGATTGCTTGCACAAAAAAGCATACTAGCAAATATATTAGTAAAAACTGTTGCTGAATTTAAGGATATGAAGCTTTTATGCTAGCAGACTTATATCATCACAAAAAGAAAGAGATTTTGTAAATTCAAACTATGATGATATAAAACAGGTATTCAGCATATGGGTTTGCATGAATATGGGAAATAACAGTATGGCGCATATTCATCTTACAAAAGATGAAATACTAGAAACTTATCAATGGAAAGGAAATCTTGATTTATTAAACATTGTGATGATAGGGATAACAAACGAACTTCCGGAAAAAGATGAGAAATATGAACTACATCGTTTGATTTGTGCATTGCTTTCAAATGAAATACAGAAAAATCAGAAGTTTGATATTCTTGAGAAAGAGTATAATATTCCAGTTGATACAGAGTTGAGAGAGGATGTGAGCGTTATGTGTAATCTGAGTTTAGGAATAGAAGAAAGAGCTGAGGCAAGGGGCGAAGCAAGAGGCGAGGCAAGGGGCGAAGCGAGAGGCGAGGCAAGAGCTGAGAAAAGGAACAATGAAAAGGTTGTTATGAATATGTATAAAAAAGGCTATACGACAGAGCAGATAGCGGAAATTGTGGAGCTGGATGAGGAAGAAATAGAGGATATTATAAAAAACAACAATCGATAATACAATTAGCAGGCGGTGTATTCCGTTCCGCTGTCCATTATATGAAATTTAGCGTCTGTTTTACAGCAGACGCTTTTTCTGTATAAAAATATATGCTGCAAATAGTTTTGAAAGCACAATATAACAGTTGACAAAAATTACCCCACATATTAAAATACATTTATCTATAAATGAAAAAGGCTGTGAAAAGAAAAGTATGTTACAGAAAGTATTACAGAGAACCCGTAGCGTTGCTTGGTACATTATGTGTTATGTATGAGAAAGTGACCCGTTGCTGAGAAAGGGTGTATGGAATGTGGCAGAAGATGGTCTTGGAGCCGTACACTCTGAACATAATCTTATGTTTATGCCGTAGGTGTAAATAAAAATGATAGTGCAGCATAAAAAGTAGGAGGTACCGGGTACGCCCGTTAAAGCGTGGCACTGTGATGGCAGTGATTGAGGTTCGCATTGTGAAGTGCGGATAAATTAAAGTGGTAACGCGGTATAATCGTCTTTAAGAATATTTCTATTCTTAAAGATTTTTTTATTTTATTGGAGGTTAAAAATGGCAGAGAAAAAGAGATTTTATTTGACAACAGCGATTGCCTACACATCAGGCAAACCGCATATCGGAAACACTTACGAGGCTGTTCTCGCAGACAGTATCGTGCGTTTTAAAAGACAGCAGGGATATGATGTCCGTTTCCAGACAGGAACAGATGAGCATGGACAGAAGATTGAGATTAA
>ERZ772937.2651-NODE-2651-length-10895-cov-4.211255_pt1 | contig 10895 bp, 5 predicted proteins | sample MGYA00512113_ERZ772937 | MGnify/ENA primary metagenome ERZ772937 (study PRJEB29015, sample SAMEA2737649) | human gut metagenome | biome: human gut; feature: human-associated habitat; material: faeces | place: China | collected 2012 ... | reverse complement strand
GCACGGGACCGCCGTACTTGCCCACGATGCAGGCGTAGTAGCGGCGCATCTCGTCCCAGTAGCGGTCGGTCTCGACCTGCGAATCGGTGATGCCGCCGTCGAGCGCCCCGAACGTGCCGAAAGCGTCGCCGGAGAAGAGCGTCCGGTCGCCGGCGCACCACGTGACCATCGTCTCGGGCCAGTGCACCATCGGGATCATGTGGAACGACAGCGTCTTGCCGCCCAGATCGAGCGTGTCGCCCTCCTTGACCTCGACCGTGCCCCCGGCGATGCCGTAAAACCCTTCGATCATCTGGAGCGTCTTGGCATTGCCGACGATCTCGATGTCGGGATAGATGCGGCGCAGCGCTGCGATCGACGACGAGTGGTCGGGTTCCATGTGGTTGACGACCAGATAATCGATCTTCCTTTCGCCGATGGCCTCGCTGATGTTGGCTTCGAGGCGGCTGCCGAAGGACTCTTCGACGGTGTCGATCAGGGCGATCTTTTCGCCTGCGACCAGATAGGCGTTGTACGACACGCCCATCGGAAGCGACCAGAGGGCTTCGAAGCGCGTGGTGGTGCGGTCATTGACCCCGACGTAGTGGATGCCGGGAAGTATTTCGGTAATTGCCATAAACCTTTTTTGTTTTGTTTTGGCACAAATTTACAAAAAATATTTTTCCGGCGCTACTGCCGGCTTTTTTATTGCTCCGGCAAGTTGCATGCCGGGGTGCGGAAGAGTCCCGTGCGCGGCGCGGCCTTCGCCCGGAAACAAAACGCCGCAACCCGATGAAGGGTTGCGGCGCATGCCGGCAGGACGGCGGTTCAGAGGAACCGCGGCATATCTTCGGCCCTGCTTTGGGGTGTGGACTCCAGCGCGCCGGAGATGATCTCCGACGGGATTTCGGCCTTGACGAAGACCGAGACGTCGCTCGTGCTCGAAGTGCTGGTCAGCGTCATCCGTGTTCCGTCTGCGTTGAACGAAACCCGGTATGAGGCGCTTCCCCACGGGGTGTTGTCGCTGTACCGGCCGCTGAGCGTGGGTTTGTCGTAGGAATACGTGCCGTCCAGGTGGACGTATTCGGGCTTGTAGAGCCGCTGGTAGATGTCGAACGAACCGGACTCGCTGAACGAGAGGTAGACGTCGGCGGACTGGAGCGAACTCCACGAAACCAGATGCCAGCTGCCGACGACGTTGCCGTCGCCCTCGGGTTCGGGCGTATCCTTGGACGAATCGCCGCACCCGGTCAGCGCGAACGCCGCGGCGAGGCCGATCAATAACAGTTTGATGTTTTTCATAATGTGCCCTTGTTTTATAACCAACCTCCGTTCTGGGAATGAACCTCACGTGCGATGAAGGCGAATTCCTTCGTGATCGGCATGCCGTTCATTCCGCCGTTGTTGCCGTTTCCGGCGAGCAGCTTGATCCGGACCACCGCCGAACCGGGTTTGGTGCACTTGAGGATGATCTGGTTGGCGAATATGGTCGGGTTCGCCGAAATGCCCAGCCGGTTCATGTCTTCGGCCGAAATGGAGATTTCCGTAATCTTCAGGTCCAGATTTCCGCCGCCGAGGTACGGTTGCAGGTTCAGCGTGTACTGGCTGCCGACGGGAATCGGGATGCAGGTGATGCCGCGGACGTTCATCAGCACCTGGTAGGCGTCGATGTAACCCGTGCCCATTCCCTTTTTGTACTGCGACAGGTCGAGCGTCGCCAGACTGCCCTTGTCTGTGAAATACTGTTTCGTTCCGGTGCAGTATTGGTTGATGTCGTTTACCGATGTCAGCAGCAGCGTCGTGAATTCGTTCTGGGTGAAGGTCTTGCCGAGTTGCAGCGCATAGGAGAGCCCGAGCGCCGCCACGCCCGAAACGTGGGGGCAGGCCATCGACGTGCCCTGCATGTAGCCGTACTTTCCGCCGTTGACGGTCGATAACACCTCGGACGCTCCGGTATTTATGTTTTCCAGATACGACTGGTAGGCGTCGCCGCCGGGAGCCGCAATGTTGCAGGCGGGACCGTAGTTGGTGTAGTAGGCCGGGGTGTAGTCGCACGACATGGCCGTTACGGAGATGTAGTCGCGGTAAGCGCCGGGGTAGCTCGACATGCCGGTCATGTCGTTGCCGGCGGCGAATATGGCCAGTCCGCCGCTGACGGCCGCACAGTTCTGTTTGGCGATGAAGTAGTCGATGGCCCGCTTCTCGGCGCTGGCGCCGCTGGAATAGGCCGTGTCGGAGGTTACCGAGCCGGCAGGATAGCCGTAGCTGCACTGGATGATCGCCGCGCCGTTGTCGGCGGCGTATTTGATGGCCTTGGCCGCCATGGCCACGTCGCCGCCGTCTTTGTCGTGGTAAATCTGACAGGACATGATCTTCACGCCGTCGTTTTTGCCCGAGCCGCCTGCGATGCCTGCGACGCCCGTGCCGTTGTTGTTCACGGCTGCGACCGTTCCTGCCACGTGCGTGCCGTGGTCCGGTGCATCGCCTTTGGTGCTGATGGTCAGCGTCGTATTGTCGACGAAGTTGAACCCGTGTATGTCGTCGGCATAGCCGTTCGAGTCGTCGTCACGGCCTTCCGAGCCGTTCAGCTCGGCGGTGTTGGTCCACATGTTGGCGGCCAGGTCGGGATGGTCCCACTGCACGCAGTTGTCCACGACCGCGACGATAACGCGCGGGTCGCCCGTGCAGAGCTTCCAAGCCTCGTCGCAGTTGACATCGGCTCCCGCCTTGATCTTCGAATAGATCGACTTGTCGCCGGTGTTGATGTAGTGCCATTGTTTGCCCAGGTGGGGATCGTTGAACCCGACGGCCGCACGGGTCTGCGGCGCAGCGCCGGTTTCGGCCAGCGGGATGACCCGGCCTTCGTGCACGTGCATCAGCTGCTGGTTGAATTCCACCTTGCTCACTTCGGCGATCCGGGCCATGTCGAGGGCCGCCTTGTCGAGATCGGCGGCGTCATCGAACTCCACGACGTACCAGCGGTGCAGGCCGGCGGCGCGCGTGCGCTCCTCGTTCCGTTCGTCTACCGGGAACAGGCGCTGTAACGCCTTTACCCCGATGCTGCCGAGCACGGCGTCGAAATCGGCGATGCCCGAACGGGTGGCGACGCCGCCCGAACGCGTAACCTGCATGACCGACGATTCGATGCCCGCTACGGCCTCTTCGCCGAAGCAGACCAGCAGTTCGCCCCTGACGGCGTTCTCCGACGAGAATACGAGTTTGGAGGCCGCTTTCGCTTCCGGTTCGGGACCCGTCGCCTGCTCCGTCGCATCCTTGGTGCACGACCCCAGGGCGAGCGCCGCAGACAGGAGCAGCAGGCTCCATAAAGTTGTTGTCCTTGTCATAATCTTATAATCCTAATATTAGTGCATGTCGTGACCGGTGTTTCGTTTCATTGGACCACAGAACCCGACACGGTCGCTCGGACTGTGTCGGGTCGTGTGGAACAATATGCGTCGGTTATTTCAAAACCGGAAGGTTTTCGCGGATTTTGAAATCGGCGCGGCGGCCGATCTGTTTCGGCAGCGGCTCGCATTTCGCCGTCTTCACGCTTAACGTGCGGACGCCGTGGTTCGTGTTGTCGCTGTTCCTGACGAATGTGGCGTTCATCTGGAGACCACGGCTGTCGAGCGACTTCCCGATATGGGCCGGAACACGGACGCTGCTGAACGGGATCTTCGTGCGGACGCCCTGAACTTTGGCTGCGGATGTCGTTCCGCTCTGCTTCGTGATGGTCGTTCCGTCGGTATAGTATGCTGCCAAGGCTCCGACGATCTTGTTGACGGTGAAATCAGCAACGGGAACCTCGACGTCGGTCGTCAGCGCTGAAACTTGTTTCGACGCCGGATCGATCGTCAATACGATCGGATCGCTGCCTTCGCTCTCTTCGGTTGCGAACGAGAAGATACCGTAACCGCGGGACTTGTCCGGGGTGAGCGCCTCCGTGAATTTGCCGAGCAGGTTGCCGTTGTCCTCCCGGCCGAGCTGCACGCCGCTCATCGTGAGCGTCGACTTGGCCGAGTCATAGGTTGCGTACCATTGGGTGCCGTCCTCTACGGCGAAATCCTTCACGAAAAATTCGGTGTTGCTTCCGACGGTAGGTATTACCTCGAATACATTTTCGAACGTGTCTTCAGCGCTGGCCGCGTAGGACATGCCGTATTTCCCGATGATCAACTCTCCGGTATAGGGCGGTATGTCCGTCACGAACGGTTCGCACACGATCAGTTTTTTCTTGCCGTAGTTGTTCGTTGCTTCGACAACCAGCGTATAGGATGCGCCCGGTGTCAGATTGATCATTATGTCCCAATGCTTTCCGGTCGTTGCAAGTTCTTCCATCGCATCGGCATTGAGTTCTTTACCGTATTTATCGACTACATCCTGCAGGGTCAGGCCTCCGGTTTGAATCTCGATATTGTCGATTATGGAAGTTTTGTTGAAGTAGGTTTTGATCTTCTTCATCTCCGTGCCGGTGATCTCGTACACGGCCGATGAGTAATCGGGATACTTCGATACATATGCTGCGGCATCGGGATAGGCGCTGACTTTATAGAGCGAGCCGGCGATGTCGTTGGGGACCGAGGTCCCTCCTATGCCCGGGAAGTAGAACGATGCTGCGGAAGCTTCGCCGGAAACCGGTTTTTGCGCTTTGTCAAGGGGCAGGGCGACTACGGTATAGGTTCCGGCTCCAGGCAGTACGGCTTCGGCGGAGACTTTCTCGCCGCCTACGGTGAAGTCCTGCAACTCGTTGATGTTTTCGGCTGATCCGTCGGCGATCGCTGCGACAAGTGTAGCGGTTTCGGCCTCGGTCAATTCATTTTCGACGAGAACATAGCGGATGTTCGTAACGTCGGCGCCGTAGGTGAAGTCGATGACGGCGCTCGCCGTCTCTCCGTCGGCGCTGACCTTCATGCCGTCGTATACGGCGGAGAGCGTATAGTCGACTATTTCGGCGCCCGGCAGCATGATGCGGAACGTACCTTGACTGTTAGCGGGAAATTCGCGATCCAATCCGACGAGTTTTGCGGTCAATCCGTCCTTCGGGAAGGTGATGACGCCGTTGACCAATGTGCCGGGTTCCGCCGAGGCGATCATAAAGTTTCCGTAACCGTTACTGTTTTCGGTAATACCCGACCATTGTTCTTCAATCGTCACTTGAGTCGCATTGCTGCAATCGATGACGATATTGGACGGAGTGTAGCTGAACTGCTCCGAAAGCTCCTCTTGCGTAGCTCCGAAGAATTCGGTCATATAAGGCCAGCCGAGCATCTCTTCAACCATGTAGATACCTTCTTTCGACTTATGGCTGTGTACCGTGACATCGATTTCGAACATATTGCCGGTGAATACATCGCTCAACCAGCCTTCGCGGAATTTGCCGGTTCCCATTTTCACCCACGGCCAGGGCATAACCGTAATATCGAGGCTGCGGTTGCCGTAGGGCGTCGTGTTGTCCTCGTCGTTGATCAGGAACGAAAGGGGGTATTCCTTGCCGTCTTCGAGTTTGGTGCGGTCGAAGGTGATCAGCAGTTCGGAAGTCTCCTTGCCGGCTGCGAACGATACCGACGACGGAATGGTGAACAGACCCGACTCGTCGCTGGCGAGAACCGCTACGGTCAGCGCCTCGTCCTTGGCGATGCGTTTTACCGGGATGGCGATGGAGGAGACGTCGTCGCTGATGCTATGCTGGGTGGTCACATTCTCGGGGAAGTAGACCTGTGCGCCGTCGACCTCGGGACCTGCTTTGAAGTCATCGTCGCTGCAGGCCGTGAACAGCCCCGCGACGATGGCGACAGTCGCCAGAAAGAATATTTTTATACTTTTCATAAATAGCGATGTTTTTTATTTAACAGACTTGACCGTTTGGGTCGGGTTGGGGTTGTTCTTGCCCGCAAGCGCCTTATTCTGCTGTACGGCGTTCAGCGGGAACACGCAGTTCCACCAGGGGGCGCGTCCGTCCGTGGAAAGCTGGGCCATCGGGGGAGCGTTCGTGCCGGTGTCGCCGTTGTGCATGCCGATGTTCAGACGCTTCAGGTCGTAGAAGATGACGCCCTCGCCCCAGAACTCGATCCGCTTCTGGAAAATGATCTCGTCGATCAGGTCGTTGGCCGCCGGAACCGTATAGGCCGGATCGCGGTTGGCCATGAACGACTGCAACAGCGACTTGCCGGTGGTGGCGTCGTAGTGCGCCGTAGCCTCGGCCTCGATCAGGTACATCTCCTCGACACGCATCATCGGGATGCTCGTCACGTTACCCGTGGAATAGTTTCGTTTTTCGCCGTTGGCCGCGTGGAACTTAAACGATGCGTAGGGGGCTATCGTTGCGAACTCCTCCTCGGTCAGGGTCGTATAGGGTGCGATGGCGTCGAACGAGCGGTCGGCTCCGACAAAGCTCTTTTTGCGGAAGTCGCCCGACGAAATGCGGTTGTAGCTGAATACCGAGATACCCGGCTGCGCTCCGTAGCCGTAACCCCAGATAGCCTCGGTCGCCATGTGGGCCGACCACGACAGCAGGTTGTTGAGCACGGTGTCGGTGGTCTGGATCATGGCCCACATCCACGACGAATTGACCGTGTTGAACCCGGTCTTCGGGTCGAGCCACTGGCTTTCGGTCATAATCGTGCAGCCCGAAGCGTCGATGGCCTTGCGGGCGTATTCGGCGGCCAGACGGTAAGCGGCGTCGCCGGTCGGAACTTCCGCATACGATTCGGTGAATCCGCCCAGCCAGAGGTAGGCGCGGGCCTTGAGTCCGTAGATCACGGCCAGCGAGGGCAGATTTTTCGTCGCCGGCGTATAGTTGGCCAGCAGGGTCTCGGCGGTGTTGAGGTCCTCGAAGATGAACTTGAACATCTCCTCACGCGATACGCGCGGGTTGTTCTCCAGTTCCTCCATGCTCGTATCTTCCCGGACGATGGGAACGGTCAGCCCCTTGACGGCTTCCAGCTCGGTCTCGTAGGCGGGACGTTCGGGAGCCTTGGCCGGCAGCGCGTCGTAGAGACGGGCCAGGTCGAGGTAGCAGAGCGCGCGGAAAGTCTTGGCAATGCCCATCATCTCCTCTGCGCCTTCGCTCTGGTTTGCGATGTCGATGGCCTCATTGGCCGTGAAGATGAACTTGTAATAGTTGGTGTAGAAGAACGGGGACATCTTGCCGTTCGCTGCCAATCCGGTCGAGTTGCCCGGATAGAGCCATGCCTGCCAGCGGTCGTAGTACTGGTTGCCGCCCGGCAGGTTGCCGCTGACGGGGAACACCTCGCCGACCATGCGGTCGGTGGCGCCGAAGATGCCCGGGTAGCCGAAGTCGATGTGCTCGCCGAGGTCTATATAGTTGGTGATGAGCACCGTCGGCATCGCAGTGATAAGACCCTCCTTTGCGAACGGAGATTCGGCAGTCTGATCGCTGGTGGCGTATCCGCTTTCGGGGAAGGTCTCCTTGATACAGCCCGAAAGAAGCACGGATGAACCGAGAAGCAGCGCCGTTGTTTTCAGTATGTTGTTCATTTTCATAATATTCGTCGTTTAACAAATTAGAACGTTACGGTTACACCGCCCGAGAAGGTGCGAATCGGGGCGTAGTAGTACGGGTTCGTGATTCCGTTGATGGACTGACGCGGGTCGAGACCCTGACGCTTGGACCAGTACCATACATTGTCGCAGGCGAGGTAGATACGCAGATTCTCGACGAGGAACTTGCGCGTGATACGCTTGGGCAGCGTATATCCGAGCGTGATGTTCTGGATGTTCAGGTACGATGCGCTGGTGAGGAAACGGTCCGAGACGGCTGCCTGATTCGAGTCGTTGTAAGCAAAACGCGGAATGTTCGAACCGGAGTTCTCGGGAGTCCACGAATTGAGCAGGTCGTGGTGGTAGTTGTTTCCGGTCGACGTTCCTGCCGGGGAGTTCATGTAGAACCTGTAGCCCTGGTCGAGAACCTGTCCGCCGAGCTGGTAGGTGAAGCCGATCGAGAAATCGACGCCGTAGAAGCGCAGCGACGTGCCGAAACCGCCGTAAACGTCCGGCAGGGCGTCTCCGTGCATTTCGCGGCCCTCCTGCGAGGCCACCGAGTAATCGGAGGTCTTGATGCGCTCCTTGTTGCCGGCATCATCGGTCTTGTAGGTGTACCACAGCGATTTTCCGGTCTCGGGGTCTACTCCCGCGTAGGTCGGAACGTAGAACGAGAAGACGGATTCCCCTTCGGTGAGGAATTTGGTGTCCTGCCAGCGGCCCACGTGTTTGCCGTCGGCCGTCGTGTTGTTTTTGAACTGCTCCGGCAGGTGGGTCACCTTGTTCTTGTAGTGGGTCATGTTGAGCGAGAAGTCCCACACGAGGTTTTTGGTCCGGATCAGGTCTGCGTTCAGTTCGATTTCGAGACCGCGGTTGACCATGTCGCCGATGTTGGTGAAAATGGTCGTGTAACCCGACTCGATCGGAGTGGCCAGCTCGAACAGCATGTCGGTGGTCTTGCGGTTGAAGACATCGATGCTACCCGACAGACGGTTGTCCCAGAGGCCGAACTCTACGCCGACATTGAGGTTGGCGTTGGTCTCCCAGGTGATGTCGGGGTTGCCTTTCTGGTAGAGTACGCTCGTAACGCCGTCGCCGCTGCTCAGGATCTCGCGGTAGTCGGTATAGCGGTAATAGGATTCCGCTTTCGATCCGAGGTTGTCGTTACCCTGCGAACCGTACGATGCTTTGACCTTCAGCATGTTGACCCACGAAGCGTTGAACCAGCTCTCGCGGTTGATGATCCAGGCTGCGCCGAGCGACCAGAAGTTGCCCCAGCGGTGGTCGGGGTGGAAGCGCGACGATGCGTCGCGGCGGTACGATCCCGAGAAATAGATGCGGTTGTCGTAGTCGTACTGTCCGCGGAAGAAGTAGCCCTCGTTGTTGTACTCCAGAACCGACGAACCCGACCGCGACGAGTCGACGACGGCGCCGCTGAGTTCGGTGTTGTCCGGCGAGAACATCATGGTCTTCGAGCCGTACAGACCGTAGGATTTGCGGTTGTACATTTCATGGCCGAAGAGCAGGTCGAGGTTGTGGACGTCGGCGAAGGTGTTGGTGTAGGTCAGGAACTGCTGCATGTTGTAGGCGATCTCCCGACTGTGGCTCTTGAAAACGGCGCCGCCCGATTCGGCGAACTGTCCGTAGTAGGGGTTCGACACCTGCGTACCGCGGGTTTCGTCGAGCGACACGCTTCCGTTGAGGGTCAGTTTCAGGCCCTTGTACAGGGAGAAATCGGCAAAACCGTTGGCCATGAAGGCATTGCCCTCGTTGATGTATTTGTTGAGCTGAATGTCCTGCAGGTCGTTGCTCTTGCCGCCGTTGGTGCGCAGTGCGCCGCCGTTGCGGCCGTCGCCGGTATCGTACATCTTGAATCCGTACTCGTCGATCATAATGTTGCCGTTGCCGTCGCGCATGTAGACCGGATAGATCGGCGCCATGCGGATCGCCGTGGCGAATGCGTTTCCGCCGTCGGCGTTGCCTTCGCCCTGACCGTCGCCGTCGTCGTTGGTTTGGTTGCCGTTGTTCCAGACGAAATGGGTGTAGGACATGTTACCGCCGACTTTCAGCCACTTTTTGGCCTGGTAGTCCGCGCGCAGACGGGCGGTGTAGCGCTCGTTGCTCGAACCGTCGACGATACCCGTGTTGTCCAGATAGCCGAGCGATGCGAAGAAATTGGCGCGGTCCGTCGCGCCGGAAACGCTGACGTTGTACTCCTGACGGAACGACGACGATTTGTAGATTTCGTCGAGCCAGTTGTCGGGTTGCAGGTAGAACTGCTGGCCCTTGGCGTCGGTTACCAGGCGGCCCTGCTTCGCACGCGGATTGAGACGGCCGTTTTCGCCGATGAGGTTCTGGCCGTCGGGCACGGTGAAGACGTTGTAACCCAGACCGCCGGGATCGTTCGACGTCAGCAGCTTGTTGGCGGCGATGTTGGCAGCCAGGGGAGTGTACTTCTGGTCGAGCGTGTAATAGTTGTACAGCGACTTGTAGTGCATCTCGTAGTATTCGCCCGCATCCTCCACGATGTCGTAGGTCTGCAACGCACGGGTGTTGATGCCCCACTTGCCGTCGAAAGTCACGGTGGCCTCGCCGGCCTTCGCACGCTTGGTTGTGACCATGATTACGCCGTTCGCGCCGCGGGAGCCGTACAGGGCGTTCGACGCGGCGTCCTTGAGGACGCTGATCGACTCGATGTCGGCAGCGTTGATGTTGTTGATGTCGCCTTCGTAGGGCACGCCGTCTACAACCCAGAGCGGGTCGTTTTTGGCATTCATCGAACCGTAGCCGCGCACGTAAATCTTCTGACCGGAACCCGGACGGCCCGAGGCGGAGGAGAACTGCACGCCGGCGATTTTGCCGACGAGGGCATCCCCGACGTTCGAAGACTGCGTTTTTATCAGATCGTCGGATTTGATCACCTTCGCCGCTCCGGTGAAGGCGTCTTTCTTGGCTGTACCGAAGGCCACTACGATCACGTCGTCGATGGCCTGTGCGTCTTCTTTGAGCGAGATGTTGATTCGGGTCTTGCCTCCGATGGCCACCTTCTGGGTTTCATAGCCGATGAAGGATACGACCAGCGATCCGTTTCCGGGAGCCGTGATGGTGAAGCTACCGTCTCCGTTTGAGGTCGTGCCGACATGCGAGCCGTCGACCATAACCGTTGCTCCGGCGACCGGTTTCCCGTCGGGACCGGTGACTGTTCCGGAAATTTGCTTACTCTGGGCCAGCGAGAGTAATATTCCCCCCCCCAATAAAGCAATTAACGATAGTAGAATTTTTCTTACCATAAGCGTTAATCTAATAGTTTTTTTTAAAATAAAAAGTTCACAAGCAAAGGTATGAAATTGCTAACTCGTTTACAAATAAATTATTAAAATAATTTACCAGTATAACATATGTGTAGAAGATTGGTC
>ERZ772937.2631-NODE-2631-length-10953-cov-11.304643_pt1 | contig 10953 bp, 8 predicted proteins | sample MGYA00512113_ERZ772937 | MGnify/ENA primary metagenome ERZ772937 (study PRJEB29015, sample SAMEA2737649) | human gut metagenome | biome: human gut; feature: human-associated habitat; material: faeces | place: China | collected 2012 ... | reverse complement strand
AAAGCGCGCTCCTCCAGCAGGCGCACGCCCTGAATGGTCGAGCCGCCGGGGCTGCAGACGGCGTCCTTCAATTCGCCCGGGTGCTTGCCGGTCTCCAGCACCATCCGCGCGCTGCCCAAAAGCATCTGGGCAGCGTACTCCTGCGCCTTGGCGCGGGGCAGACCTGCGGCGACACCGCCGTCGGCCAGTGCCTCGATGAACTGGTACGCCCAGGCCGGTCCGCAGCCGGACACCGCGCTTGCGGCGTCGATCAGGCTCTCCGGCACGGCGTCCAGACGGCCTGCAGGGGCCATGGCGGTGAGCCACTCGGCCATTTTTTCCGGCTCCACATCGTCAGAGCAGTACTGGATCATGCCGTCGCCCAGCGCCACGGGGGTGTTGGGCATCATACGGATGATGGGATAGCCGCTGCCCGCCATCTGGCGGATCTGCTGCATCGACAGGCCCGCCGCCATCGTGACCAGCACAAAGGGGCGGCTCTCGGCGCGGGACTCCAGCGTGGCAGAAAGCTCGTCCAGCATGTCGGCCATCATCTGGGGCTTGACGCCCAGAAAGATAAAGTCACAGATGCCCGCGACCTGCTCATTCGTGCCGCAGGCGCAGCCCAGCTCACCGGCCAGCTTCTCCGCCTTGGCGGGCGTGCGGTTGGCCAGCAGCACATCCCCTGCCCCGGCGCCCTTGCAGACTGCGCGCGCCACGGCACTTCCCATATTGCCGCAGCCGATAAAACCGTATTTCATCGTGAACCCCCTATACCTTATTCTTATACAGTATAATGGTAGTACAGCGGGGCCGTTTTGTCAACGAAAAAAAGGCTTCTCCCTTGGGGCAGCGATGCAGGGGCTGCTTTGCCGTACACACGCCCGGCTTCCCCCTCGGGGGAAGCTGTCAGCGGCCCCGACCGCTGACTGATGAGGGGCGGCGCTGCCGTTAGTACCCGTCAAAGGGCGCAGCCCCTCAGGGGAAGCCTTAGAAATTACAAATAATTCACCGCCAGGATCGCCGCGCCCAGCACGACCAGCACGACGCCTGTCGCGCGGTTCAGCGTGGCGGGCTCGGCCTTGTTCGCGAACTTGGCGGCAATGCGCGCCCAGAGCAGCGTGCTCAGCACACAGCAGATCAGGCAGAACAGATCCGGTACACCGCCAATCGCAAAATGACTGACAGAACCGGTGAAGGCCGTGAACGCCATGATGAAAACGCTCGTTCCGACGGCAGTTTTCAGCTCATAGCCCAGCACGGAGGTCAAAAGCAGCAGCATCATCATGCCGCCGCCCGCGCCGATGAACCCGCAGATAAAGCCCACGCCCGCGCCGCAGAGCAGCGACTGCGCGAACCGCTTCTGTACGCTGACGGCGTTCATCGCGCTCTTGGTCGTCATGACGGGCCGCACGATGAACTTGACGCCCAGCAGCAGCGTCATGAACGTTGAGAAACCGCCCATCGTTGTGCCGGGCACGAGGCTGGCCACATAGCTGCCAACCAGCGTGAAGCAGAGCACCGACGCCATCATGACCGCGCCGTTTTTTATGTCCAGGTTGCCGCTTTTGCCGTAGGTGTAGGCAGAGATCGCACTCGCCAGCACGTCGCTGGCCAGTGCAATGCCCACGGCCATGTAGGGGTCCATCCCCAAAAAAGTAATGAGCATCGGGCTGATGACCGCCGCGGCGCTCATACCTGCAAAGCCTGTGCCCAGTCCCGCGCCGATGCCCGCAATAAAGCAGACGATGAATGCTACCAGATAGGTCATATTCTTACTCCTTGTTCAACTCCCGCAGGAGGTTTGCATCCATGCGGCGCAGATAGTCCTGCAGCGTCTGCTGCTCCTGCGCCGTAAAGCCCGCAAACAGCGGCTCCAAGCTGCAGCGCTGGATGTCCGCCAGTACCGCGACCATCGGCAGGGCATCGGGCGCAAAGCCCAGCAGCCGCTGGCGGCGGTGGGTCGGGGCGGTGCAGACCGACAGCACGCCGCGGCTGCGCAGCCGCTCTACCGCTGCTGATACATTGGATTTCGCCAGCCCGCGGTAGCGGCAGATGTCCCCCGCGGTGTGACATTCGGGGTTGTTGTGCAGAAACAGCAGGATGTCGATCTCCAACTGGTTAAGCCCGTATGCCGCAGAGGCGGCCTCGAACTGTGCGGCATAGTATTTTTTGTAGTGCTGTATATAGGATAATACAGGCAGCACAGGGAACCCTCCTTACAAGTAATAAAAAGAACGGTTCTAATTATAACTATCTGGACGGCTGATGTCAATACAAAGCGCCGTATAAACAAAAAAATCCCGCCGGAATACGGCGGAATTTCTGGTGGACCTGGAGGGATTCGAACCCTTGACCTCTCGGATGCGAACCGAACGCTCTCCCAACTGAGCTATAGGCCCATGTGATGACCCTGTAAGTGTAACTCTGTTCGGGAAATTTGTCAAGTATTTTGGGCAGGGCCAAAAAGCATCGCTCAGCGGTTGCCTAGCTGCCAGAAAGCAACAGCGCTGGCAGCGGCAACGTTCAGGGAATCCACACCGTGGGACATAGGGATTTTTACGGTGTAGTCACAGGCGGCAATGGTGCTGTGGGCAAGGCCGTCACCCTCTGTGCCCAGCACGATGGCGAGCTTCGGCTCGGCGGAAAGAGCGCTGTCGTCAATGCTTACGGAACGGTCGCTCAGAGCCATGGCAGCAGTCTTGAAGCCAAGACTGTGCAGCTGAGCAATGCCGTTTTCCGGCCAGTCGGCAGGGCAGGTGCCGATCTGCGCCCAGGGCACCTGAAACACGGTGCCCATGCTCACACGCACGGCACGGCGGCACAGTGGGTCGCAGCAGGAAGGAGTAACGAGCACGGCATCCATGTTCAGTGCAGCGGCGCTGCGGAAGATCGCTCCCACATTGGTGGAGTCCACAATGCCCTCCAGAACGGCCACCCGGCGGGCATTGCGGCAGACCTCTTCCACGCTGCGCGGCAGCGGGCGGCGGAAGGCGCACAGCACGCCGCGGGTCAGCTCGAAGCCGGTCAGGCTGGCAAGGGTCTCGCGGTCGGCTGTGTACACCGGGGCATCCCCGCAACGGGTCAGGATATCGGCAGCCGGGCCGGTGATCTGTTTACGCTCCATGAGCAGGGAGAGCGGTGTGTATCCGGCATCCAGCGCGCGGGCGATCACCTTGGGGCTTTCGGCAATAAAGATGCCTTTTTCTGGTTCCAGACGATTGCGCAGCTGCGCCTGCGTCAGGCGGGCATAGACATCCAGCTCCGGTGCGGAAAGGTCTGTGATCTCGACAATATTCGGCATAAGGAAGTTCTCCTTTGGAAAAGCTTTTTTCTTATTCTAACACAACCTGTGAGGGAATGCAAAGTGCGGGCCGTATTTTTGGCGCTGGCAGAGCGCAAGGATACACATGCCGGATATGTAAAACTGATATGGACCAAGCTGTAAAAATATATTATAATAGGGTACGAAAAGAGGGGAAAAGGTAATATGAAAACAAAACATCATGGGCAGATGTCAGAGTCCTTCCTGACGGCGGTGTTCCTTTCGCTTTCGGGCGGGCTGCAGGATGCCTATACGTATCTGTTCCGCGGTAAGGTGTTTGCAAATGCACAGACCGGCAACATCGTGCTGCTGAGTTCCAACATCATGGATGGTCAGTGGGATCGGGTGCTGCACTATCTGGTTCCTCTGTGTGCTTTTGCGCTGGGCGTACTGGTGGCAGAAAAGATGCGGGAGAGCTTTTGCAACATGCAGCGGCTTCACTGGCGGCAGCTGGTGGTGCTGGGCGAAGTGCTTCTGCTGTTCATTGTTGGCTTTCTGCCACAGGAGCAAAACCTGCTGGCAAACGCCATCGTTTCCTTCTCCTGCGCAATGCAGGTGCAGGCGTTCCGCAAGGTGAACGGCTATGCATTTGCCAGCACCATGTGCATTGGTGACCTGCGCAGCGGTGTGGAAGCATTCTGCATCTGGAGCAAGACCCATGAACCGAAAGTTAAGGACCGGATGATGCGTTATTTTGGCATCATTCTGTTGTTCGCGGTGGGTGCCGGTATTGGAAGCATGGGCGCAGCGCGGCTGGCAGGAAAGACCATCTGGATCTCCTGCGGGCTGCTGCTGGTAAGCTTTGCGCTCATGTTCATCCGGGAAGAAATCGAAGAAAACCCTGCGATCGAAAAGGATCTGGCTGAGATCCGGCAGGAGACACGGGAGATCGACCGGACTCTCAAGCAGGAACTGAAGGAAGAGCGCGAGGAACTGCATGAGGAATTACACGAGAAATTGAGATAAAGCACCGGACATCAAAAAAGGAGCCGCTGCGTGATGCAGCGACTCCTTTTGCTTGTCGAGAAAGGAAATTACTCAGAACGCAGGGCGGTGACGGGGTTGCACTTGGCTGCGCTGCGGGCGGGAATCAGACCGCCAAGGATCGTGAGCAGGGTAGCCAGAACGATCAGGACCAGTGCAGCCTTGGGCGGCAGCACAGCGGTGACGCTGGTGGTTCCTGCAATGGAGTGGATGAGCATGTTGCCGGGGATCAGCAGCAGCAGGCACAGGCCCACGCCGATCACGCCGGAGCACATTCCGATAATGAAGGTCTCGGCATTGAACACCTCGGAGACATTGTGCTTGGATGCACCGATGGCACGCAGAATACCGATCTCCTTGCGGCGTTCCAGCACGCTGATATAGGTGATGACACCGATCATGATGGAAGAAACCGCCAGCGAGATGGCAACAAAGGCCACCAGCACATTGCTGACCATATCCACGATCTTGGTCACGGCGCTCATCAGGGTGCCGACCGTATCCGAGAATACGATCACCTTGTCCTCTTCGCCCTGCGCACGCATGGCGGCGTTGTAGGCGTTCAGGCTGTCCACGATGCGGTTCTTGGCCTCAAAGCTCTTGGGGTAGATCCAGATGCTGCCGGGCTTTGCATAATCCGAATAGCCCAGTGCACCAAGAACACTGCTGTAGGAGGTGGTGCTGGACTGCAGGTTCATCTTGACCAGATCCACAAGGTCGTCGGTGCTCATGTTCACCTGCACGGCACTCTGGAACACGGTGGGGTCGATCTTCAGGGCATCTTCCACCTGACTGCTGAGCTGAGCGATGTTGTTCTGGATGGCGGACTGGATCTGCTGGCTGAACTGAGTGGTCAGCTGGGTCATCAGCTGCTGCATCACGGTGCTCATCTGGGTCTGAATGGCAGCGGTGAGTTTGGTCTGCAGAGCTTCGCCCAGCTTCTGGCTCAGCTGTTCCGAGTAGCTTTGCAGATAGCTCGTCATGATGCCCTGCAGGTTCTGCTGAAGCGAAGCGGTGAACTGCTCCTGCAGGCCGGTGGTGTCCAGCAGGTCGCCCATGGATTCGGACAGAAGCTGCTTGAACTGGTCGCTCTCCATATAGGAAGAGAAACCGATCTTATCCAGATTCAAGATGCCGTTGCTGATGATATAGCGCTTATAGCCATTCATGATCTTCTTCATCAGGCTCTGCAGCGCATCCTCCGAGACGGACAGGTCCATATCGGCAAACAGCTGGCTCAGATCCAGCGCGTCCATGTCCGGCAGCTCCACATCGCTCATGTCGATGTCGCTCAGGTCCAGATCGCTCAGATCCAGCTGGAATGCGGACGGATCAAGGATGGAGGAAAAGTCAAAGCTGCCATCCTGCAGATCAAATGCACCGCTCAGGTCGAACTGCAGCTTGCTTGCATCGAACTGGAAGGCATCCTTCAGCATATCGGTATCCACCGAGAACAGGGAAGAAATATCAAGATCGGTTTCGCGCTGGTCGGCATCAAAGCGCTCGCCGGTCAGCACGTTCACTTCCGGGTCGGCAAGCTGCTGCTTTACCACTTCACTTTCGGCTGCATGGTCGATGGCGTAGTAGGTGAGTGCATGGGTATAGGCAACGCCTATGGGCAGAATGGTGGAGCTGGCATCTGCGCGGGGCTGCACCACGCCCACGATGGTCAGATCCGGACTGTTTTCCACAAGCTGCTCCACATACGCTTCATCGTCGGAGCGATTGCGCCAGATCTGGCGTTCTTCGTCATAAACGTAATAGTCCGAGCTGGTAACGATCTTATATTTCAGGCCCACAAAGGTATCGTAGGGGTAGGTGCCGTAGCCGGTGGGAGCCTGTGTGTTCTTGTTTTTTGCGTACTCCTGCAGAAAACGCATCATCACGCTGTCGTCCTCAATGCCAAGAATATAAAGAGCGTAATCGCTGATGCTGCCATCCGAATTCAGCACAAGAACGGCCTCGTTGTAGCTTTCCGGCCAGCGGCCTGCCTTGACATCGTACTGATCTTCGTACAGCGAAGGCTCTTCGGCCATCTCGGTAAACACGCTCTGATTGGTCATGGAAGAGACGATGCCGGCGGCAGAGGTGGTGTTGTTCAGCGCAGAAAGGCTGCTGTCCGGGAAGATCTGGCGCACGGTGCCGTCCTTGTTCTGGCGGTAGATCAGCGGTGCGATGCCGTAGGAATACTCGATGGAAGCAGCATCCTCCGAGATGGTGCACTCGTCGCTGTCCAGATATTTTTTCAGGGAGGCAAGGTCATTGACGGAGGAATTATCCTCGGTCAGCTGGCTCAGCAGTTCGCGCACTGTGACCATGCCCTCCGGGGTGGAAGAAGCGCTGGTGGCGCCCACATTGGTGTTGTTGGCAACGGCGCTGGTGTAGCTTCCCGGGTCCAGCAGGGCGGCAAGGTCTACGCCGGTGGTCGAGATCTGCAGCGGATATTCCGAAAGGGTGGAGCGTTCCATCTCCTGGATATAATTGCTCACACCGGCCGAGAGCGAAAGGATGAGCGCAATGCCGATGATGCCGATGGAACCCGCAAATGCGGTGAGCAGGGTGCGGGTCTTTTTGGTGAGCAGGTTGTTGAAGCTCAGCGCGAGAGCGGTGAGCGGCGACATGGAAGAACGGCCCAGATTTTTGTGCACCGGCGGCACCTGAGCGGAATCATCCGGCGCAAACGGTGCGGTGTCCGATTGGATCACGCCGTCCCGCAGGCGGACGATGCGGGTAGCATACTGCTCTGCAAGCTCCGGGTTATGGGTGACCATGACCACAAGGCGGTCTTTGGCCACCTCCTTCAGCAGCTCCATCACCTGAATGCTGGTGTCGCTGTCCAGTGCGCCGGTCGGCTCGTCGGCCAGCAGGATGTCGGGGTTGTTGACCAGTGCGCGGGCAATGGCCACACGCTGCATCTGGCCGCCGGACATTTCGCTGGGGTGCTTGTGCAGCTGGTCGCCCAGACCTACCTGCTCCAGCGCCTTGGTGGCCCGGCTGCGGCGCTCGGCACCGGAAATGCCGGAGATGGTCAGCGCCAGCTCCACATTGGAAAGCACTGTCTGGTGCGGGATGAGGTTATAGCTCTGGAACACAAAGCCAATGGTGTGGTTGCGGTAAGAGTCCCAGTCGCGGTCGGTATATTTTTTGGTGGAGATGCCGTTGATGATCAGATCACCGCTGTCGTAGCGGTCCAGACCGCCAATGACGTTCAGCAGGGTGGTCTTACCGGAACCGCTGGGGCCGAGAATGGCGACGAATTCGTTGTCCCGCAGGTTCAGGCTGACATCATCCAGTGCTTTCTGCACCAGATCGCCGGTTTTGTATTCTTTCTTGATGTGGTTGAGTTGGAGCATGTGTGAGCCTTTCCGGCGCATCCTCGCAGGAACGCTGCCGCTGTACATTATAATAAACTGCCCGGATACAGGACCCGCAGCAAGGCGTTATACACTTCTATTTTACCGAAATAATATGAAAAAACTGTGTATATTTCAACGTAAATTTTGACCGGACCGGTATTTTTGGCTTTTGAGGCAGAAAAACAGGAAAATAAAGGAAAAATTGACGTGGAGGTTGAATTTGCGTCGCCGTCGTGCTATTTTAATAGCGGAAAATCCTGATAAAACAGAAAAGCATCGCGAAAGCAGAATTACACTGCCAATACGACGCAAAAAATCTGCGATGAACCGTAAGCACAAAATAAAATGCGTCGCAGAACAGAAAAACACGACAAAAAAACGCAACGAATGTGATTTTGACATTTTTAGACGCTTTTTCAGGATTGAACCAGCCCTCTCTGCTCTTTAAAATAAGATAAGAAAAACAAGGAATGCCTTGAAAACGTCGCAGGACCTTGTAGCAAGGGAGGAAAAATTATGGAACGTACATTTTCACCTATGATCCGTCAGTTTTCGGCAATCGACGGGTTGCAGAAAGCATATACGCTGGTATACTCAATGGATACAGGCAACGAAAACGGTTGCTGCCTGACGCTTTGCCGTACCGGGAACCGGCAGTACATGCAAAGCTGCTACATTGCAGCTGCACCAGAGTTCTGCTACCGGATCCTGCGCTATCTGTGTGAGAATGGCGTCCAGCCGGAGATCTGGCAGGATGTGGTAGAAGAACTGACCGATACAGAACAGCTCAGGCAGAAAGGCGGCGCGTTGCGTGGAGAGTGAGCACACAGCAAAAACGCTGCAGATCGCCCTTGGAAGCTACGACCGCAAGGAGCTGCGGGTGGAAAAGAACTACCTGCAGGAGCAAAGCCCTGCGTTGGAGTGCACCTGCTTCCAGAACGGCGGCCGTCTGCTGGAACAGCTGCGTCAGGGCCGTCAGTTTGATGTTGTGATCCTCTGCAGCCAGCTGGAAGATATGAGCGGGCTGGAGTTTTTAATGAATATCCGCAGCATGGATCCCAAACCGAATGTTGTTCTGTTTGATGAGGGCAGGCGGCAGAATACGAGTGCCATTTGTCTGGAATCGGGCGATGGATTCTGCTATGTGGGCCATGCCGAACTGAAGAACCTGCTGTGGGAGCTGTACCGCCTGCCGGGACGGCAGAGCCAGCGCATGGAACGCAAGTGTCAGGAACTGTACGAGGGCTGGGGCATCCAGCTGCCGGACGTGAACTGCAACTATCTTTCCTGTGCGGTGGGCGTGGTGTACGGCACCAGCCAGAAGCTGGCCATCCGCAAGGAAATCCTGCAGGCGGTGAGCGAGCAGTACGATGTGTCGGTCTCTGCTGTGGACAGCGGCATCCGGCGTATGATCGACCAGCTGGAAGCAAAGCCCTCGGCCAAGTGGCTGCGCTTCAAGGACGAAAGCGGATTTGCGGACGAGAAACCTACCACTGGTAAACTGATCTACACTGTCAAGAATTATCTTCAGCGTCAGAAGGACGACTGAGCATAAAACACAGGAGGCGCAAGGGTATGGAGCAGATGCGGCAGAACGAGGCGGGTGCACTGACCGCGCAGGCGATCCCGCAGAAGGATGTGGAACAGGCATGCTTCCATGCACTGGGCCTGATCGGACGCAATTGCGAATATCTGGACCAGCACCTTGCGCATGTGGGTGCCGACCAGCAGACCCGGCAGGCGGTGAACGATATCAGCGCTGCGTCGGCAAGGCTGGACCGCACTGTGAACGAAGTAATGTCGCTGCTGGATTTTCTGCGCACCGAGGAAGACCCGCGGCTCTATCCGCTGGACCTGTGCCAGCTGCTGCAGCAGGTCGCCGCACAGGCCGATATGGTGCAGGCGCAGCTTGGGGTGGAACTGACGCTGGACTATGGCGGCTGGACAGCCTGCCGGGTCATGGCGGACCGCAATGATGCAGAACTGCTGTGCCTGCATCTGCTCTCGAATGCCTTGCGGGCCTGCAGTGCGGGCGGCAAAGTGCGGCTGATGCTGCGCCGCAGCGAAAGCTTCTGGCAGCTGACGGTGATGGATAATGGCTGCGGCCTGCCGGAAGCAGGCGAGGATGCATGGCTGGAGAACCGGCGCTGCTTTCTGGGCGGCGCAAAGCTGGGCCTGCTGCTCTGCCGCGAGTGCTGCCGCCGTATGGGCTGGGGCCTGCGGGTGGAGCGCGCACCGGAAAAGGGCACACAGGCAGTGGTGACCATTCCGCTGTGCACCGACCGTATAACGGAGCCGACGGTAGAGCTGCATACGGGCGGCGATACGGCACAGGCACAGCAGCATCAGTACCAGTTGCGCAATATGCTGGTGCGGGAGCTGCGTACCATGCCGGAGCGCGGCGACCCGGACGAGCTGTGATGCATGCTGCATGATTGCATTATAATAATGAATAAGGACTGCTGCGGGGGGAGATGCTCCTGTGCGGCAGTCCTTTTTTGTTGGCAAAGGTTAAAAAACTTTGCCGAGACACCGGTGCAGCCGCATAAAAAGCGACAAGTTCACAAAATGTTTAACTTTTTGAGCGGAAAATACTATTTTTTCTGTGTAAAATAAGGGACGCTGATTGATTGTGCCGCAAAATTGGATTATAATACATTTGTATGCGAATTGACAAAATGATTCGTTAACAAACTAATTTTTGGCAAAGAAATTGATTTTGCCGTCCACCGGGGGCTTTGCCTCCGGCATTTGTCCTTAGGAGGAAAAACAACGTGAGAGTAGGTCTTGACATCGGCAGTACCACCATCAAGTGTGTGGTGCTGGATGAACATGATGCGCTGCTGTATTCTACATACGAACGGCATTACAGCCATATTCTGGAAAAGGCGCAGGAGCTGCTGCGCCGCATCGATGCCGAGCAGTTGCACGGTCAGAAGGCGCTGCTGAGCATTTCCGGTTCGGCGGGCATGGGTCTGGCCGACAGCTGCGGCGTGCCCTTTGTGCAGGAGGTGTTCTCCACCCGCGTGGCGGTCAAGCGCTTTGTGCCTGCCACCGACTGCGTGATCGAGCTGGGCGGTGAGGATGCCAAGATCCTGTTTCTGACCAACGGTACCGAGGTGCGCATGAACGGCAGCTGTGCCGGCGGCACCGGTGCCTTTATCGACCAGATGGCCACCCTGCTGAAAATGGGTGCCGACGAGATGAACAAGGCAGCAGAGAACGCACAGCGCACCTACACCATTGCGTCCCGTTGCGGCGTGTTTGCCAAGAGCGACGTGCAGCCCCTGATCAATCAGGGTGCCCGCA
>ERZ772937.2630-NODE-2630-length-10956-cov-3.620310_pt1 | contig 10956 bp, 5 predicted proteins | sample MGYA00512113_ERZ772937 | MGnify/ENA primary metagenome ERZ772937 (study PRJEB29015, sample SAMEA2737649) | human gut metagenome | biome: human gut; feature: human-associated habitat; material: faeces | place: China | collected 2012 ... | reverse complement strand
GGCAAGAGCGTCAAGCCGGGCGACGTGAAATTCAAGGACCGCAACGGCGACGGCACCATCGACGAGAACGACCGCTACTATCTGGGCAACGCCTTCCCGCGCTACACGCTGGGCTTCACCTACAACGTCGCATGGAAAGGCATCGACCTCTCGATCTTCCTGCAGGGCGTTCTCAAGCGCGACATGATGGTCCGCGGCGAGCTGATCGAGCCGTTCCACTCCAACTACGGTTACACGATGTACGAACACCAGCTCGACTTCTGGACCCCGACCAACACCGACGCCCGCTGGCCGCGTCTGACCGATATTTCGGACCCCTCGAACCAGAACAACTACCGCATGGGTTCGGACCTCTACATGTTCGACGGCAGCTACCTGCGCCTGAAGAGCGTCGAACTGGGTTTCACGTACAAAAGCCTGCGCGCCTATCTGGCCGGCACGAATCTGTTCATCATTTCGCCCTTCAAATACTGGGACCCCGAAATGGGAAGCGGCAACGGCTTGAAATACCCGTTGCAGCGCGTGGTGAAACTCGGCCTTCAGTATAACTTCTAAAATTCGAGCGACATGAAAAAAATCATATCCATTTTGCTGTTTGCGTGCGCCGGAGCGCTTGCCGCGTGCGATTTCCTCGACGTGGTTCCCGAGGGGCAGGCGACGCAGGAGGACATCTTCAAAACCTCCAAGGAGGCCCGCAAGTACCTCAATACGCTCTACACCTACGCCCCCAACATCGCGGCCTACCGCTACATGCCCGACTTCTGCGCCGGCGACGACATTATCACCGCCACCAACGGCCAGACCCGTTATTTTCCCTACAAGAGCATGCTCTACAACGAGGAGAACGCCAGCCAGACCTACTACGGTCTGTGGGACGCGACGACCTCTTCCCCGTCCGGGCGCACGAACTACGACATGTACAAGGGCATCCGCTACTGTTACATTATGATCGACAATATCGACGCAGTCCCGGGCATCTCGCCGTCCGTGGCCGACGAGTTCAAGGGCGAAGCCTATTTTCTGATCGCCTATTACCACTGGGTGCTGCTGACTCACTACGGCCCGGTCATCCTCGTCAGGGGGCAGCTGGACATGGGGCTTCCCGAGGAGCAGGTCTATGTGGCCCGCAGTCCGTTCGACGAATGCGTGACGTTCATCGCCGAGACCTACGACCGCGCGGCCGATTTGCTGCACGGGTATCCGACGCGTCCCGATGCCGACCTGGGGCGCGCCACCTCGGTGGCGGCCAAGGCGATGAAGGCCCGGCTGCTGCTCTATGCCGCCAGTCCGCTCTGCAACGGCAACACGGAGTTCTACGCGCGTTTCCGCAACAACGACGGCACGCCGCTGATGAGCCAGACCTACAATCCCGAAAAGTGGAAGTGGGCGCTCGACGCCTGCCAGGAAGCGATCACGCTGGCCGAGGACAACGGGCACAGGCTCTACGAAAGCCCGAACGCGACTGCGGCTGCAACCGCTGCCGAGCGCGGCGAGATCAACTACCACGACTGCTTCGTCGAACCGCTCTGGAACACGACCGAGTACCTTTGGGCAATGGGCGACCAGACCGGCATCGGGCACTTGCAGCGTTACGGAGGCGCGCGCCTGAAGCTGCCGTACAGTACCGACGGCTTCTGCATCAACATCGTTCCGACGTTCGAGTGCGTGGAGATGTACTACACGCACAACGGCCTGCCGTGGGACCGAGACCCCGAGACCATGCATATCGACCCCTATGCCTATAATGCCGAAAAGGAGACTGTCAACCTTCATGTCTACAAGGAGCCGCGCTTCTATGCGTCGGTGGGCTACGACCGCGGCAAGTACGCCATCAACGGCGAGGAGTTCATTCTCAAATGCCGCGCCGGCGAGATGCAGGGCAGCGTGCTCGACGCCTCGAAGGAGTACCAGAGCTGTACGGGCTACATTCTCAAGAAGTGGATTCACCGCCAGTCGGCCTTCAACTACGACACCAAGTCGTGGACCTACCGCAAGTACGCCTATCCTTACATCCGCCTTGCGGAACTCTACCTGAGCTATGCCGAGGCCGATTTCGAATACAACGGGTCGTTGAGCGACGCGAGCCTCAATTACCTGAATCTGGTCCGCCGCCGCTCGGGGCTGCCCGATTTCAAGGATTCGTGGGCCTTGGCCGGGGGCATTCCCACCGGCGACGAACTGCGCAAGGTGCTGCACCGGGAGCGTTCGATCGAACTGCTGATGGAGGGCATGCGCTACCACGACCTGCGCCGTTGGAAAGAGGCGGGCGAAGCGATGTCCCGGCGTCCCAAGGCGTGGAACCTCGACGGCAGGACGGCGGCCGATTTCTACCGGGTCTCCACGATGAAGGAGAGCGGCGTACGCACGTTCGAATCCCCCAAGACCTACTGGATGGCCATTCCGTTGAGCGAAATCAATATCAACTACAACCTCGTGCAGAATCCCGGTTACTAACCTTAATAATCCGATTGCGATGAAGAATCTTGCGATATGCCTCCTGCTTCTGCTGGGAGCCGTAGGGTGCGGCGACGATTACGTCGTCTACGAGACGGTGGACACTATGGTCTGCATCCCGAAGAACGATTTCCAGGTCCTCGAATACGATGCCGCTTCGGGCCAGGCGTGCGTTTACGATCTCTATCTTTACAAGGGCGGTTACAATGACGACGGAATCACCGTGAAACTGGTGGTCGACCCCTCCGTGCTCGATGTCTATAACGTGGAAAACGGACTCGAACTGAAGGTGATGCCCGACAGGTATTTCGCCTTCGACCCCGAAGTGCGCTTGTCGGGGGACAGGGTCATGGACCGCGCCGAAATCCGCTTCGATGCCGCTTCGATGCTTGCCGACGGCATTGATTCCTCCTATGTGCTGCCGCTTTCCGTCAGGGCCGATGATCAGGGCAAGGTGCGTCCCGAAAAGAACAGCGTAATCATCCGGGTCGTGATGAAATAACCGTGATGCGGAGGAGGTTCGGCCTCCTCCGCATCCTCAATGCAAAAAATATGTCAAAATTCTACATGCGGCTTCTGTCGGTGTGCTTCGCCGCCCTTGTCCTGGCGGCCTGCTCCTCCTCGGAGGGCGGCGGTGACGACGGCCCGACCGCCGGACAGATTCCCGATAAGGCCGGAATGACGGTGAAGGGAATCGTGAAGGACAGCGCCGGCAATGGCATTGCCGGGGTGGTGGTGAGCGACGGCCTGGAGGTGACGGCGACCGACGAACGGGGGATTTACTATCTGGCCTCCGACCTCGCGCGGCGCAATTTCGTCTTTGTCTCCGTGCCTGCCGACTGCGAGATTCCCGCCACGCAGGGCTGTCCGCGGTTCTACCGCAAAATCGACCGCAAACAGGCCGTCAACCGGGCCGATTTTACGCTGACACGACGCAAGACTCCGTCCGACCGCCATTCGCTGATCGTTATGGCCGACATTCAGCTGGCTGCCGATAACACGTCGGTGGATTCCTATCTCGGTCATGTCGTTCCCGATGTGCTGAAAACCGTGCAGGGGCTTCCGACGGAGGTTTACGGAGTCAGCCTGGGCGATCTGGTCTGGAACGATATGTCGCTTTTCCCGAAGTACCGTCAGGGGCTGGAGACGCTTGGCTTCACGACCTTCAGCCTGCCGGGCAACCACGATCACGATCCGGCCGAGTTGACCGATTCGCTCGCCTTGCAGAGCTACGAACGCTATTTCGGTCCGGCGAACTACTCGGTGAACATCGGGAAAATCCATTATCTGTTCCTCGACAACATCCTTTTCGACCATGCGCCGACCGCCGAAGAGGAGTATACGATCGGTCTTACGGACGAAATTTGCCGTTGGATCGAAGCCGATTTGCGCTACGTTCCGGCGGGCAGCACGCTCGTCGTCTCGTCCCATTGCCCGATTCTCTATCACACGAAGAACACCGCAGCGTGCAACCACCGCAATTTCCAGCGTTTCCTCGATGCGATAAGCCCCTATAAGGTCCATGCCTTCGGGGGGCACAAGCACTACCATGACATTTACCGTTACGACGACGGACGCAAGGTCATGCACTGCATCGCCCGCACGCCGGGCGACCTGTTCATCAACGGCGACGTCAACTGCGACGGCACGCCGCGCGGCTATGCCGTGGTCGAGGTCGATGGCGAACGGCTCTCGTGGTATTACAAGCCGGCGGGCGGGAAGCGCGATATGCAGATGCGCCTCTATGCACCCGGACGCACCAATTCGGCCTGTGTCTATGCCAATGTCTGGGGTTATGACACGGCCTGGAGCGCCGTGGAGTGGATTCCCGCTTCGGGCGGGCAGGCGGAGGCGATGGAGCGGACGCAGCGCACCGATCCCTATTACGAGGAGGTGCTGGCGACGGGTGTGCGCGGAGGGACGCCGACCAATACGTGGCATATGTTCCGGGTCGATCCGGGCAGCGAACGGGGCGGCATGGTGCGGGTCACCGACAGTTTCGGGCATACCTACGAATCGTCCGTGTCCTGGTAAATACGACATTCGAACAAAACCTTAAATACAACTTCAACGATGAAGAGACTTTTTCTTTTTCTGACCGTCGCGGCAGCCGTTTGCTGTGCGGCGTGCAGCGACGATCCCGAGGTCGCCGAATCCAACCTTTCACTGCTCGAGGATAACGTGACGTTCGATATGTTCGGAGGGCGCAGCGTCCTTGAAATCACGGCCGATTCGCCGTGGACGGTCTCCTGCGACGACGATTGGTGCCGCACCAACGTCGCCGAAGGTTCGCACACGAAGAAGATCGTTCTGACGGTCGACCAGAGTTTCCTGCCCGAGGAGCGCACGACCGCGGTGCGTTTTTACGCCACGGGCGAAGAGAAGCACACCGTGACCGTGACGCAGGAGAAGTTCGAGCCGATCCTCGTGCTGGCGGAGAACGGCGCCGATATAACCGTCTACGGTGCCGGGAGCGAACCGGCCCTGAACCTGCGTGCATCCGTGGCATGGAAAATCGAGGGCGCGACCGACTGGTGCGCCGTGTCGCAGTCCGAAGGGACGAAAAGTTCGGTCGTGAAACTGTTGCTGACCGACGACGGCGAGGGCGTGCGTCCGCGCAGCGCGACGCTGACCGTCTCCTCCGAGATGGAGGGCGTCGAACCGCAGCAGGTGACCGTCGTGCAGCGGTCGACCGGAGCGAATACGGTCGTGGTCCGGGCGGGTGAAACCCGTGCGTTTCCGGCGCGGCGCACCGACGGCGCGTATGTGAAGGGCGTTGCGGCGGACTGGGTCTGGACCACCGACGCAGAGTTGCTTTCGGGGCTTGACTACGACGCTTCCCGGAATGAAATCACCTGCACTGCGGCCAAGTCGAAGCAGGGCAGCGGGCTGGTCGCGCTGTTCGACGCCGAAGGCGCGGTTGTCTGGTCGTGGCTGGTCTGGGTCGTGGACAAGATGCCTTCGGACGTGACCGTCGGCGGTATCGCCTGGCAGGACCGCAATGTCGGGGCCGAATACCATTCGACCGATCCGAAGGCCTGTGTGCAGGATTTCCGCTCCTACGGACTGTTCTATCAGTGGGGCCGCAAGGAGCCGTTCATCGGCGCGAAGATCCTCTCGAAGAACAAATATTACGAGGGGCATGCGGAGTATCCCGATGCTTTCGGCGCGATGACGCGCGAGGTGGTTTTCAACGCCTCCCGCACCGCCGGCTGGCAGATCAGCGGCGAGGAGATGACCGCCGCAACGGCAAACGGCAATCCGACGACGTTCTATACCCGGTCGTCCGCAGCGATGTCCGAAGGCTGGACCGAGGGCGGCAAGGGGCTGAACGATCCCTGCCCGGTGGGATACCGGGTGCCGACGGCGGCCGAATGGCAGTCGCTGCTTGCCTACGTGGACGGCAACGCCGCCAAGAACCAGGACTCGGGCGACACGTACAGCCGCTGGTATGCGCTCAATTCGGGCGGAACCCTCATCGGCCCGTCGACGATGTTCCGCAAGGGCGATAACGGCCGCATCCACTATCCGGGGCGTTCGGCAGCCTATTGTTCGTCGACGCTCGCCGGCGGCAAGCCGCTCCCGATGTACGACTGGAAGGCGGGCGACGCCACGGGCGAGGGGACCTATTACGAACGGAAGATGACCACAGCCTACGGCATGCGCTGCGTGAAGGAGTGACGCCGCTGCGATCGCGGGGGCTTCGGGCGGGAGTGAGTTTATTCCGTCCGAAGCCCTTTTTTTGCGGTATTTTCATTACCTTCGCATGTCTTTTCAAACTTTTACCGATGAAAAATAGCATCTTTACCGTATTGGCGGCCCTCGTGCTGTATCCCGCCGGGGCGCAGCCCGTCACCCCGCAGGACCGGCGGCGCGCCGCGGAACTGGTCGAACGCATGACGCTCGACGAAAAGATCGGCCAGCTGGTCCAGCAGCGCGGAGGCGGCGCCGTCACGGGACCCGACAAGACGGAACTTTCCGTCGAACGGCTGGTCCGCGAAGGGCGCTGCGGCAGCGTATTCAACATCAAGTCCTTCGAGGAGACCGAGCGGTTGCAGCGGATCGCCGTCGAGGAGAGCCGGCTGGGCATCCCGCTGTTGATCGGCGCCGATGTGATCCACGGTTTCCGGACGATCTTCCCGATCAACCTCGCCGTTGCCGCCTCGTGGGACCCTGCCGCCGCGGAGTCGCTGGCCCGCGTTTCGGCCCGCGAAGCCTCGGCCATGGGCATCCATTGGACCTTTTCGCCGATGTGCGACGTTTCGCGCGACCCCCGGTGGGGCCGTGTCTCCGAGGGCGCGGGCGAAGACCCCTATCTGGGCGCGCGTGTCGCCGAAGCGATGGTGCGGGGCTATCAGGGCGACTTGTCCGACCCTTCGTCGGTTCTTGCCTGCGTGAAGCATTTCGCCGCCTACGGCGCTCCGCAGGCCGGGCGCGAATACCATGCGGTCGATATGTCCGAGCGGGTTTTCCGCGACAGCTACCTGCCGCCTTACCGGGCGGCGCTCGATGCCGGGGCCGCGACGGTGATGACCTCGTTCAACGACCTCGACGGCGTTCCGGCCACGGCCAACCGCTGGCTGATGCGCGACCTGCTGCGCGACGAACTGGGCTTCGGCGGATTCGTGGTGACCGACTACGGCACGATCGGCGAACTGAAAGCTCACGGCGTGGCGGGCGACGATGCGCAGGCTGCCGAACTGGCCCTGCGCGCCGGGGTCAACATGGACATGATGAGCGCCGCCTACCTGTTCCATGCCGCCGAACTGGTGCGGGAGGGGCGTATCCCGGAGTCGCTGATCGACAGCCTTTGCCGCGAGGTGCTGGCCGTGAAGTTCCGCCTGGGGCTGTTCGACGATCCTTTCCGCTACCAGGCGAAGGAGCGCGAGAAGTGCTATTACGCCCCGGAACATCTCGATGCCGCGCGCCGCGTGGCCCGCAGTTCGATGGTGCTGCTGGAGAACCGCGGCGGCGTGCTGCCCCTGAAAAAGGGGAGCCGGATCGCGCTGGTGGGACCTTTCGCCGATTCCCGGTGGGACCTGATCGGCTCGTGGGTTCATTTCGCCGAGGCCGGCCGGACCTCGACCTTTCTCGACGGACTGCGGGCGCGTTTCGGAGCCGACCGTGTGACCTATGCCCGCGGATGCGACCCGCACAAGGCCCTCGAAGGCGGTATTTCGGAGGCGGTGGCCGCAGCCGCGAAGTCGGACGTGGTGCTGGTTGCGCTCGGATTGAAGGCGGGGGAGAGCGGCGAGGCGGCAAGCCTTGCGTCGCTTGCGCTGCCCGACGCGCAGCGTGACCTGCTGGAGAACTTGAAGCAAACCGGGAAACCGGTTGTCGTCCTGCTGGTTACGGGCCGTCCTATGGAGCTGGCCCGCGAAGCGGAACTTGCCGACGCCCTGCTGCTGACCTGGTATCCGGGCACGATGGCGGGCGAGGCGCTGGCCGATGTCGTGTCGGGCGATTACAACCCTTCGGGGCGTTTGCCGATGACCTTTCCCCGCACGGTGGGGCAGATTCCGATCCATTACGACATGAAGAGCACGGGACGTCCGGCCGACGAGTCGGGCAAGCCCAACAAATACACTTCGCGCTATCTCGACGTACCCAATTCGCCGCAGTATTGTTTCGGCTACGGGTTGAGCTACACGACGTTCGGTTATTCGGACCTGCGGGTGCTGACGCCCGAAACCGCCGTCGGCGGCGAGGTTCGCGTGTCGGTCCGCGTGACCAACACGGGCGGCCGCGACGGCGAGGAGGTCGTGCAGCTCTACGTGCGCGATCTGCTGTCCGGTGTGACGCGTCCGGTTCGTGAACTGAAAGGTTTCCGGAAGGTCATGCTTCGCGCCGGGGAGAGCCGCGAGGTGACCTTCACACTGACGCCCGACGACCTTTCGTTCTGGCGTCTCGACAAAAAGTGGGGCCAGGAGCCGGGCGACTACCATGTCTGGGTAGGGCACGACTCCGACTGCACGCTCGGCGGCAGTTTCCGGATCACCGAATGATTCGTCTCTCCGGCACGGCGGCCGACGCCGCGGGTGCGGGACAGCTGCAAGGGAGCAGCGGCTTCGGCCGCCGCTCCCTTTTCCGTGCCCGGCGGGACGGTCCGGATGTCCCGGAAAAACCCGTTCGGAGATGTTTCGGACAAAAGGTTCCGGGGAATGGCTGGGCTTTCGCAAATTTTTTCTACCTTTGGAGGTCAAAACAGTACGCAATGATGGATTTGAAGACGATACGTGCCGAACTGCGCAAGCTGACCGCGATTGTCGACGGCTGGGTGCCTTCCGGGGATATTCCGGCCCTCGAACGCGACCTGGCGCTGGAAAAACTGCGGACGCTCTACGATGCGGTGCGCTTTACGGAGGTGGAATCCCTTCCGGAATCCCCGGTTGCGGAGACGGAGCCTGCGGCGGCTCCGGTGCCCATCGACCTCGGGGCGGTGCTTTCGCTCGACCCGACGGACGAAGCCGTGTTCGAACCCGGTCCCGATGCCGTTTCAGGACCCGCGTTCGATGCGGAGGCGGAACCCGCAGAGCCGTTTTCCGAACCCGATACGACGGTCGCGGCCGATTCTGCCGGGGCGTTTGCCGGGGGGAAACCCGATACGGAGACGCCCGGAATGGCGGAGCCTGCGGCGTCGGATTCCGAGCCGGAACTTGAGGGGGAATCCGGATTTGAGCCTGATCCCGAAGCGGCGTCCGAAGCCGCATTCGTCGCCGGAGAATCCGAACCGGCCGCCGAATCCGGACCGGTCGCAGCATCCGAATCCGAGGCCATGCCCGAACCGTCTGCGAAGCCGGTCGTTGCGCCTGAATCCGAGGCTGCGGCTGAACCGTCTGCGAAGCCGGTCGTTGCGCCCGGACCTGCCGCTGCGGCTGAACCGGTCGTCGTTCCGGAACCCGCTCCTGCGCCAGCTCCGGAACCCGCTCCTGCGGAGAAACCCCAATACATCGCGCCCACGCTGTTCGGGCTGGAGGAGGAGACCGTCCGCCACCGTCACAAACAGCGCGTCATCATGTCGCTCTACGATACGCCCGCGCCCGCCGAAAAGCCCGCAAGGCCCGAAACGGCGGAAAGACCGGCGGAGCGTCCCGAACCCGCTGCCCGCCCCGAACCCGCTGTGACGCTCGAACCCGCTGCCCGTCCCGAACCCGCTGCGACGCCCGGACCGACTGTCCGTCCCGGGTTTGCCGCGACTCCCGAACCGGCGGCTGCGCCTGCGTCCGCAGGTCCCGGGCCGCAGTCCGGAATGTCCGTGCCGCAGTCCGCGGCGGAACCCGTCACCGTTTCGGAAGCGCCTGCCGCCGCCGAGCCGGAGGAGGCCGAATCCGGAGCGAAGGAGGTTGCGGTCCCTGTCGGGGCCGTGCTGGGCGAGGTGATCAACCACGACGTGCAGACGCTGGCCGACACGATCGCTCCGCGGCGCGACATGGCTTCGGAACTGCGCCGCGGCGAACCGGTCGCCGACCTTCGCAACGCCATCGGCATCAACGACAAGTTCCTGCTGATCCGCGATCTGTTCGGCGGCGACGGCGAAGCCTATGAAGAGGCGATCGCGACGCTCAACGCCTTCGACGATTTCGACGAGTGCATGATCCACATTGCCGAGAACTACGCCTGGAATCCCAATTCGGACGGCGCGAAGTTTATGATGGAACTGCTCGAACGCAAATTCGCCTGACACGATGGCCAAACTCTATATCGTACCTACGCCGATCGGGAATCTGGACGACATCACGCTGCGCGCGGTGAACGTCCTGCGCGAGGTGGATTTCATCCTCGCCGAGGACACGCGCACGACGTCGTTCCTGCTGAAGCACCTCGGCATCGAGCAGAAACTCCGTTCGCACCACAAGTTCAACGAGCACGCCACGGTCGAAATGGTTGCCGGGGCGATCGTCGCAGGACGCAATGCCGCCCTGGTGTCGGACGCCGGGACGCCCGGCATTTCGGACCCCGGGTTCCTGTTGGTGCGCACGTGCGTCGAGGCGGGGATCGAGGTCGAGACGCTGCCCGGCGCCACGGCGCTGATTCCGGCGCTGGTGCAGAGCGGGTTTCCGTGCGACCGTTTCTGCTTCGAGGGCTTCCTGCCCCAGAAGAAGGGGCGGATGAAGCAGTTGCAGGCGCTTGCCGGCGAGGAGCGCACGATGATTTTCTACGAATCGCCCTACCGCGTGGTCCGGTGTCTCGAGCAGTTCGCCGAGGTTTTCGGCGAAGACCGCCGGGTTTCGGTGTCGCGCGAGATCACCAAGAAGTTCGAGCAGACCGTGCGCGGAACGGCGGGCGAAGTGCTGGAGCATTTCCGGCGGACGGAGCCGCGCGGCGAGTTCGTGCTCATCCTCGAGGGTGCGCCGGACGAGCCGGAGACCGAGCAGGACGAGGCAGACCGTCTTGCCTCTGCCGCCAAGGCGGTCCGCCGCCGCGTGGAACAGGCCCTGCGGAATGTCCATGCGGAAGCCCTGGCAGACAAAATGACCCACCATCTTTCCGGAGGGGAAAAAC
>ERZ772937.2620-NODE-2620-length-10987-cov-3.837175_pt1 | contig 10987 bp, 7 predicted proteins | sample MGYA00512113_ERZ772937 | MGnify/ENA primary metagenome ERZ772937 (study PRJEB29015, sample SAMEA2737649) | human gut metagenome | biome: human gut; feature: human-associated habitat; material: faeces | place: China | collected 2012 ... | reverse complement strand
CGGGGAACCGGCTGCGGCGGGCGGCATGCGGGCGTTCCGGTTTTCGGACGGGGAGCCGTTGCAGCCTTTTCTGGCTTCGGTCCGCTTCACCGACCGCAATTACCTCGTGGGAGCGAAAGCCGCCGTCTCGGCGTCGCCGGGCGACGGCTGGCGCATTTCGGCGGCTCTCGACGCCCGCTCCGGCCGCGACATGCACGTCGAAGGGGTCTTCACCAATGCCGTGACCGCCGGACTGCGCCTTGCCCGGCGTTTCGGCGAAGGGCACGAACTCTCCGTGCTGTGTATCGTGCCGCCCTCGGTGCGGGGCACGCGCCTCTCCTCTTCGGAGGAGGCTTTCACGCTCACGGGCGACCGTCTCTACAACCCGGCGTGGGGCTGGCAGGACGGCAGGGTGCGCAACTCCCGCGTGCGGCGCGAGACGGTTCCGCTGGCCCTGGCCGCCTATGCCGTGCCGCTGTCGGCTTCGACCTCGTTCGCCGCCACGCTTGCCGCCGAGGCGGGCGTCGCGAAGTACAGCATGCTCGACTGGTACGACGCCCGCACGCCGATGCCCGACAATTACCGGTATCTGCCCAGCTATACGGGCGACCGGGAGACCGAGCAGGCGTGGCTCGCCCGCGATCCGCGCTACACGCAGATCGACTGGGACGAGCTGATCCGCCAGAACCGCATGGCGGGCGGACATGCGGTCTATGCGTTGGAAGACCGTGTCGAACGGCTCTGCAACCTCGCTTTCGACGCGTCGTTCGCCACCGAAGCCGACGCCCGGCTGACGCTCCGCTACGGAGTTTCGCTCCGCCGCGAAAACACCCGTTCCTACAAGCAGATGCGCGATCTGCTGGGCGCCGGGTACGTTACGGACATCGACCGCTTCCTGATCGACGACGATACGTACAGCAATCTGTTGCAGAACGACCTGCGGCATCCCGGACGGACGGTCCGCGAGGGCGACCGCTTCGGCTACGATTATGCGCTGACGCTGCGCGGGGCTGCGCTCCGCTTGCAGGCCGATTACCGCTCCGACCGTTTCCGGGCCGATCTTTCGGTCGTGCTGGGGAGCGATGCCGTCAGCCGCCGGGGCTATTACGAGAAGGAACTTTTTCCCGGCGGGCAGTCCTACGGCCCTTCGCGCGTCATGCGGTTCACGCCCTACACGCTCAAGGCCGCTGCGGGCTGGGCCTTCACCCCGCGCCGCTATATCGAAATCGCCGCCGCGGCCGCCGCCCGGACCCCTCGGGCCGGGGATCTTTTCTTTCAGCCGCTCTATAACAACCGTACGGTCGACAACCCCGTGCCCGAACGTATCTACGCCGCCGAACTCAACTGCCGCCTGACGGGATCCGTCGTCGATTTTCAGGCGGCGTTCTTCGCTGCCATGACGCTCGACGGCATCGAGACACGGACGTATTACGACGACATGGCCTCGGTCTACTGCGACATGGCCGTGACGGGCGTCGGGCGCATGTCCTGCGGCGCGGAGGCCGCGGCCGACATCCGGCTGTCCTACCGCTGGCTGCTGTCGCTGGCCGCTTCGGCCGGACGCTACGAATACATTCGCGATCCGCGCGTCACGGTGCTCTCCGACGTGGATAACTCGGCCGTCGACGTGCAGGCCGTGAGCCGTATGGGCGGCTGCGAGACGGGCGGCGCCCCGCAGCTGACCGCTCTGGCGGAGATCGCCTGGTTCGGCCCGAAAGGGTGGGGATGCCGCGCTTCGGCAGGATATGCCGGGCGGCGTTACGTCGAACCGATGCCCCTGCGCCGCACCGACCGCATCGCGGGTCAGGGCGGTATCACACGGGAGTTTTTCGACGCCTTCACCCGGCAGGAGCGGCTGCCGGACGCCTTCACGCTCGATGCCGCGCTGTTCAAGTCGTTCCGGTTCGAACGTTCGCGGCTCACCGCGTCGCTGATGCTGCGCAACCTGACGGGCGAGGCCGATACGGTCTATGGCGGCTACGAGTCGCTGCGCGTGCGCCGCATCCGCCCGGGCGACGACACGCTCTACGCGCCCCACGCCTCGCGCTGCACCTATGCGTGGCCCCGTTCGTTCTATCTTACAATCTCTTACCGGTTTTGATCCGCACGTAAAAAAACGTCCGGATTTTTTGGATTTCCGCGTTAAATTCGTATTTTGGAGAGGCAAAAACCTTAAAAACTTCCAGATCCATGATTATCGGTATTCCAAAAGAGATCAAGAACAACGAGAATCGCGTTGCTCTTACCCCCGCAGGCGCCCGGGAGCTTGTCAAACGGGGACACAAAGTTTATGTGCAGGCTACGGCCGGTGTGAACAGCGGATTTGCCGATGATGCCTACACGGCCGTCGGGGCGGAGATGCTTCCCTCGATCGAGGAGGTCTACGCCCGGGCGGAAATGATCGTCAAGGTCAAGGAACCGGTGGCTCCCGAGTACAAACTCATCCGCAGGGACCAGCTGGTTTTCACCTTCTTCCACTTCGCCAGCAGCGAACCCCTCACCCGTGCGATGGTCGACAGCGGGGCGGTCTGCTGTGCCTATGAGACCGTCGAGCGCGCCGACCGTTCGCTGCCGCTGCTGATCCCGATGTCGGAGGTCGCGGGGCGCATGGCCGCGCAGGAGGGACGCTATTTCCTCGAAAAACCCCGCGGCGGCAAGGGCGTGCTGCTGGGCGGCGTGCCGGGCGTGAAGCCCGCCAAGGTCTTCGTCATCGGTGCGGGCATTGTCGGAACGGCTGCGGCGCGCACCGCTGCCGGAACGGGAGCCGACGTGACGATCTGCGACATTTCGCTCCAGCGGCTGACCTATCTGGCCGACGTGATGCCCCGCAACGTCAAGACGCTGATGTCTTCCGAATACAACATCCGCGAGGAGCTGAAGCATGCCGACCTGGTGGTCGGTTCGGTGCTGATTCCGGGAGCCAAGGCCCCGAAGCTCGTCACGCGCGACATGCTCCGGGAGATGGAGCCGGGAACGGTGATGGTCGACGTGGCCATCGACCAGGGCGGCTGTTTCGAGACTTCGCGCCCCACCACGCACGAGGACCCGGTCTATTACGTCGACGGCATCCTGCACTACTGCGTGGCCAACATTCCGGGCGCCGTGCCCCGCACCTCGACCCTCGCGCTTACGAACGCGACGCTTCCCTACACCATCCAGCTTGCCGACAAGGGCTGGCGGCGCGCCGCACAGGAGAATCCCGAGCTGGCGCTGGGGCTGAACATCATCGGCGGCAGGGTGGTCTGCAAACCCGTGGCCGACGCCTGGGGGCTGCCTTACGAACCGTTGGCGCTGTAACCTGCCGGGACGGTAATCCGCAGGCGTTGTAACCTGCCGGCCTGTTTTGCGGCGGCCTTCCTGTCCATCCGGGACGGGGAGGCCGCCGGTGTGTAATTATCCGATTTTTTGGACGATTTGTTTTTGAAATTATTAAATAATTCATATATTTGCAAGAGAGCAAGGCAGTTACGTCGGTCGTTTCGGTTTCATTCCGGTTGGAATGTGTCGCTAAAAGCGTCGAATCTTCAAGTCCGGCGACTGTTTTTGTTACGGATCGTAAGCAATACAGAAAGTCAGGGTGGCGTTTGCCGCACGGAAAGCGTGGGGCGGCGTCATTAAGTTTTATTCGATAAAGAGGTTAGTATGAGTGAGAGATTGTACATTTTCGACACCACGCTGCGCGACGGTGAGCAGGTCCCCGGTTGTCAGTTGAACACCACCGAAAAAATTGAAGTCGCCAAACTGCTCGAAAGCCTCGGCGTAGACGTCATCGAGGCGGGATTTCCCATCTCCAGCCCCGGTGATTTCAACTCCGTGCTGGAGATTTCCAAGGCCGTTTCCGAGCCGACGATCTGCGCGCTGACCCGCGCCGTGAAGAAGGACATCGACGTTGCGGCCGATGCGCTGCGGCTGGCCAGGCGCAAGCGTATCCATACGGGCATCGGCGTTTCGCCGCAGCATATCTACGACAAACTGCGTTCCACGCCCGAGAAGATCGTCGAATCTGCCGTCGAGGCGGTGAAATATGCCAAACGCTACGTCGAGGATGTGGAGTTCTATGCCGAGGACGCCGGGCGCGCCGACGTCGAGTACCTCGCCCGCGTGGTCGAGGCGGTCATCCGGGCCGGCGCGACGGTGGTCAATATCCCCGACACGACGGGCTACTGTCTTCCGAACGAATACGGCGCGAAGATCAAATACCTCGTCGATCACGTCTCCAACATCGACCGGGCGATCATCTCGACCCACTGCCACAACGATCTGGGCATGGCTACGGCCAATACGCTGAGCGGCATCCTGAACGGCGCACGGCAGGCCGAGGTCACGATCAACGGCATCGGCGAACGGGCCGGCAACACCTCGCTCGAAGAGGTGGTGATGACGCTCCGCTGCCACAAGGACGTGGCCGTCGACACGAACATCAATTCGCGCCTGATCACCAAGGCCTCGCACCTGGTGTCGAGCCTGATGAACATGCCCGTGCAGCCCAACAAGGCCATCGTGGGCCGCAACGCCTTCGCCCATTCGTCGGGCATCCATCAGGACGGCGTGCTCAAGCAGCGTCAGACCTACGAGATCATCGACCCGCAGGACATCGGGCTGAACGAGTCGGTCATCGCCCTCACGGCCCGCAGCGGGCGCGCGGCCCTCGTGCACCGGCTCGAACTGCTGGGCTACGACCTCACGCAGGAGGAATTGGACGCCACGTACGAGAAATTCCTCGCCCTGGCCGACCGGAAGAAGGAGATTCACGACTACGACCTGTTGTACCTCGTGGGCGACATCGACCGCATGAAGCAGCAGTTCATTTCGTTGAAATTCATGCAGGTGACCACCGGGACGCTGGTTCCGACGGCTACCGTGGTGCTGAAATTCGGCGACCACGAACGCATGTCCACCGCCACGGGCAACGGTCCGGTCGACGCGGCGGTCTCGGCCATCAAGAAACTGATCAACGAGAAGGTGGTGCTTGCGGAGTTCCTGATGCAGGCCATCACGCGCGGTTCGAACGACGTGGGCCGCGTGCATGTGCAGGTCGAGTGCGGCAGCCGCACGGTCCACGGATTCGGCGCGCACACCGACACCACGCGGGCTTCGATCGAGGCGTTCCTCGACGCGCTGCGCGCACTCAACGTAACCGAAAAAATCGAGGAGGAGGATTGATATGGGACGAACGCTTCTGGACAAGATATGGGACGCGCACACGGTGCGTGTCGAGGACGGCGGCCGCTGCGTGCTCTACATCGACCGGCAGTATATCCACGAGGTGACGTCGCCCGTGGCTTTCGCGGGGATCGAACGCCGCGGCTTCGGCGTCGCGCGTCCGGCGCAGATCACGGCCACGGCCGACCATAACATCCCGACCGTCGACCAGCACCTTCCGATCGGGGAGCCGGAGTCGCGGCGGCAGGTCGAGACGCTGGCCGAGAACTGCGCCCGCCACGGCATCGAGCACTTCGGCGTGGGACACCCCAAGCAGGGCATCGTACACATCATCGGCCCCGAGCTGGGATTCACCCAGCCGGGCATGACGATCGTCTGCGGCGACAGCCACACTTCGACCCACGGAGCTTTGGGCGCCGTGGCGTTCGGCGTGGGGACTTCGGAGGTCGAAATGGTCTTCGCCAGCCAGTGCATCCTCCAGACCAAACCCCGCACGATGCGCATTACGGTCGACGGCGCGCTGCGTCCGGGCGTCGAGGCCAAGGATGTCATCCTCTATATCATCTCGAAACTCACCGCTTCGGGCGGCACGGGCCATTTCATCGAGTTTGCCGGCAGCACGATCCGTTCGCTCTCGATGGAGGGCCGCATGACGGTCTGCAACATGAGCATCGAGTGCGGCGCGCGCGGCGGCATGATCGCCCCCGACGAGAAGACCTTCGAATACCTCCGGGGCCGCGAACGCGCTCCGCAGGGAGCCGCCTACGACGAGGCTGTGGCCCGCTGGCGGGAACTTTACAGCGATCCCGACGCGGTTTTCGACAGGGAATACCGCTTCGACGCCGCGGACATCGCCCCGATGATCTCCTACGGAACCAATCCCGGAATGGGGATGGCCGTCGACGGAACGATTCCCGCCGACGCCGATCCCAAGGCGTTGGAGTACATGGGTTTCAGACCCGGGGAGCGGATGTTGGGCAAAGCGGTCGACTACGTGTTCGTCGGCAGTTGCACCAACGGCCGCATCGAGGACCTGCGCCGTTTCGCCCGTCTGGTCGAAGGCCGCCGCAAGGCGGACAACATCACCGCATGGATCGTTCCCGGCTCGAAGGGCGTCGAAGCCGCCGCGCGGGCCGAGGGACTGGCCCGCATCCTCGCCGCAGCGGGTTTCGAACTCCGCCAGCCGGGCTGTTCGGCGTGCCTGGCGATGAACGCCGACAAGATTCCGGCGGGCAAATACAGCGTTTCGACCTCGAACCGCAATTTCGAGGGCCGGCAGGGTCCCGGCGCCCGTACGATGCTGTCGGGTGTGGCCGTTGCCGCCGCCGCCGCGGTGACGGGCGTGATTTCCGATCCGCGCGAAGTGTTCGATATGTAAAAGATTATCATTATGTCCATACCCAAATTCGTAACCTTCACCTCGGGGGCTGTTCCCGTCGAGGTGGAAAACATAGATACCGACCAGATCATCCCGGCGCGCTTTCTGAAAGCCACCGAACGCAAGGGCTTCGGCGACAACCTTTTCCGCGACTGGCGCTACGACGCCGCGGGGCAGCGGATCGCTTCGTTCCCTTTGAACGATCCCCGCTACGAGGGGCGAATCCTCGTCGCCGGGCGCAATTTCGGCTGCGGAAGTTCGCGCGAGCATGCCGCCTGGGCCATCGCCGACTACGGTTTCCGCGTCGTGGTGTCGAGCTTCTTCGCCGACATCTTCCGCAACAACGCCCTGAATAACGGCCTGCTGCCGATCCGTGTGAGCGAGGAGTTTCTGAAAGCTGTTTTCGGCGAGATCCGGCGCGACCCGAAGGCGCAGTTCACCGTCGATCTGGGCAACCAGACGCTGACCATCGTGTCGGACGGGCGCAGCGAGGGTTTCGAGATCGACGCCTACAAGAAACGCTGTCTCGAAAACGGCTACGACGACGTGGACTACCTGCGCAGTATCGCCGACCGGATCGAGGCCTTCGAAGCCGCCCGCAAATAGCCTGCGCCGATGTTTCCCCCGGTTGAAATCATGGACACCACGCTGCGCGACGGCGAGCAGACCTCGGGCGTCTCCTTCAACGCCCGTGAAAAACTCTCCATCGCCCGGCTGTTGCTGGAGGAACTGCACGTAAGCCGCATCGAGATCGCCTCGGCGCGGGTCTCGCAGGGCGAACAGCAGGCCGTGCGCGCCATCGCCGAATGGGCTGCCGCCAAGGGCTATGCCGACCGTGTGGAAGCGCTGGGATTCATCGACGGCGGGGTGTCGCTCGACTGGCTCGGGACCGCCGGATGCCGCGTGGTCAACCTGCTGGCCAAAGGTTCGCGGAAACATTGCGAGGGGCAGCTGCGCCGCACGCCCGAACGGCATCTGGAGGATGTGCGTGCCGAGATCCTTGCGGCCGTCGACCGCGGGATGAAGGTGAACCTCTACCTTGAGGATTGGTCCAACGGCATGCGCCGTTCGCCCGACTACGTCTACGCGATGCTCGACGGACTGGCCGACGCTCCCGTCAGCCGGTTCATGTGCCCCGATACGCTGGGCGTCCTCGACCCCTACGACACCGAACGTTTCTGCCGCGACCTGGTGGAGCGTTATCCGTCGCTGCATTTCGATTTCCACGCCCACAACGACTACGACCTCGCCGTGGCCAACACCGCCGCCGCCGTGCGTGCGGGTTTCCACGGCGTTCACGTCACCGTGAACGGGCTGGGCGAGCGGGCCGGCAACGCGCCGCTGTCGAGCGCGGTGGCCGTGCTGCACGACCGCCTGGGCCGCACGACGGGGATCGACGAAACGAAGATCAACCGCGTCAGCCGCACGGTCGAGAGCTATACGGGCATCCGCATTCCCGCCAACCGACCGATCGTCGGCGCGAGCGTCTTCACGCAGTGCGCGGGCATCCACGCCGACGGCGACAGCAAGAACAACCTCTACTTCAACGAACTGCTTCCCGAGCGTTTCGGGCGCGTCCGCGAATACGCCCTAGGCAAAACCTCGGGCAAGGCCAATGTCCTGAAAAACCTCGAAGCGCTGGGCATCGACCTCGACGAGGCCGCGATGCGCAAGGTGACCGAACGGGTGGTCGAGTTGAGCGACAAGAAGGAGCAGGTGACGGCCGAGGACCTGCCGTATATCATCGCCGACGTGCTGCGCTACGACCCGGTCGACACCCCGGTCCGGATTCTCAATTACAGCCTCTCGCTGGCGCAGGGGATGCACCCCGTCGCGACGCTCCGGATCGAGATTCACGGCTGCGCGTACGAGCGGACCTCGGCGGGCGACGGCCAGTACGACGCCTTCATGCGCGCCCTGCGGCAAATCTACCGCGAACAGCTCGGGCGCGAGTTTCCGATGCTGCGCGACTATACCGTTTCGATTCCGCCCGGAGGCCGCACCGACGCTTTCGTGCAGACGATCATCACCTGGGAGATGGACGGCCGCGAGTTCAAGACCCGCGGGCTGGACGCCGACCAGACGGAGGCTGCCATCAAGGCGACTGTCAAAATGTTGAATATCATTGAAATAAACTATAACGACAATGGATGTTAAAATCGCTCTTTTAGCCGGCGACGGCATCGGTCCCGAGATCGTCGCCGAAGCCACGAAAGTGTTGGACCGCGTGGCGGAAAAATTCGGACACAAGATCGAATACCGTCCCGCATTGGTGGGCGCCGCGGCCATCGACGCCGTGGGCGACCCCTATCCCGACGAGACGCACGCCGTCTGTCTTGCGGCAGACGCCGTGCTGTTCGGAGCCATCGGGGACCCCAAATACGACAACGACCCCACGGCGAAGGTGCGGCCCGAGCAGGGGCTGCTGCGGATGCGCAAGTCGCTGGGGCTGTTCGCCAACCTGCGTCCGGTGGCGCTGTTCGACGCCCTGGCCGACCGTTCGCCGCTCAAGGCGGAGGTGGTCCGCGGCACGGATTTCATCTGCGTGCGCGAACTCACGGGCGGCATCTACTTCGGCCGTCCGCAGGGCCGCGACGAGGAGGGCGCGCGCGCCTTCGACACCTGCACCTACACGGTCTCGGAGATCGAACGGGTCCTGCACGTGGCGTTCCGGCTGGCCGTGTCGCGCCGCCGCAAACTGACGGTCGTCGACAAGGCCAACGTGCTGGAAACCTCGCGTCTGTGGCGTGAAACGGCTCAGCGGGTAGCCCGGGAGTATCCCGAGGTGGCGGTGGACTATATGTTCGTGGACAACGCCGCCATGCAGATCATCCGCCAACCGGCTTATTTCGATGTCATCGTCACCGAAAACATGTTCGGCGACATCCTCACCGACGAGGCCAGCGTCATCAGCGGTTCGCTGGGCATGCTCTCCTCGGCGAGCGTGGGGGCCGAAGTGGCCCTTTTCGAGCCGATCCACGGCTCCTATCCGCAGGCCGCGGGAAAGAACATCGCCAACCCGATGGCCACGATCCTTTCGGCCGCGATGCTTCTGGAGCACCTGGGTCTCGATGCCGAGGGCAGGGCCGTGCGGCGTGCCGTCGATCGGGCGCTGGCCGAAGGAGTCGTCACCGAGGACCTTGCAGCGCCGGGCGAAAAGGCCCGTTCGACCTCCGAGGTGGGGGATTACGTCGCTTCGCAGATTTAATCCCGTTATTCCGAATTGCCGGCAGACCGTTTTTTCGCGGTCTGCCTTTTTTGGGTGTCGTAACGACACTTTTATTTTTGTTGCGGCGTTTTACCGAACTGCATGCGAATCAATTTTGTTCTCGTCCGACTTTTATGTACCTTTGTCGCTTCAAGAACAATGAATGACATGGCAGGTTCCAATTTCGTAGATTACGTAAAGATATTCGCCCGCTCGGGGCACGGCGGCGGCGGCTCGACGCATTTTCGCCGCGAGAAATTCGTGGCTTTCGGCGGTCCCGACGGCGGTGACGGCGGCAAGGGCGGGAGCATCGTCCTGCAAGGCGACAAGCAGTACTGGACGCTCATCCACCTCAAATACCAGCGTCACCAGTTCGCCGAGGACGGCGAGCACGGCTCCGGGGCGCGCTCCTCGGGCAAGGACGCCCGCGACATCGTGATCCCGGTTCCGCTGGGCACGGTAGCCAAGCGCGTTTTCGAGAACGAGGACGGGACTGCGACCACCGAAACGGTGGGCGAGGTGACGGCCGACGGCGAGCGGCTCGTGCTGCTCCGGGGCGGCCGGGGCGGTCTGGGCAACTGGCATTTCAAGAGCGCCACTAATCAGACGCCGCGCTACGCCCAGCCGGGCGAGGAGGGTGAGGAAGGCACGTTCATCCTCGAACTGAAGGTGCTGGCCGACGTGGGGCTGGTGGGCTTCCCCAATGCGGGCAAGTCTACGCTGCTCTCGGTCGTTTCGGCCGCGAAGCCCAAGATCGCCGACTACGCCTTCACGACGCTGGAGCCGAACCTCGGTATCGTCGAGGTCCGCGACCACAAGTCGTTCGTCATGGCCGACATTCCGGGCATCATCGAGGGTGCGCACGAGGGCCGCGGTCTCGGAACCCGTTTCCTGCGCCATATCGAGCGCAATTCGGTGCTGTTGTTCCTGATTCCCGCCGACAGCGACGACATCCGCCGCGACTACGACGTCCTGCTGGGCGAACTGACGCAGTACAATCCCGAACTGCTGGACAAGGAGCGTCTGCTGGCCGTCACCAAATGCGACATGCTCGACGAGGACCTGATCGCCGAGATGCGCGGCCACTTGCCCGAAGGCGTGCTGTCGGTCTTCATCTCGTCGGTCTCGGGGCTGAACATCCCGCGGCTCAAGGATATGCTGTGGGAGGCGTTGCAGCGGTAACCCCCGCCCGCGTTGTCTGCGCCTCTTTGGCGGTATGTTCGGAGGCGGCGGAAGCAGACGAAACAGCAATGGACCAA
>ERZ772937.2619-NODE-2619-length-10990-cov-2.295930_pt1 | contig 10990 bp, 7 predicted proteins | sample MGYA00512113_ERZ772937 | MGnify/ENA primary metagenome ERZ772937 (study PRJEB29015, sample SAMEA2737649) | human gut metagenome | biome: human gut; feature: human-associated habitat; material: faeces | place: China | collected 2012 ... | reverse complement strand
CGACCAGCAGGCTGACGTCGCGGTAGATGCCGCCGTAGAAGGTGAAGTCAGCCTTCTGGGGGTAGACGCGGTCATTTTTGCTGTTGTCCGCCTCCACGATCAGCTCATTGCTGTCGGCCAGCAGCGCCGTGACATCCGCGCGGAAGGTGGAGTAGCCGCCGTCGTGGCGGGCAACCTCCACCCCGTTCAGCGTGACCTTAGCGCTGGCATTCACGCCCTCAAACTGCAGCCAGACCTGTTGGGTATTCTTGTCAAAAGCGGGCGCCGCAAACCGCGTTTTGTAGATGCAGGTGCCGCGCCAGTAGTCGTTGCCGCCGTCCTGGCCGTCGATGTTGTTCCAGGTGTGCGGCAGGTCCACGGCAGTGGTCTTACCGTCAGGGCCGGTGAACTGCCAGTTCTTCATCAGCTTGGTCGTGCTTCGCATTGCGCCCTCCTGTGTTGTTTTTTACTGTACCTGTATTGTACAGAACTGTTAAATTTCTGGCAATAGGTTTGCGAAAAGTGGTATTTCTGGCGGGATATTCGGTTTTTGGGGTACAAAAAAGGCCGCCCGTTCTTTGTACATCTTGCACAAAAAACAGGCGGTATTTTTTCTTTCATCCCCTGGTGAGCGGCATCACGATCTTGACGGCGAACAGCTCTCCGCGGGGCTCTGTCGCCATGGTACCGCTGTATTTCTGCACGACACGGCGGGCAACCTTCAGCTCATAGCTGTGGCGGCGTCCGTGGTCGGACTGGCTGCCGGACAGCGCCGGGCCGATGACGTTGATGACCGCGAAGCCCTGCCGCCTGCATACAAGCAGGTCGATCATGCGGCGGTCATTCTGCTGCTGGGCTGCAGCGTCGATGGCCTGGTCGAGCAGGTTCGAGAACAGCGCGTACAGGTCACCCGGTTCGATGGCCGCAAGGCAGGTGCCATCGGCCACGCAGTTCAGGCGGATGCGCTGGGCCTCACACAGCAGGCTCTTTTCGGTCAGGACGACGTCCAGCACCTCATTGCCGGTGGCAGCGTTGGCGTCGTACATCCGGGCCGCCTGCTCGGCCTCGTCAAGGCTCTGCGTTGTGGCCTCGTCGGGCTGCAGGCGGCGCAGATCGGCGATTTGAACCTTGAGCTCATGGCACTTGCGGTTGATGATCTGCACGTTCTGCCGTGCGATCTGGTACTGCTTGCGCTGGCGGTCATACAAAAGGTTCAGTGCGTCCATCTCCTTCTGCATGGCCGCTTTTTTGAAAAGCTCGGTCTGTAAATAGAGCAGCGTCACGCAGTAAAACTGGGTCAGCATTGACGGTGCGACTACCGCCGATGGCTGCAGCCCAACGCGCAGACTGGTTTGCAGTGCAAAAAACTGAAAGACGAATATCGCGCCCAGAAGTCCGGCACTGCCCAGCTGGCGAGGGCCGATGTGGTAGATGCCGTCCTCCGGCATCGTGCGCGCCATGGTATACCGGACCGTCACACAGCAGGCAATGGCAAAGCCCAGCTGCCCCAGCAGCATCGGCGTGCTGTGCAGCGACAGATGGCGCATTCCAAGCGTCTGCGCCGTCCAGATCAGAACGCGCCACAGCTCATAGGCCGACTCCGTCGTCAGGACGATCCAAATGCTGCAATATGCGCTGGCCGACCAGTCCAGCAGCGTGCAGAGATGGGTTGACACCGCAGCCCAGATGAAATAACCGCCGTAAATCACCAGCAGCATCGCCGGCTTGGCGTGGCCGCTGTTGGCCCAGATGATGACCTGCGCAAACAGCACTGCCGCGATAAAATTCAGGGCGGTGCGCATGGTAAAATTCCTGCGTTTTTTCAGCGGCAGCCAGTAGGCCAGCTCCGCACCGCACAGGCCGACAGCACAAACCACCCATGTCAGAAGTGTATCCACCTACAGCGCACCCCCGACATAGGCCGCCAGCGCGGCCAGAAAGGCCGTGCGCTGGCGGCGGCTGATCTCCAGCCGTTCCTCCCCCACCTGCACCAGATCATCCTGCACGCCCCTGACGTGGCGCAGGTTGACCAGATAGCACTGGTTGCAGCGCGCAAAGTGGTAGGCAGCCAGATCCTTTTCGGCCTTCAGCAGACTGCCGCGCACCGACCAGGTATCCGTGGCCGTGTGGTAGTGCAAAAGGCGGTCCCGCGTTTCCAGATAAAGGATGTCGTCGGTATCCAGCAGCTGCACCCCGCCGCTGACCTGCAAGGCCACCTGCCCGCCGCGGCGGCGCTGGATGCGCTGCAAGGCGCGCTCCAGCTTGGTGCTGAACTGGTAGTAGCTGACGGGCTTGAGCACAAAGTCGAGCGCGTCGACCTCATACCCGCGGATGGCATACTGTGCCATGTTGGTGACGAACACGAGCACCACATCCGGGTCCTGCCTGCGGATGCGCTCCGCCGTCGGCATACCGCCGAGCGTTGGCATCTCAATATCCAGAAAGATGATGTCAAACCCGGGGCGGTACGGCTCCACAAGCTGTGCCCCGTCCGAGAAGGCGGTCACGTCCAGCTGGTGTCCGCTCTCCTGCGCATACTGCGCGATGAACCCGCAGAGCTGCGCCCGCATGGCGTCGTTGTCCTCGACCACGGCGATTTTCGCCATCTGCTGTGCCTCCTTTCCTGCATAAGCCTGCCTATTGCATATATATTTATTATGGCAAAAGACAGCAAAAAAAGCAACACCTTTGCAGGAAAAGGTGCTGCCGTTATGATAAATTTTATACCAGCATGACGAGTGTGCCCGCGACAAGCACGGCCAGACCTGTCAGAGCCTTTCTGCTCAGACGCTCATGGAACACGATGTAGGAGAACAGCACCGTGACCAGAATGCTCAGCTTATCGATGGGCGCGACGAGGCTGGCCAGGCCGAGCTGCAGCGCTTTGTAATAGCACAGCCAGCTGGCACCCGTCGCCAGGCCCGACAGACAGATGAAGCCAAGCTCATTTTTGGGCACCGCCTTCACCTGGCCCTGCTTGCCCTGCACAAACACCATGACCCACGCCATGATGAGCACCACGCCGGTGCGCAGCGCCGTACCGAGATTGGACTCGACCCCGGTGATGCCGACCTTGCCCAGGATCGAGGTCAGCGCCGCAAAAATGGCCGAACCGAACGCCGCCAACATCCAGCCACTTTCCTCTTTCTGGACGCCGCCCTTTTTCTCAATCATCAGGAACGTGCCGGCGGCGATCAGCACAACACCGATGCCCCTGGTCAAGGTCACACTCTCGCCCAGCAGCAGTGCAGCCAGCAAGATCGTCATGACCGTGCTGCTCTTGTCGATGGGCACGACCTTATCGATTGGCCCGCGCTGCAAGGCATAAAAATAGCACAGCCAGCTGGCACCCGTAGCCAGACCCGACAGCCCCAGGAATACCAGACTTCTGGCCGGGATGCTGGCAATCGTCCCCTGCGAGCCGACCACAAACACCATGACCCACGCAAAAACCAGCACAATGATCGTGCGGATGGCCGTGGCCACGGTGGAATCCGTTTTGCGAATGCCGCATTTTGCCAGAATGGATGTCAGACCCGCGAACAGCGCAGAGCCGACTGCGTACAATAACCACATACAAATCGCCTCATTCAGCACTATTGTACGCGCTTTGCCAGTCTTGTGCAACCTGCTTTTGTACAAATCGCGTTTTTACGCAAAAGCCGCACCCCGGTCTCTGCGCGGGGTGCGGCTTCGTACTTATTCGCTCAATTCATGCGCCAGCACCGGCAGAAAAATCGTGGCGACCAGCACAGCCAGTGCGGCCACGACCAGCAGCGCGTAAGAGAGCCAGAAGGACTGGTTGCCCAGCATCCACGAGGCAAAGAACGCGATGGCGGCAATCAACAGCAGCGGCCAGATAAACAGCTTACGGTTCTGGAACTTATCGGACAGCCAGGAGACAGTCAGCATCAGGCAAATCGCCGCCAGATACGGCACCGCTGCCAGCCAGCCTACCGCCACAATGTCCATCTGAGCCGCATTTTTGAGGATTGACGGCATCCACATCATGAAGCCATACACGCCGATGCTCCACAGCGCATGCACCGCGCAAAGCATAATGACGCTGCGTGAACGCATCGCTTCACCGTAGTTACGCATCGGTTTGATGTCGCGCTGCTCGCGATCCATCGCCTGCTGTAATGCCTGTTTCTCCTGCTCGCTCAACCAGCCCGCATCCGCCGGTTTGTCGCGTACCAGAATCACCCAGCAGAACGCCCAGATCACCGCCGGGATACCTTCGATAATAAACATTTCGCGCCAGCCCCAGGCTTCAATCAGGTAGCCGGAGACTATCGACATCCACAACACTGTGACCGGGTTACCGAGAATTAAAAAAGTGTTGGCGCGCGAGCGTTCAGTTTTGGTAAACCAGTTGCTGATATAAATCAGCATCGCGGGCATCACCGCTGCTTCGACGATGCCGAGAATAAAGCGGATCGCCATCAGCGTTGGGATATTGCTGACAAAGCCGGTCGCCGCGGCACAAAGCCCCCAAAGGATCAGGCTGTAAAAAATCATTTTGCGCACGCTACGCTTAACGGCGTACATCGCGCCCGGCACCTGGAAAAAGAAATAGCCCAGGAAGAATAACGCGCCAATTAACGATGCAGTTCCCTGAGTAATCCCCAAGTCATGTTCAATACCCGCGGCAGCGGCAAAGCCGTAATTGGCGCGGTCGAGATAAGCTAAGCTGTAGGTAATAAAAATAATCGGCATTAAATACCACCAGCGACGCGCTGGCAGTTTTGCGAGCATATTCATACTCACTCCTTGGATTATTGTTTTCGCTCAGGCCGCGCGTTGCGGCCCATTATTGATCAGACCGCGGCGAGCATGCCGCCGTCCACAAACAGAAGATGCCCATTCACAAAGTCAGAGGCGGGCGCGGCAAGATAAACCGCCGCGCCGATAAGCTCTTCCGGGTTACCCCAGCGAGCGGCGGGCGTGCGCTGGAACAGCCAAGCGGAGAATGCTTCATCGTTGACCAGCGCGGTGGTCATGTCGGTAGCGAAATAGCCGGGAGCAATGCCGTTGACCTGAATATTGTATTCCGCCAGTTCCACGCACATGCCACGGGTTAACATTTTGACCGCGCCTTTTGACGCCGCGTATGGAGTAATGGTTTTACGACCTAATTCGCTTTGCATTGAGCAGATATTAATAATCTTCCCGCGGCGGCGTTGCACCATGTAGCGGGAAACCTGCTGCGACACCAGAAAGACCGATTTCTGGTTTACATCAATCACTTTGTCCCATTCAGCCTCCGGAAATTCGGTGAAGGGATAACGACGCTGGATTCCAGCGTTGTTAATTAAAATATCAATGGCCCCAACTTCCTTTTCGATTTGCGCGATGGCGCGCGCCACCTCTTCCCCGTTGGTGACATCAAATCCATAGCCCACGGCGCGATAGCCTTCGGCCACCAGTTTGTCCGCCGCCGCCTGCGCCCGCTGCTGGGTGATGTCGTTAATCACAATCTCAGCACCGTGCGCCGCCAGACCGTTGGCCAGCAGGTTACCAATGCCCTGCGCGGAACCGGTAATCAGCGCGCGTTTACCGGTCAGGTCGAATAGGTTTTTCATAAAAAACTCCTTTTTTAATAACTGTTACGCGTAACTGTATACGCGTAACAGTAGAAAAAAGAAGATCCAGGAAGAGGAAAATGATCGTTATGTGATCAACGTTACATTTACGTGCAAGATGAAAAAAAGAGGGATAGGCCTGATAAGTGTAACGCGATCAGGCCGTAAGGACAGGTTACCGGATGGCGGCGTAAACGCCTTATCCGGCCTACAAAAACGACAAAAGCGAATACGAAATGTCGTCCGGTCGAGCACTGCAACGCCGGGACTGCACCGGACTAAACATCCTTCACCCGCCCGGTCATCCACAGCGTCACCACCGAAATCACCGCAATCACCCAATAGACGGCATAGTGACCGTAGCTTTGCGCAACAGCCCCCTGAATCACCCCAGCCAGAATGACTCCCGTTGAAATACTGTTGGTAAATAATGTGGTCGCTGATCCCGCACGTCCGGGCATCAGATCCTGAAACCACAGCATGCCTATCCCGGCGATAATACCGATAAATACCGCGTTAAACAGTTGCAGCACCAGCAGCGCCGTACGGCTGTGAAAGAAGATCAAACCAAGATAAAACAGCACGCCTGCCGCGACGGCCGCGATCATCATTCGCCGTTTGCCAAAGCGTTTCACGTAATAGCCCGCCAGAATCATCGCCGGAATTTCCAGCCCGGCGGCGGTACCCATCAGGATCCCGGCCAGTTTATCCGGCAGGCCAAGATCGCTGCTGATCCACAGCGGCATGTCGATGATATACATGGTGTTGCAGGTCCACATCAGCGTCGAGGCGATGAACAGCATCCGCACGTTAGGATCGTTCCAACCGCTGACCTGAGTGATTTCAACGTCCGCCGCCTGTTCAATGCGTGCCACCGAGGGCAGCATCAGCGCAATCATCGCCAGGCTAATGGCAAAAATCCCGGCGGCAATGGCGAACATCATCGTAAAGCCGTAATTCAGCGCCAGCATAAACGCCAGCGGCGGGCCAATGACCCACGCCAGCGAGAGCTGCGCACGCATCACCGAGCTGAACATCACCACTTCCCGCGCCGAGCTGTCGGCATATTCGCGGGCCAGCGCAAACAGCTGCGGCGTGACGTTCTGCTTGAGTTCGAACACCATCCGCACGGTTTGCGGATCAAACTGCCCGACGCGCGCAGATTTAATAAAAGGATCGTCAGCGCGGATTTGCGCAGTCATGCCTTTCAACACCGAGTTCAGGTTCACGCCTTCAAGGTCGACGACCAGGCGTTCCGGATTGCTCAGCGCAAACTGTCGGTATTTCAGTTCCCGATTTGACTCAACCGTCACACGCGTATAACTGGACGCAGGCCAGACGCGCACGGCCACCACCTGGCTTGTGGCAGCCATACCTACCTGACTGACGCTTAATAACCACATGGCGCCCGCCCCTTTTAACAAGCGGCGGCGGCTAAATGACTGACTTCCCGACATGCTTCTCCCGAGCCAATAATGCTTACTTTGGTATTACGCATAATAAGTTTGACCAAAAACTTTAACCAAAGGCGCATAAACTGTCATCTATAAAAGGGTAAACATTCTTTTGCTAAGCCCTTTTTCGGAATTCATTTTACCCTTTCGCGGAAAATTCGCGCTTGCACTCGCGGCCAAAACAGAATAAAAATACACTTATTGCGAATAAAAATGCACTGAGAGGTCATGCCGTGGTGAAGGAACGTAAAACCGAACTGGTCGAAGGGTTTCGTCATTCAGTTCCCTATATCAATGCCCATCGGGGAAAAACGTTTGTCATCATGCTGGGCGGAGAAGCCATCGAACATGACAATTTCTCCAGTATTGTCAATGACATTGGTCTGCTGCATAGTCTGGGGATTCGCCTGGTGCTGGTCTATGGCGCGCGCCCGCAAATCGATGCCAATCTTGAAGCGCATCATCATGAGCCCCTCTACCACAAGCAAATTCGCGTGACCGATGCGAAAAGCCTGGAACTGGTTAAACAGGCAGCCGGGTTGCTACAGCTCGATATCACCGCGCGTTTATCCATGAGCCTCAACAATACGCCGTTGCAGGGTGCGCATATTAACGTGGTCAGCGGCAATTTTATCATTGCCCAGCCGCTGGGCGTCGATGATGGCGTCGATTACTGTCACAGCGGGCGCATTCGTCGTATCGATGAAGAAGCGATTCATCGTCAGCTCGACAGCGGCGCAATCGTCCTGATGGGGCCGGTCGCCGTTTCCGTCACCGGCGAAAGCTTCAACCTGACCTCTGAAGAGATTGCCACGCAGCTGGCTATCAAACTGAAAGCGGAAAAGATGATCGGCTTCTGCTCTTCTCAGGGGGTTTTTGACCGTGAGGGTAACATCGTGCCAGAGCTGTTCCCCAACGAAGCACAGGCCCGCGTTGAGGAGCTTGAGCAGGAAGGCGATTACTTATCTGGCACCGTGCGTTTTCTGCGCGGTGCGGTCAAAGCATGCCGCAGCGGCGTGCGCCGCAGCCACTTAATCAGCTATCAGGAAGATGGCGCGCTGTTGCAGGAGCTTTTCTCCCGCGACGGTATCGGGACCCAGATTGTGATGGAAAGCGCCGAGCAGATCCGCCGCGCCACCATCAACGATATTGGCGGCATCCTCGATCTCATCCATCCGCTGGAACAGCAGGGTATCCTGGTGCGCCGCTCCCGCGAACAGCTGGAGATGGAGATCGACAAATTCACCATTATTCAGCGCGATAACACCACCATCGCCTGTGCGGCGCTCTATCCGTTCCCGGAAGAGAAAATCGGTGAGATGGCCTGCGTGGCGGTGCATCCAGATTATCAAAGTTCATCACGCGGGGAAGTGCTGTTGCAGCGTATCTCTACGCAGGCAAAGCAGATGGGGCTGAGCAAGCTGTTTGTGCTGACCACCCGCAGCATTCACTGGTTCCAGGAACGTGGGTTCCAGCCGGTGGATGTTGAGCTGCTGCCGGAGAGCAAAAAGCAGATGTATAACTACCAGCGACGCTCAAAAGTACTGATGGCGGATTTGGGGTGACGTTTTACGCCGGATAAGCGTTAGCGCCATCCGACAACCCCATTAATTCTCGGCGAAAATCGCCGCCAGCCCGCTACGTCGCTCGGTTCTGGCGACAATCGCCTGCCCTAACAACGCCGTATCGGCGTACATCGACAAGCGTGATTTCGCACGCGTAATCGCCGTATACACCAGTTCCCGCGTCACAACCGGCACGGGCTGCGTCGGCAAAACCAGCGCGGCATGGTCAAATTCAGAGCCCTGCGATTTATGCACCGTCATCGCCCAGGCCGTATCGTGCTCGGGCAAACGACTCGGCTGCACCGATTTAATGGTTCCGTCCGGCATCGGGAACCAGACGCGTAACCCCTGTCCGCGATCGAGCGCCACGCCAATGTCACCGTTAAACAGCCCCAGCGCACTGTCGTTTCGGGCGATCATCACCGGACGCCCTTCATACCAGCGAGAATGCCGCTGCGGCGCAATCATGCGATGGCGCACCAGCGACAGTTCGAGCTGCTGATTCAACCCGCTGACGCCCCACGGCCCTTCGCGCAGAGCGCACAGGAGCTGATACTCACCAAAAGCCTGCAAAATTTCAGCCGGGTCGGCCTGCTGGCGCAGGCATTGCAGATAGCGCCCATAGCCCGCGCGCGCATCGTCGAGCATCGTTTCATACTCGTCGCTGGTACGCAGGGATTTCAGTTCAATATCCGCGAAGCCTCGCGCAAAGACGTCACGCACGCCAGCACGATCGCCCTGATTCACCGCGCGCGCCAGTTGCCCAATTCCGGAATCACTGCCGAAGCGGTAGCTGGTACGCAGCAGGCAAAGGCTGTCACGCAATGCGCCAGCCGCCTCTCCTTCCCCTTCCGGCACCGTCGTGCCTGTCAGGCGGCTGAGCTGTAGCGCACGCGCTTGTGTATAGCCACTGTTAACCCACGCACAGATATCCCCCAGCACCGCACCGGCTTCCACCGAGGCCAGCTGGTCACGGTCGCCAAGGAAAATCACCCGCCCGTGACGTGGCAGCGCGTCAATCAGCCGCGCCATCATCGGCAGGTCAATCATTGACGCTTCGTCCACCACCAGCACATCCAGATGCAGCGGGTTTCCCGCGTGATAACGCATGCGCTGGCTGCCCGGCTGCGCGCCTAACAAACGATGCAACGTACTGGCATCGGTTGGCAGCATCGCTTTCTGACTTTCGCTCAGCGGCAATTTGCGCAGCGCAGCGCCCAGCGATTCAGTAAGTCGGGCCGCGGCTTTCCCGGTCGGCGCGGCCAGGCGAATACGGCATTTATTGTCGCCCGCAATGCGCACCAGCGCCGCCAGCAGTTTTGCTACGGTGGTGGTTTTCCCGGTGCCAGGCCCGCCTGAGATCACCGAAATACGTCGGGTGAGCGCGACGGCGGCAGCGACTTTTTGCCAGTCGATAGTGTCTGACGGCGGGAAAAGATCGGCGAGCGTCTCGGCAATCAGCGATTCATCAATATTCTCTGCAAGCTGTGCATCGCGGAAGAAACGCGCGACGCTACGTTCATTACCCCACATGCGGTTCAGATACAGACGGTCCCCGCAGAGGATCAGCGGCGTCGGGCGCTCGCCCTGGCTCACTGCCTGCGAGGCCAGTAACAGGGCCGCCCAGTCGTCGGGGATTTCGACCGCGTCCAGCAGCTGCGTCCACAAGACTTTTGCCCGACCATTCAGCGTCGGCGCATGCTGCAAATGGCTGAGCGGCAGGCAAACGTGCCCCTCTCCGGCGTCGCGGCTCAGAATCGCCGCCGCCAGCATCACGGCGGGATGCTCATTGCGGGCGATAGTCAGCGCGAACTGCACATCCAGCGGGCGCAGCAGCTTTAGCGCTGCGGCTTCAATCAATAAATTTTCCAGGTTCACGATGCTGTCTCCTGCGTCTGTTTAGCAAAGAGGACGTCCATTGCATCAACCAGTTCCCGTTGGGGGCGGGTGCTAAAAATCCCCTGCTGGCCCGGCTCACCGTCCACGCCGCGCAGGAACAGGTAAATCACGCCGCCAAAGTGTTGCTCGTAGTCATAATCGGCTAAACGGTGGCGCAAATAGCGGTGCAGCGCCAGCGTATAGAGCTGATACTGCAAATCGTAGCGGTGCGACTGCATCGCCTGCGCCATCGCCTGCTGGGTGTAGGCGTCGCTGTTCGCGCCCAGCCAGTTCGATTTATAGTCAAGCAGGTAGTAGCGCCCGTTGTGGCGGAAGACCAGGTCGATAAAGCCCTTCAGCATCCCTCGCACCTGACGGAAATCAAGGGGCGGACAGCCCGCCGAAAGCGAGTCGTAGCGGCGCACCACGGTATCCAGCGCCACCGGGTCGAGCGGCTTTTCGATAGGAAGATAGAACTCCATCTCCACCTGTTTTTCTCGCGCGGAAAGTTGGCTCAAACTCACGCCCG
>ERZ772937.2610-NODE-2610-length-11017-cov-2.681445_pt1 | contig 11017 bp, 9 predicted proteins | sample MGYA00512113_ERZ772937 | MGnify/ENA primary metagenome ERZ772937 (study PRJEB29015, sample SAMEA2737649) | human gut metagenome | biome: human gut; feature: human-associated habitat; material: faeces | place: China | collected 2012 ... | reverse complement strand
CCTGCGCGGTTGGTGTCGCCCGGCAGCAGGATGCGGACCGAGCCGAACGTGAGGCGCAGCATCAGGCTGAAATTGTTCATTCCGCCGTCGAGCGCGTCCAGCTTTTCGCGAAACTCGGGTATGCCCTGCGGAGTGGCGTACAGGCCGCGCATCGCGGCGAGCAGGGCGTCCGCCCGCGTTTTCGTCGGGGCAAGCACCTCGGCCGTAAGGCCCGGCGCGAGCGTCAGGGTGTCGCCTGCGGCGTTCTGCTCGACAGAGCCGCCGTTCTGCTCGACGAGGGCGCACAGCCTGATGTGGTCGTCGAGCGCCGCGAGGAACTTGCGTTCGGAGGCGTTCTGCGCCGAGGCATCGCCGAGCGGATGCAGCGTCCGGTAAAAGCCGGGCGGCAGGGTCTGCCGCAGCACAGCCGGCGGATGGTCGCGGCAGACGCGGTACAGGCCGCAGAGGTGATCCTCGTGGATATGCGTGCTGACCGCGAGGTCGAGCCGCGGGAGAGAGGAGAGGAAAGCCTCCGCGCGGATGCGTCCGCTTGCGCCGTCGAGAAACTCGCTGTCCTCTGCGCTGCCGCCGTCGATCATCGCGTAGAACCGTCCGTCAGGCCGATTTTCGTCCGGGGCGTCGATGAAAATCGCTTCCCCGTAGCCCACATTGATAAAGGTGAGCCGCATCTGGGTATCTTTTTTCATAGGCAGTCAGGAGATCGCGCGTTTGATGTAAACGCTGGAGAGGATGAGCACCAGTACCGTCATGACGATTGCGCCGGCGCTGCCGAAGCCGAAGTCAAGCGACTTGATGCCGTAGTTGTAAAGATATTGCGTGATGGTGGAGGTGCTGTTTGCAGGGCCGCCGCCGGTCAGCAGGTTTACCTTATCGAACAGACGGAAGCTGTCGATGGTGCGCAGCAGTGCGCAGAGCGCAAGGCTGTTTTTGATGTTCGGAATAGTGACATAGAACAGGATCTTGAACGAGTTTGCGCCGTCGATGCGGGCGGCCTCATACTGACCCTGCGGAACGCCCTGGAGTGCTGCATACAGCAGCAGGAATACGAACGGTGCGCTCTGCCAGACGTCGATGAGGACGAGCATGCCGAACGCCGTGCGAATATCGGAAAACCAGTTGAATACCGGCAGGTGAAGCGCCTGCAGGACCTGATTGACGATGCCATAGTTAGGGGAGAGCATCATGCGCCAGCTCAGCGCGACCGTAACGGTCGGCAGCAGATAAGGCAGCAGCAGCAGGGTACGCATGGTTTTCTGACCCTTGTGCAGGCTGTTGACAAACAGCGCCATTGCAAAGCCGATGAGCATCTCAAAAATGACTGCGAAAATGGTGAACTTGACGGTGTTCCAGATGGACTGCTGGAAGTAAGGGTCGCGCAGCAGCTTGACATAGTTCTGGAAAACAGTGATTTTAGCCGGCGAGCGCAGGTTGCGCAGCAGGTTGTAATCGGTAAAACTGTAAAAGAAGGTAAAGATAAGCGGGTATGCCGTCATGATAAGAAGAATGATGACGGTCGGGGATAACATGCCGAGACCGAAACGCTTGGTCTGGGTTTCGGCGGTATTCAGTTTCGAGTGGGTTCTTTTCATAATTCTGGCCTCGCAATTCCGGGGTGGGAAAAAGCGGGCCGGGTGTATTTTCTGAGCTGCACCCGGCCGCTCGTTATCCTTCAGTCAAAGAAAGGGAGGGGAGATGGTCTGTATCAGCCCATCAGCGTCTCCAGCTGGGACTGTGCATCGGCAAGTCCCTGATCAACGGTCTTGACGCCGTTGATGATGTTGTCCATTTCGGTGCCGAGAGTGGTGTAGAACTGGGTCCATTCTGCGATAACCGGGCGGTAAACGCCGCCTTCAAGCGCCTTGCATACGACTTCGTACTGCGGGTAGGTCTTGAGGATTTCCGGGTCCTGCAGGCTGGAGTAACGGCACGGAACGCCGCCCTTGTCTACGGTGGACTTCTGAACGTCCTTGTCCATCAGGTAGGTCAGCAGCTGGGCTGCAAGTTCCTGGTTCTGGCTGTTGGCCGGGATGCCGATGGTCCAGATGCCGTAAACGTTCGCGTTGTGGGTCTCGCCGCCCTTGGAAGCAGCACCGGAAAGAGCGATGTAGTCGGCAGCGGAGTCAGCGGTCGGAGTGTACCAGCCCGGCCAGCCGATGCCCATGGTGCCTGCGCCGGTGTCAACGGAAGCGATGAGGTCATCCTTTACCTGTGCTTCGCCGGTAGCGATGAGCTTGAGGTAGAAGTTCATTGCGTCCTTGAACTCGGGGGTGTTGACGGTCGGCTTGTTGTTGTCGTCGATGACCCAGCCGCCGTAGCTCAGCAGGATGGGCAGGAAGTCAACAACCGTGTTGTTCTGGCTGTCGCCGCGGTAGATGAAGCCCTTCTTGCCGTCTGCCTTTGCCTTTTCGCAGACTGCGAGAACATCGTCAAGCGACTCGATGGTGTCTGCGGTGTAGCCTGCGGCCTCAACGTTCTCCTTGTTGAGCATCAGAACGGTAACGTTGCCGTAGTAGGGAGCAAGGTAAACATCGTCGCCTACATAGCAGATCGAGGTGGTCGCGGGGATGATGTCGTCGTCGAGCTCGTAGCCGAGGTCGGACAGGTTGGCGAGCACGCCGTTTTCGGTGAACTCAGCCATCCACGAGCCGTCTACCATGCACAGGTCGTAGGAACCCTTCTGGTTGATGGCGTCGAGGGCGATGCCGGAATACAGGTCGGACTCGGAAAGCTCCTGTACCTCGCACTTGACGTTGTGCTCTTCCTCGAACTTGGGAAGGCACTCCTTGATAACGTCTGCATATGCGCCTGCACGAAGAATCAGGTTGAGCGTGGTGGGCGAGCCGTCGGACGAGCCGCCCTTCTGGTCTGCCGATGAGCCGCCGCCGGAGCCGCATGCGGTCATGCTCAGTGCCATTGCTGCTGCGAGTGCGCCTGCGAGTAATCTGCGTTTCATAATTTTTTCCTCCAATCTTGTAACTCTCAAAACTCTCTCTGTGGATCGGTGCGGCGAAGCCGCGGTATTGTTATTCTTTGACAGCACCGCTTGACAGTCCGGAAATCAAGTAGTTCTGTGCAAAGATGACAAACAAAGTGATAGGAATGACCGAAATTACGCCGCCTGCCGCGACCAGACCGAAGTTCGTGAGGTTGTCCTCGGTGTTGAGCAGGGCGAGCGCAAGGGGTACGGTGTTGTTTGCGGGAAGTCGGGTAAAGATAACGGTGTAGGTGTACTCGTTCCACGCATACATGAAGCTCAGCATGGATACCGCTGCGATGCCGGGGGCGACGAGCGGGAGCACGATCTTGCGGAACAGCTGCCACTCGGTCGCGCCGTCAACCTTGGCGCTCTCCTCGATCTCCTCGGGCAGGTCCTGGAAGAAGCTGATGAGGAACCAGATGATGAGCGGCACGTTGATGAGCACGCAGGCGAGCATGACGGGGAGCTTGGTGTTCAGAATGCCCAGACGGTTGAACATGATGTACAGCGGAATGGTGAAGGCTACCGGCGGCAGCACGCGGACGAGCAGCACCCAGTAGGTCATCGGCTTTTTCAGGCCGAAGCGGAAGCGGCGGCGTGCGATAACGTAGGCCGCGCAGATGCCGGCGAGCAGCGAGATGATAAGCGAGCCGAACGTGGTCTGGAGGCTGTTCAGGATAGCCTGACCGAAGTTCTCCGAGCTGAACAGCTGCGCGAAGTGCATTCCGGTGAGCGACTGTGGGATAAGAGCGATATGCCCTCTCATCTCATCGGTGGGGCGGATCGCCATGGCGAGCAGCCAGTAGATCGGGAACAGTGAGACCATCAGCAGAACTGCACAGCCAACCGCTTTTGCAGCCGTTCCGATCCTCTTTTTACGTTTCACATGATCTCCTCCTTTATCGAGCAGGGAAAACGCCCTGCGTCTTTACAGCTTGATGGACGAGGCGCGCGTCCGGAGCGAAACCGGAACCACGGTCAGCCGGGGGATGTCCTTTTCGCCGGCGAGCAGCGCCGTCAGGTGCTCCAGACAGATTTCTCCCATCCGCCGGCAGTCCACATGCACCGAGGTCAGCTCGGGCGTGAGCAGCGTACAGGCGGAGGAATCGTCGAAGCCGACAACCGCAACGTCTTCGGGAACGTGAAGTCCGAGCCGGGTCGCGGCCTTGATGACGCCGGCGGCGAGCACATCGTTGAACGCAAAGACTGCGCTCGGGCGCTCGGGGCGGCGGAGCAGCTCAGTCGCGGCGCGGGTCGCGCTTTCCACGTCGCGGCCGCACATCACAATGCCCGATTCATCGACCGAGATGCCGTGCTCCTGCATGGCGCCGACGAATGCGTTGTAGCGGACGCTCGTGATATACGAGGAAAACTGTCCGGCAAGGAGCGCGATGCGGCGGTGGCCGTAGGCGGTGAGGTGGTCGATGACCTGACGGGCGCCATTCTGCTCGTCCGCGACCACGCTCGGCAGGTCGAAGCCGCTCGCGCGGTGGTTTACGAGAACGACGGCGATGCCCTGCCGCTGAAATTCGGAAATCATGGACGGCTCGGCGTCGCCTGCGAGGATAACGCCCTCGATCTGCTTGCTCTGCGAGGTGCGCTGCCAGTCGGCGGCGGTCGAAATGAGCAGCTGATACGAGGTGCTGTTCGCGCGCCGCATGACGCCCTCGCAGATGCCCGCGTAGAATTCATCGAGAATGGTCGCGTCTTTTTTGCAGATGAGAAAGGCGATCTTGTCGGTCTGCTGCCGGGCCATCGCACGGGCGATCGCGCTCGGCTGATAGCCCAGCGCCTCGGCGGCGGCGTAGACCTTGCGCCGGGTCTCCTCGCGCACCCGGTCGGGCGAGGTGAAGGTGCGGGAAACCGTCGCGGTGGAAACGCCGGAAAGACGGGAAACGTCATAAATCGTTGGGGTATCCATAATTCGCCTCCCTTGCAATTCTGTGAAATTCAGTGTAAACGCTTACATGAATTTCGCCTGACAGAGGGGGAAAAGATGAAGTTCGGTATCCCTCTGCTTTCTGAGTCCAATATAGCACCTTGTCCGGAATAATGCAATAGTGAAACGATATTTTTTACATACACGGACATTTTTTGACCTGCTGTTTGTGCACATTTAACAAGAAATTAACGTTTACAGCAGAAAACAAAGATAGCGCTCCGGGCGGTTTTCCTGCAATAAAATTCCGAAATATAAATGTAAGCGCTTTCATAAACGATTGCAAAAACAGGGTAAAATGTTCGTAAACGCTGCGTTCCCGCGCACGCACCGGGCCGCGCCCGAAAGACGGTTTCGGTTTTCGCTTTACTCGGGGGGCGGGGCGTGATAAAATAGGTATAAACAGCAATCTTACGGGGGAAAACCCCGGAAAAACGGGGGAGGAGAAAGCGATGCTTTCGAATAAAACAAAGGCAATCGGTTACATCATGCTTTCAGCGTTCGGCTTCGCGCTCATGACGGCGTTCGTCCGCATGGCAGGCGACCTGCCGTTCACGCAGAAGTCGCTGTTCCGCAATCTGGTGGCGATCGCGGTGGCGGCGGTCGTGCTGAAGCGCGAAAAAGTCGGCTTCCAATGGGAAAAGGGCAATCTGCACCTGCTCATTCTCCGCGCGACCTGCGGCACGCTCGGCATTTTCTGCAACTACTACGCCATCGACCATCTGGTTCTCGCGGACGCGAACATCCTCAACAAGATGTCGCCGTTCTTCGCCATCCTGTTCTCGCTCGTGCTGCTCAAGGAGCGTGCGAATGTCTGGCAGTATCTTTCCGTTCTCGCGGCGTTCGGCGGCGCGATGCTCATCATCAAGCCGGGCTTTTCGGCGGATACCTTCCCGGCGGTCATCGGCCTGCTCGGCGGCATGAGCGCGGGCGCGGCCTATACGTTCGTCCGTGCGCTCAGCAAGAGAAACGAAAAAAGTGCGCGTATCGTGTTCTTTTTCTCGGCTTTCTCCATTTTGACGTCGCTTCCGTTCGTCATTGCGGACTTCCACCCGATGACGTTCACCCAGTTCATGTGTCTGATGGGCGCGGGCGCGGCGGCCACCCTCGGCCAGTTCGGCGTGACGCTCGCCTACCAGCACGCTCCGGCGAAGGAGATCTCCGTATTCGATTATACGCAGGTGCTTTTCTCCGCACTACTCGGATTTTTCCTGTTCGGCCAGATCCCCGACCGCCTGAGCATTCTGGGCTATCTGGTCATCTGCGGCGTTTCGGTTGCGATGTTCTGCTATAACCGCCGTCTGGACACAAAGGAGCAGGCATGACGGGGTATGAGCTTGTGCGGTCGCGGCGGAAAACGCTGAGCGTGCAGGTCACGCGCGAGGGACGGGTGATCGTCCGGGCGCCGCTGCGGATCGCGAAAGCGCTTGCGCACCAGCGCAGCCTCGCCGAGGCGCATCCTGAGCCGGACGAGCAGCAGGCGCGTGCGCTGGTCGAGCGGGCGGCGCGGGAAATCCCGCCCAAGGTTCGCCATTACGCCGCCCTCATGGGCGTGCAGCCGACCGGCGTGCGCATCACTTCGGCGCGAACGAGGTTCGGCTCGTGCAGCGGCAAGGACAGCCTGTGCTTCTCGTGGCGGCTCATGCAGTACCCGGAGGACGCAGTGGATTATGTCGTTGTGCACGAGCTGGCGCACATCGTCCACAAAAACCACGGCCCGTACTTCTGGGCGCTCGTCGGGCAGTATATGCCGGATTACAAGCGCCGCCGCGCACTTTTACGCGAATAAAACGAAAAACGACCTTCCGCAGCGGTGCAGTGCCGTCAAGCGGAAGGTCGTTGTTTTTTAGGGGGAAATCAAGCGCGTTTTTCCGGGAAAATCATGCCGAGTGCGAGTCCCAGACACGCCGGAAGCAGCCAGCCGAAGCCGAGAGAGGCGAGCGGAAGCGCGTTCGCGGCGGCGGAAAGCGGTCCGAGCGGCAGGGCGGCGCAGATGCTCTGCGCGGCGGTAAACGCGATGGCGAGCGGCCAGACCGCGCGTTTTTTCGCGGCAAGCGGGAGAAACGAGAGCGCGATGAGTACGATTGCAATCGGATAAATCGCATTCAGCACCGGGGTGGACAGGCGGATGATGCCGGCGAGGCCGAGGTTGGAGATGAGCATGCTCGTCAGCGCGAAGAACGCCGCAACAGCCGGGTAGGGGATGCGCGGCAGCAGGCCGTGAAAATACTGGCCAACGCACGAAATCAGGCCGACGCAGGTGTTGAAGCAGGCGATAATGAAAATCGCCGCGAGGAGCACCTGACCGGCCGTGCCGAACAGGCCGTGCGCCAGACTGGTCAGCGTGTCCGCGCCGGTCGAGCCGCCGGGGAAGGCCGCGCCCGAGAGCGCACCGGCGTGGGTGAGCATGGCGTAGACCGCGAGCAGCATCAGACCGGCGACAAAACCGGCGGAAATCGTGCCGCGCTGTACCTCGCGCTCGTCCTCGATGCCGTGCGTGCGGATGTTGAGCGCGATGACCGCGCCGAAGTTGAGCGCCGCGAGTGTGTCCATGGTCTGGTAGCCGCCGAGAATGCCGGTCAGCGCCGGCAGGGAAGCGTAGTCGGCGGACGGAGTGCCGTAGTGCGCCGCGACCGGGTGCACCAGACAGCTGACGAACAGCACGAGAATGAGCGCGATGAGCGCCGGGCAGAGCACGCGCCCGAGGCAGTCGGTCAGCCGTTCGGGGTGAAGCGCGACGAGAAACGCCGCCGCGAAGAATACCGCCGAATAGAGTAGCTGATGGCCGTTCCCCGCGCCGATGAGCGGCGAAAGCATCTGAAACGAGGTGCTCGCCGTGCGCGGAATGGCGAGGCACGGGCCGATGGAGAGATAGATCAGCAGCGTGAACACGAGCGCGAAGCGCGGATGGACGCGCGAGGCAAGTGTTTCCAGACTGCCCGCCCGCGCGACCGCGATAACGCCCACGACCGGCATGCCGATGGCGCTGACCGCGAAGCCGAGAAACGCCAGCCATGCGTTAGAGCCGGCCTCCGCCCCGAGAAACGGCGGAAAAATCAGGTTTCCCGCGCCGAAAAACATGGAAAACAGAGTAAAGCCTACGAGAATAAGACTTTTTCCGTGAAGTTTGTTTGACATAAAAATATCGTCCTTTATCCTTTCAAGCGTTCATACAGTATACCCGAAACAGACAGAAAAGTAAAGAAAAAGTGCAAAAATGTATAAAAATACATCCCGTTCCGTAGGTATGCAGAGCGGGATGGGAAGGTTTTTCTCCCTCCGAGGGAGAGGGTGAACGGTTCCGCCGTTCCTGCGGCCGTGACGCAGGAGGCGAGGTTGACCCCAATCCCGGGGGTGGGGATTTTCGCCCTCGGAGGGCGGGGGGCTTTTTGCCGCCTTCGGCGGCGGGAGGGGTGCTGCCGGGCGGCAGCCGGGGAAATGCACGCTGCGGCGTGCGGGGACGCGCTCCTCCCGGGGCGAGGGGCCAAAGGGGGTACAGGACACCCGGACTTGCGTCCCGGTTTCCTATACCCCCTCTTGCGACTCCCCCTGACCTTCCGGTCTGCCGCGCTGTCCTTCGGTTGCGCGGCTAAGGCGCGGGGGCCGCAATTAAAACCGCGGTATCATCGAAGGCGTTTTGACGCCGTTTGGGGATGGCTCGCCTTTGGCTTCGCGCGTCTTTCCGCGCATATCAGTGCGCGGCAGCGGGGCGAAAGGGGATAATCGGTTATCTGGATTGTTCCCTCGGCGTGCGTGATTTGTCTGGGCGGCTTTGAGGGCCTTCCTCGGCGTGCATGATTTGTCTGGACTGCACCCGTAGGGCCGGGTGCCCTCACCCGGCCGCTCCCTTGGCGTGCGTTGGTTTACAGCGGCGGATGGGGGCGTTTTTCGCCTGCTGCGTCAAGGACGCAGGAACGGCGGGAGATTTCGTGCTCTGCTTTGGCGGCAAAATGGCGCTTGCCCTCCGAGGGCGAAAAGGTTAGTCGGGGTACGCCTCGCGTACCTCCTCCAAGGTCGGCATGGCGGCGCCTTTGCGCTGCACGGTCAGCGAGGCGCAACGCGCGGAAAAGCGCAGATACGCCGCGAGCCTGCTCTCCGGCAGGGCGGAAAGCGTGTCCGCCGTCACGCCGTCGCGCGTCAGCTGATAGAGGAACGAGCCGATGAACGAGTCTCCCGCGCCGGTCGTGTCCGTGACCGGGACGGCAATCGTTTCGGTTTCGGCGGAAGCCTTTGGCGTGTAGACCGCCGAGCCGCTCGCGCCGCGCGTCACGACGACCAGCTTCGCGCCGCCCGCGAACAGCTTTTCCGCCGCCTCGCGCTCGTCCGCGCAGCCGGTCACGAACTCGATTTCGTCGTCGCTCAGCTTCACAAGGTCGGCATACGGCAGAAATTTCCGTATCGCCGCCTGACAGTCGGCCGGACTGCTCCAGAGCGGTAGGCGAACGTTAGGGTCGAACGAGAGGAACGCCCCGGCCTGCTTCGCAAGCTCGATTGCGCGAACGTGCGCCTGACGCACCGGCCAGTCCACTAAATCGAGAAGTGCAGCGCCGCGCAGTTTTCGAACATTTCGGGTGCTATCTGCGTTTCGTCCAGAAACAGGTCGGCTGAGGGGTTGCGGTAGAACGAGAACTCGCGGTTGCCCGTTTTGTCGAGCGACACGAACGCGAGCGCCGTATTGGCGCGGTTTGTACGGAAAACCGAGGAAGTATCCACGTTTGCGGCGTTCAGCACCTTGAGAATGTGCGTGCCGAACGCATCCTCGCCGACCTGAGAAACCATGCGCGAGTGACCGCCGAGCCGCGCGACTGCCGTCGCCACATTCGCCGGTGCGCCGCCTGCCACGCGCTCGAACTGCACGACTTCATCGAGTGCACAGCCTTTCTGCTGCGGCACGAAGTCGATGAGCAGTTCGCCTATCGCCACCACTGTTTTCATAGCTTTTCCTCCAGGATGTACGTTTCTATCGCCTGCGCGACACCGCATTCCGCGTTGGAGGCGGTCACGGCGTCTGCCGTCAGGCGGATATTTTGCGCGGCATTTCCCATGGCAATCCCCAGACCGGCCGCGCGGAGCATGGTCAGGTCGTTGTCGCTGTCGCCGATGGCCACAACGTTTTCCATCGTCAGACCGAGGGTTTTCGCGAGCCAGCGCAGGCTCTGTCCCTTGTTGACGCCGCGGCGGTTGATTTCGATGTTGTGCAGCTCGCCGCCGAACATCACCGAGGGCGCAAGCTCGAAATGCCCCATTTCGGTGAGTCGGAAAACGAGCAGGTCGGAAATGTCGTGCGAGGGATAGAGAATGGCCTTCGCGAACGGAAACGGCTCGGTTTCGAGCACTTTTTCCCATTCTTCCCGACTGTCGATGTAGAAATAGCCGTCCGCCGTTTCGTCCATGATGACGCGGCCGTTCTGCTCCATCCGGCGCAGCAGCGAGCGGAACGCGCGGCCGTAATAGAGCGACTGCGTGGTGTAGAAGCAGGGGTCGGTGTCGAAGTCCTCGCAGAGCGCGAGAATATCCTCGCACATGGTGTGGCTGAGGCCGCTGAAGAACTGCGGTTCGCTGTCGTTCGGACGCTGTACCGCCGCGCCGCTCGAGGTCACGAGCCAGTCCGGGGGCGCGAGAAGCTGCTCGCTGAACGCGCGTACCTCGCGGACGTTCCGCCCGGTGCAGAGCACGATCTGCACGCCGCTTTCCTGTGCGCGGCAGACCGCCTGCGCGTCGCGGGGCGAGATGCGGCTGCGTTCGTTCAGCAGCGTGCCGTCCAGGTCGAGCGCCAGTATTTTATACGGATTATGGGGAAATGCCATCCGAATACTCCATTCTGTTCATGCTCCGGAGAGAAGCCGTGCCGCCGCTCAGGCGGACGCCGCGCGATGCCGGGTCAGGGTAACAGCGCGTCGTGAGCACGGTTTCGCCGTGGTTTACAAAGATTTCAAGCGACGAGGCATCCGCAAGAATGCGCATTTCCTTCGCGTGCACGGCGGCGTACCGCACGGTGCGTCCGGCGCCGTTTTCGGGCGCGAGCGACAGACTTACCTCGTCGAGCCTGTCGCGAAACTACAGTTTCGCCGACAATCTGTGTTTTGACTTCGCAAAACACG
>ERZ772937.2605-NODE-2605-length-11035-cov-3.401457_pt1 | contig 11035 bp, 8 predicted proteins | sample MGYA00512113_ERZ772937 | MGnify/ENA primary metagenome ERZ772937 (study PRJEB29015, sample SAMEA2737649) | human gut metagenome | biome: human gut; feature: human-associated habitat; material: faeces | place: China | collected 2012 ... | reverse complement strand
TAAAAAAATGGACTGGCCGGGAGTTCCCGGTCAGTCCATTGTAGCAGAGTTTTCAGTTTTTGGCAAGAGTCATCAATTCACAGGCAGTCTTGGCAGCCAATTTGGCGTTATTGTACACCAACTGGATGTTGGAGGCCAGAGAATCGCCGCCGGTGATGTCCTTGATCTTGGCCAGCAGGAAAGGCGTGGTCTCCTTGCCGTGGATACCCTGAGCCTTGGCCTCCTCCACGGCCTCGTCGATGGCCTTGTTGATGACCTCGTGATCCATGGAGTACTCCTCGGGGATGGGATTGGTCACCAGCATGCTGCCGTCCAGACCCAGCTCCATCTTGGCACGGAAGGCCTCGGCAATCTCTGCGGGGGTATCCATGCGGTAATCCACCTTGAAGCCACTCTTGCGGGTATAGAAGGCGGGAAGTTCCTCGGTCTGGTAGCCGATGACCGGCACACCCTTGGTCTCCAGGTATTCAAGAGTGAGGCCCAGATCCAGAATGGCCTTGGCGCCGGCGCAGACTACCATCACCGAAGTATGGGCCAGCTCCTCCAGGTCAGCGGAGATGTCCATGGTGGTTTCAGCGCCGCGGTGTACACCGCCGATGCCGCCGGTGGCAAAGATCTTTACACCAGCCATGTCAGCCAGGATCATGGTGGCAGCTACGGTTGTGGCGCCGTCCTCACCCTTGGCGCAGACCACTGGAATATCCCGGCGGCTCACCTTGGTCACAGCCAAGCCCTTCTTGCCCAGGTGATCAATCTCCTCGGGGGTGATGCCCACGGTCAGCTTGCCGCCGATGATGGCGATGGTAGCCGGAACAGCGCCGCATTCCCGGACGATCTTCTCCACTTCCAGGGCAGTTTCCACATTCTTGGGATAGGGCATGCCGTGGGAAATGATGGTGGATTCGAGCGCCACGACGGGCTTACCGGCGGCAAGGGCCTCGGCAACCTCGGGGGCGATATCCAGATACTTGTTCATAGTTAAAAATCCTCCTGTAAAGTAATAGGTGAAAGTTTCACGTTTACCTTTTGAGGTAAGGTTGTATGATAACATACAACTTGTCAAAAGTCAATACAAAGCGGGGCTTGAATTTGCACGGGAAGTGGCATATAATACCTCTATTATCCCGTGAAAACCCACAAAAGGAAGGAAAATTATTATGGAACGAGTGAGAATTGCCGCGCTCTTCGCCGACAAAGAGCAGTACGGCGGCGCAAGCGTCACCGTATGCGGCTGGGCGAAGACCATCCGCGATATGAAGACCTTCGGATTCATCGAGCTGAACGACGGCTCGTGCTTCCGCAATTTGCAGGTCGTGATGGATGCGAATTCTCTTTCTAATTATAAGGAGATCGCCGCGCAGAACGTGGGCGCCGCGCTCATCGTGCGCGGCACCGTCGTGCTGACGCCCGAGGCCAAGCAGCCGCTCGAAGTCAAGGCAACAGAGATCGAGATCGAGGGCGTGTCCTCCCCCGACTATCCCCTGCAGAAAAAGCGCCACAGCGTCGAATATCTGCGCACCATTCAGCATCTGCGCCCGCGCACGAACCTCTTCTCCGCGGCTTTCCGTGTGAGAAGCGCGGCGGCCTACGCCGTGCACGAGTTCTTCCAGAGCCGCGGCTTCGTCTATGTCAACACCCCCATCATTACCGGCAGCGACTGCGAGGGCGCGGGCGAGATGTTCCAGGTGACGACGCTGGACCTTGAGAACCCGCCGAGAACGCCCGACGGCAAGGTCGATTACAGCAAGGACTTTTTCGGCAAGAAGACGAGCCTGACCGTCTCCGGCCAGCTCAACGCCGAGAACTTCGCTATGGCGTTCGGCGACGTTTACACCTTCGGCCCCACGTTCCGCGCCGAGAATTCCAACACCGCGCGCCACGCCGCCGAGTTCTGGATGATCGAGCCGGAGATGGCGTTCTGCGACCTCGACGGCGACCTTGAGGTCATGGAGGCGATGGTCAAGCATATCATTCGCCGCGTGATGGAGCGCTGCCCGGACGATCTCGCGTTTTTCAACAGCTTTGTCGACAAGGGTTTGCTGGAGCGTCTCCAGCACGTCGAGAGTTCCGACTTTGGCCGCGTGACGTATACCGAGGCCGTCAAGCTCTTAAAGGAGAGCGGCCAGAAGTTCGACTACCCCGTCGAGTGGGGCATCGACCTTCAAACCGAGCACGAGCGTTACCTGACCGAGCAGATCTTCAAGCGCCCCGTGTTCGTCACGGACTATCCGCAGGAGATCAAGGCGTTCTATATGCGCCTCAACGACGACGGCAAGACCGTCGCCGCGGCGGACTGCCTCGTTCCAGGCATCGGCGAGATCATCGGCGGCAGCCAGCGCGAGGAGCGCATCGAGCTGCTCGAAAAGCGCATCCGCGAGCTCGGCATGAATCCCGAGGACTACTGGTGGTACTGCGACCTGCGCCGCTACGGCTCCTGCCGTCACGCGGGCTTCGGCCTTGGCTTCGAGCGCATGGTGATGTATTTAACGGGCATCGGCAACATCCGCGACGTGGAGCTGCATCCCCGCACCGTGGGCAACGCAGACTTTTAATTCTTCAAAAAACAAGGGACACGGAAACCGTGTCCCTTGTTTTTTGAGAATTACACTCCGCTTCGTGCCTTGCCGCCCAAAGGGCGGCTTCGACACGCGCGGAGCGAGAAGAGTTTTTGGCACGCGCATGTCGCGCCAAAAAACGATTCGAAATCATTTCGCGTCTGCGGATGCGAAAAGCTGTGACGCTTTCATTATTTGTGGTAAATAGTTACAAATGGGAACAAAAGCGCCAAAGGTGTAGTCAAAAGAAGTGAAGTCTGCTATAATGACCGCGCAGTTTTGAGAGAGGAGATTTTGACATGAAACACTTTTTTGCACTGCTGCTCAGCGCGCTGATGGTGCTGTCGCTGCTGACCGCCTGCGGCGATAAGACGACGCCGTCCGACGGCGACGATCAGACCGTCACGGACGAGAATGGCAGCGACACCGACAACAATACTGACGATACAACTGACCCCTACGACGCCGTGCGCAGCTACTGGTCCGAGGACCAGCTCACGCAGGCCTGGGGGCCGGATCAGGTGGTGGAGCACCTCTTTTTCCACCCGATCATTGCCTACCCGCAGTGGGCCTTCCACGACTGCAATGCCAGTCAGGACCAGCGCTACGGCCTCGACGACTGGATGGTGACAGTCGACGAATACAACAAAATTTTGCAGTCCGTGTACGACAAGGGCTACATCTTAGTCGCGATGGAGGATGTCTGGAGCGAGGTGACGGACGAGTCCGGCACGCACATGGTGCGAAACACCCTGATGCTGCCAGAGGGCAAAAAGCCGCTCATCATCAGCTTTGACGACGTAAACTACTACCCCTACATGCTCGACGAAGGCTTCACGAGCAAGCTCGTCGTCGGCGAGGACGGCGAGATCTGGGCGCAGTGCACCGATCCGTACACAAATGAGACCTTTTTGACCAAGGAACTCGACGCAACGCCCATTCTCGACCAGTTTGTCTACGAGCACCCCGACTTTTCGCTGAACGGCGCGAAGGCCATCTTCTCGCTGACGGGCTATCAGGGTATTTTAGGCTACCGCACGCAGGATGACCGCGACATCGCGGCAGATTCGCCCGACCGCCCCGCGTTCGATGCCTACCGCGCGAGCGAGATCGAGGCGGTCAAGCCCGTCATCGAGCGGCTCAAGGAAACGGGTTGGACGTTCGGCAGCCACACCTGGGGCCACATCCGCCTCGACACCAAACCGCTCCAGACCGTCATCAACGACACCGAGCGCTGGGCGGACGAGGTCGGCTCGCTCGTCGGCCCCACGCAGATTTTGTTCTATCCGCACGGCGGCCGTCCCGACGGCGATGACTGGCACCAGACCGGCGAGCGCTTCAAGTACCTGCAAAGCCAGGGCTTCCGCATCTTCGCGAGCGTCGGCACCAGCTCGTTCAGCTACGTCAAGGACGACATTTCCGCCGTCATCTGCGACCGTCTGCATCCGGACGGCACCACGCTGCGCCACTCGCGCAGCCGCTATCTGCAATTCTATAACGCCGAGGACATCATGGATACGCAAGTCCGTCCTGATCTCGGCGTAGACTGGTGAGGAGGCGTTTTTATGGCAACGTTAGAAGAACTCAAGGCGAAGGCCGTCGCCATGCTGGACATGGCGTATGTGCCGTATTCCCACTTTCCCGTGGGCGCGGCGCTCGAATGCGAGGACGGCGCGGTCTTCACCGGCTGCAACATCGAAAATTCGAGCTACGGCCTGACGAACTGCGCCGAGCGCACCGCGGCGTTTAAGGCCGTGAGCGAGGGGCATCGGCGCTTCAAGCGCATCGTCATCGCTGGGCGCAGCGACGACTACTGCTACCCCTGCGGTGCGTGCCGTCAGGTGCTCTACGAGTTCGGGCCCGACATGGAGGTCGTGTGCCTGAACAAGGACAACGAGGAAAAGCACCTGCACATCAAAGAGCTGCTCCCCTACGGCTTCGACCAGACGTGGCTTGCAATCGACAAGAAATAACGAAAAAAGAGAGCGGCGCTGCCGCTCTCTTTTTTGTTCGCTTCAGTTGCTGCCGGAGGAAGAGGCTTCGATCGTCAGCGTGCCGCTCATCGTTTCGATCGTAAGCTCGCTCATCTCGCCGCCCTCGAGCGCGGGCACGGTGTAGTGCGTTTCGCGGTCGCCGCAGGCGATGAGCGCTCCTTCGCGCTCGGTGAGCGCGGAGCGGAACGCGCCGCTTTTCGTTTCATAGTCGAGAGTAAAACCGTCCTGCGCGGGAAGGGTCAGATAGATGCTGCCGCTCTCCGTTTCGGCATCAAGGCGCAGCGCACGCTCGGTAGCCAAAATCAGGTTGCCGCTGACGCTTTCGAAGTCCAGCGCGCCGAGCGCGCCGGCGATATCCACCTTGCCGCTCGCGGTTTCGATCTCGGCATTTTCCGCTTCGCCTGCAAGCTCGATCGCGCCGGAGAGTGTCGAAATATCGACCCTTGCCCACGTGCCGTCCACCACGCCCACGCTGCCGCTCACCGTCTCGATCTCGACCGCGGGGCAGCTTGCGCACATCACGCGTGCGTCGCCGCCGACGGTCGAAAGGTCGATCTTCTGCGCATCGGCGCTCACATAGGCGTAGGCGTCCGTCGTTTCGACCTCGATCTTCTCAAAGTGACCGGCGTTGACCAGCTCCGCCGGAAGTCCCACGTCGAGATACTTTTCCCCATCGTAGCTGCCGCGGTAGGCATCGCCGAGGAAGCGGATGCGCAGCGTGTCGCCGTCGATCGCGCAGACCATCTTCTCGCTCTCGGCGAGCGGCGCGGTGGATTCCTCCTTCACGCTGATCTGCGCGCTCTGCTCGGCGGCATAGATGTTCACGCCGCCGCTGCGCCACGAGATGTCGATCTTGCGGATGTCTTGGCTCTCGCCGATGCTGAGCACCGCGCCCGGGTGGAGCTCTTCGCTCCCCTCCGCCTGCGTGCAGAAGGTGTAGGTCGCGCTGCTGCCGTCCCAGAGCGCGTCGACGGCGAAAATGCCGTCGCTTTGCGGCAGTTCTGCGCGGAATGTGCCGTTATCCTGCCGCTGGGCGGTCACGGTCTCGGACGGCAGGCCGGTGCTGCCCCAGGCGTCGGACGGCCAGCAGCGGAGACTGACGGAATCGGGCGAATTATCGCCGAAATCGAGCGTTACGGTGTAGAAATAGGCGGCCGACACTGCAAAGGGCATTTCCAGTACAGGCGTGATGTCACGGTAGGTTTCGTCCAGCGGGTGCGCGCCGCAGGCAATGACGGTCATGCTCTGTAGGCCCTGGGGGTAGGTCCAGTCGTAGCTGCTGCTTTTGAGGATGACGCTGCAAGCGTTTGCGCCTGTCACCGTCAGTGTCGGCGGGGTTTGGCGCGCGGCCTCGTCTGTGCTTTTTTCGCCGCAGGCGGCGAGGGAAAGGGCCAGCGCGAGGGGGAGCAGAATGGAAAGGAGCTTCTTCATCGTTCGTTCCTCATTTCTTTCGGATACTTCTATAGACGTATGATAGCCGAAAAAGTTCCCGCGCACAACGGCGATCGTTGCACAAAACGCGGCAAGTTGTTGTATCGTGAATTCTAATACCGGAGGCGGTACAGCTTTTTGCCGCGTTGTGTGCAACGCTGCTTCATGATACGGCGTATCATGAAAAGGCAAATCATGCATCAGTGTTCCCGCGTTTGCAGGGGGGTGTGGGCTGCCTTTTCCAACATTATATTTTGGGGGAAAGCACATGAACAAGACGACAAATTTCGACCTGCCGCAGTGGGTCAAGGCGGACCCGATCAAAATGCAGGACTTCAATGCCGCGTTTGCGAGCATCGACGCGGCGCTCAAGGCGGAGACCGACGCGCGCAGCGAGGCCGACGGCACGGCGGCGGAGCACATCACGGCATTGGCGCAGACGATCGCAAACGGTAAAATCTGCCGCATCAAATACGGCTCGTATACCGGCAACGGCAAGTACGGCGCGGCGAACGCGGTCAGCATCGAGTGCGGGTTCTACCCGCTGCTGGTGATGGTGAACAGCTCGAGCAGCAACCACTACTGGGCGGTGCGCGGATTCGACAAGTTCTACTACAACAACAACCGCGAAAACGAAATGACGTGGGGCGATACCGGCGTGAGCTGGTACTACCCGCAGGACGACCAGTATTATCCCCCGTCGGGCAACCAGATGAACGCAATCGACACGACCTATTACTATCTGGTGCTGGGCTACAGCAACGACGGTGAGCAGGGAAACTGAATCACGGCAAAAAACAGCCCCGAGGCTTTCGCCTCGGGGCTGAAACTCTATTCAGAGATTTTTTGCGCTTACGTCAGGAATTAGTCGGCGTAGTAAGCGCTGAGGGTCGCGCTCGCGGTGGTGACAGCGGGAGAAGCGGTGGAAGCGAGAGTGTAAGCAGCGCTATCGGGACCGAAAGCGGTGAGCTTCGCAGTGCTGACGTTCCAGAGAGCCGCCATCTCAGCGAGAGTGATGGTGTAGGTGCCATCAGCAACGTTGCTGACGGTCTTGGTGTAGGACTGGAGAACCTTGCCGGTCTTGTTGTCCACGATGTTGAGGGTGTAGGTGACAACACCATTTGCACCAGCGTCGGGGTTGCTCGGGCTCGTGACCTTGTCGTAGGCGTAAGCCTGGACGCACAGACGGTTCTCAGCAGCACCGCCGGTGACATACACGAAGTAATACTCCTGATCGCCAGGATTGCCCATCGTGCCGACCATCTTGGTCACTCCACCCTCGGTGATCACGCTGTAATACTGACCCGCGCTAGCATCATAGTAGAGGGAGCCGTTGAAGGTGTCAACGTTTGCACCAGTCGTAGCGTTCTTCTCACCGGAGACGAAGTCGACATAGTAGCTCTTGCCGGACTCATAGGCAGCAGAGAGCGGGTAATCCGCATCATAAGCGACCATTGCGCCGTTGGTAGAAACCATGTGGCCATCCCTCACAACGCCGTCCTCAAGCTTCACAACGTAGAGCTTGTTGGCTGCGGGAGCGTGCTTGATGTTGCTGCCATAAGCATCGCGCAGGGTGTTCTGCAGAGCGTCATAGTTAGCGAACTTGACTTCGCCGGCAACGCCGTCGACATAGCCCTTAACGACCCACGTACCGTCGGACAGGGTGTAAGCGCCCTGCTGACCGTCGAAGTAGAACAGGCTCGTGACCTTGGAGGTCGTGGTAGCGCCGATGACGTAAACGTAATCAGCAACGTTGTCGCCGTTCAGGTCAACGTAGTCAACCTCAGCCGCAACATAGTTGTCGATGTTGGTGAAGCCGGTGACGGTCTTGAAGGTATAGGGGCTAGCAGTGGTACCAGCGCCGGAGCGAACCAGGAACACAGTGTTGGCGTTGACAACCAGAGTGCTAGGAGCGGTGTAGATCTGGGTGTTCTTGTACACCGCGAGAGAAGCGATGCTGTGGAGCTTGCCGGAATCAGCAACATTAGCCACAGCAGGATAGTTGTCCACCTCGACAGCCTTGAGGGTGCCGTTGGACTTGGTGGTGAAGCGGAACAGGTGGCCGTTCAGGAGCTTGTGGCCATTCGTACCCGCATCCACGGCAGTGTTGGTGTTGATGTAGGAATCAACATAGAAGTAGCCAGCATCAGCCTTCATGACCTTGTCATTGATGCCGGTGCTGTGGGTGACCTTGCCGGTCTGGAGAGCCGTATCAAAATAGGTCATCTCGCTCAGGTCGACCACAGCGGTGGTGCCGTCCACATAGGTGACGTTGGCCTTCGCCACGCCGGAACCGTCAGTGGCGTTGCCCGCCCACCAGATGGAGTTGATGACGCCGTAGCTGTTGGCAGCAGCGATCTCAACCGCACCGATCAGGTTGTTGTAGGAATCGAAGTACCAGGTGTACTTGGCGTCCTTCTGAGCGGCCTGATCGAGGCAGAACTTGACAGCATCGTCATAAACGGTGCCCTCAACGTTGTGCTGCTGAGCGTTCCAGTAGATGACGCTCTGAGCACCCTCGATGGAAGTGGCCTTGCCGACGATCTCGGCATACTGCTTGGTGTTGTTGAACACCTTGCCGCTGACAGTGGCGGAGTTGGGGTCATTGGTGTAAGCGTTGACGAGGACATACTCATCCTTGGCATAGCCATAGTTGGCGTCGTAGTCCTTGAGCGTCAGAGGAGTAGAAGCGTTCTTGGCATCATAGACCTCGAGGGTGATGGTGGCAGGAGTCTTGACGTGACCCTGAGCATCATAGGTGATGTCAGCAACGTAGGTGACCTTGGCAAGGAAGGTGTCGATCATCACGATGGTCTTGGCATCCTCGTAGACCTCGAACAGACGGCCCTGAGCGCCCATCTTGGTGACAGTGTCGGTCAGGTTGACGGTGTAGGTCGTGGCCTGCTTCTGGCCGTTGACGATCAGCGTGTAAGCGGTGTCGGCCTTCAGGCCAGCGTCGTGAGCGACGTCGCACTCAGCAACAGCCTTGGTGTAGGTCAGGTCGGGCTTCTCAACGAAGGTGGTAGCCTTGTCGCCGGTGTTGTAGGTCCACTTGGTGGCGGGACGGCCCCACTTGTCGGAAGCAGCAGCGGAAGCGAGCTTGAAGTTCTTCTCGCCGAGGCTGTTGGTCTTGGTGCCGATGACCTTATCGGTCACATAGCCGAAGGCCGGGGTGTAGGTGACCTGAGCCTTCTGGATGCCCTGGAACAGGAGCTCAGCGACCAGCTCACGGGAAGCGGGAGCGTTCAGGTCGGTGGTCTTCGCCACGTTGTCCAGAACGCCGAGCTGCTGCGCGGTCTGCGCAACATGGAGCGCCCAGTCAGCGCCGGAGAACTCGTTGTTCTTGTCGTAGCCAACCGCGCGGAGGATCATGGCGAGGACCTCGTAGCCCGTGACGTTGCCGGAGGGCTTGAAGGTGCCGTCGGGATAACCCTTGACGAGGGAGGCGTTGGCGCAGTAGCCGATGTAGCCCTGAGCCCAACCGGCGCCAGCCATGTCGCTGAACTTGTTATAAGTGGCATAGAGGCCGGACTTATCGTTCTTGGCGACGTCGGCAGTGTAGATACGATAGACGATCGTAGCTACCTCAGCGCGGGTGATGTTGCCCTCGGGCTTGAAGGAACCATCCTCATAACCCTTGAACACACCCATGCCATTCAGAACGGCAACAGACTCAGCGTAATCATCGCTGATGCTCTTGTCATCCTTGAAGGCGTTGGCGCTGACGGCCAGAGACAGAGTCATGACCAGAGCCAGCACCATTGCGAGTAACTTTTTCATAGATGTTACTCTCCTTTCATAAATTTCCATCCCCTTGCGGCCGAACACCCGCCGAACCTCCCGCTTTCCCGTGATTGCCGCCAAAATTCGTAAATTCTCAAATTGCTGCAGAAACAGTAGAAAATAATCAAAATACAGCAGAATCAACACAAAATCGTTCGATTCAGTTGCTATCGCATCCCCTTAGCGACGCGGAAAAAGCCCGCCGCGCAAGGGCTCGTGGGCGCGGCTGGTAGCGGTTTGGTAGCGATTTGCCGGAAACGGGGGTTTGACGGGGCGAAAAAAGCCTGATTTTTCAAGGGCTTGGGGGCGCGAAAGGTCGGGTAGCGGTTTGGCAGCGGTCCGCAGCCAGCATAATTTTAGCACTCTTGACGCTTGAGTGCTAAAATTAAAAGTTTGTTCATCAAAAGATGTATTTTTGTTCACAGGGCGTGCCTATACTCATAATTGTTCCGAGGGGAACGAAAGAAAAGTAAACCACGCGGGCTGCAAAAGCGGCTCGCCAGAATAGATTTGGAGGCTTTGATTATGTTTGAACTGAGACCTTTTGAACGCAGAAACAACCACGTTGCGGCTTATGATCCCTGGGATCAGATGGAGCGCGCATTCTTCGGTGACGGCTCGTGGGGCCGCGGGCTGAGCGAGTTTAAGACCGATATTCAGGACAAGGGCGACAGTTACCTGCTGGAAGCTGATCTGCCGGGCTTCAAGAAAGAGGACATCCACGTCGATGTGGACGGCGACACGATGACCATTCGCGCCGAGCGCCACAGCGAGCACGAGGATCAGGACAAGAAGGGCAATTACGTCCGCTGCGAGCGCAGCTACGGCAGCTACCAGCGCGCGTTCGACATCAGCGGTGTCGAGGTCGCGAATATCTCCGCGCAGTACAATGACGGCGTGCTCAAGCTGAACATGCCGAAGAAGAGCGCGGTGGTGAACGCGAAGCAGATCGAGATTCAGTAAAGCACTTCAAAAAAGGCGGCGAAAGCCGCCTTTTTTGATTTTGGATTTCGCGCCTGCGGGCGCGAAATTTTTTTGGGTTGTACGGGGTTGTGCAAAAAATATTGGCGAAAGTCCGCTCAGGTGAGCGGGCTTTCCTTTTTTTCGGCGGGCCGCGGCTGGAAAAGGGAAATTTCGCTCCCCGCGCGGCGGCGCGGACTACTGTTACTTGCCGCCTGACCGCTGCGCGGGCCTAAAATCACAAAAAGCGGCTTAGGCCGCTTTTTTCATATTTGTGCTTATATATTATATGTATGTGGTGGCGGATAATGG
>ERZ772937.2594-NODE-2594-length-11083-cov-2.835147_pt1 | contig 11083 bp, 9 predicted proteins | sample MGYA00512113_ERZ772937 | MGnify/ENA primary metagenome ERZ772937 (study PRJEB29015, sample SAMEA2737649) | human gut metagenome | biome: human gut; feature: human-associated habitat; material: faeces | place: China | collected 2012 ... | reverse complement strand
CAGGGCAAATCATGGCGAGACGTATTCTGGTCGTAGAAGATGAAGCTCCAATTCGTGAAATGGTCTGCTTCGTGCTCGAGCAAAACGGTTTTCAACCCGTAGAAGCCGAAGACTATGACAGTGCTGTGAACCAACTCAATGAACCCTGGCCGGATCTCGTCCTGCTTGACTGGATGCTTCCCGGCGGCTCGGGTCTACAGTTTATTAAGCATCTCAAGCGCGAAGCCATGACGCGGGACATCCCCGTGATGATGCTGACGGCGAGGGGAGAAGAGGAAGATCGCGTCCGGGGTCTGGAAACCGGTGCGGATGATTATATTACCAAGCCGTTTTCTCCCAAGGAGCTGGTGGCGCGTATTAAAGCTGTGCTGCGTCGTATTTCCCCCATGGCGGTGGAAGAGGTTATTGAGATGCAGGGGCTGAGTCTTGATCCCACTTCGCATCGCGTGATGACCGGCGAAGAACCGCTGGATATGGGGCCGACCGAATTCAAACTGTTGCACTTCTTTATGACTCACCCCGAGCGCGTCTACAGCCGTGAACAACTCCTCAATCATGTCTGGGGAACCAATGTCTACGTGGAAGACCGGACAGTGGATGTGCATATCCGCCGCTTACGTAAAGCGCTGGAGCACAGCGGACACGATCGAATGGTGCAGACAGTTCGCGGGACGGGATATCGTTTTTCGACCCGCTTCTGACTGACAAGAATCAGGGCCTGATGGATTAGGCCGTTTATGGAGTAAGACGTTTGCTAGAACGATTGTCATGGAAAAGGTTGGTACTGGAGCTGATCCTGTGCTGCATACCGGCATTTATCCTTAGCGCTTTTTTCGGTTACCTGCCCTGGTTTTTACTGGCGTCGGTAACGGGCCTGCTTATCTGGCATTTCTGGAATTTATTACGTTTATCCTGGTGGTTATGGGTCGACAGAAGTATGACGCCCCCACCGGGGCGAGGCAGTTGGGAGCCGTTGTTATATGGGCTGCATCAAATGCAGCTTCGCAACAAAAAGCGCCGTCGAGAACTGGGTAACCTGATTAAACGTTTTCGCAGCGGGGCGGAATCCCTACCCGACGCGGTGGTGTTGACCACCGAAGAAGGCGGTATCTTCTGGTGTAACGGACTGGCTCAGCAGGTTCTGGGACTGCGTTGGCCGGACGATAGCGGGCAAAATATTCTTAACTTGTTGCGTTATCCAGAATTTACGCAGCATCTTAAACAACGCGAGTTTCTTAAACCGCTGCATCTGGTGCTCAATAATGGGCGTCATCTGGAAATCCGTATCATGCCCTATACCGACCGGCAGTTGCTGATGGTGGCGCGCGACGTCACGCAAATGCACCAGCTGGAAGGCGCGCGCCGCAACTTCTTCGCCAACGTCAGCCATGAACTGCGCACGCCGCTAACCGTGCTGCAAGGTTATCTGGAGATGATGCAGGAGCATCCGCTGGAAGGGACAACGCGCGAAAAAGCGCTGCATACCATGCGTGAACAGACGCAGCGTATGGAAGGGCTGGTGAAACAGCTGCTGACGCTATCGAAAATTGAAGCTGCGCCGACCCTGGTCCTCAATGAAAAGGTGGATGTGCCGATGATGCTGCGGGTGGTCGAGCGGGAAGCGCAGACCCTCAGTCAGCGTCAGCATGAACTTCATTTTGAGATTGATGACACGCTGAAAGTGCTGGGTAATGAAGAGCAACTGCGCAGTGCGGTGTCGAATCTGGTGTACAACGCGGTGAATCATACGCCTGCCGGCACGAAAATCACCGTGCGCTGGCAGCATGCGCCACACGGTGCGCTGTTTAGCGTGGAGGACAACGGGCCTGGCATCGCGGCGGAACATCTTCCGCGTTTAACCGAGCGTTTTTATCGGGTGGATAAGGCGCGTTCCCGCCAGACCGGCGGCAGCGGATTGGGGCTGGCGATTGTAAAACATGCGTTGAATCATCACGATAGCCGTCTGGATATTGAAAGCCAGCCAGGGAAAGGAACATGCTTCAGCTTCCTGCTACCGGAACGTTTAATTGCCAAAAATGACGGCTGATCGCCAGCTTGTCAGTTTAACTTTCCACAGACCAGCTTCGGCTGGTCTGTTTGCTTTGCAGTCAATGAAACGCTGCGTGATTAACGAACGTGTGGTTGTTTTTTGTTCGCATGATTAGCCGGGTGTTTTTCCTAAATCCAGTTAATAACTCTATGTATAAATTCACTATCAATACTAAATAATTCTTTAGCAGTTTCGATAGCATTTTTTGAATAATCAAATCCATGTATAAAACAATTTGTCTTTTCCTGCAGATAACCTAACATCTTTCCATTTCCGCAGCCAATATCAAGAATATATGCTTTCTCATTTTTGGGAATATATTGTAAAATTCTATCGGTCTGACTAATATCACTAAATCCGTCTTGTGAAAAATCCATTCCAAATGCTTTCTCACAAAACAAACGAAATACTTCAGACTTCCTCGCCATTAAATAAAACTGCTCATATTCATTATAGAATAATAAATCCTTTTCCATTACCCAGTTCCTCCTCCCAATCAATTCTAAATTATTCTCATGATAACATTACATTTAACTATATGCAACAAAATAACCCCTTTCAATCGTATATTCCCCAAAATCAATCCAACTGATAATGTAACAGTTCAGCTTTCCATTTCCTACATTCATAAACCTGCCAACCGCTGCCATGTCATTTTTTGTTCATTTCTCCAATAAACAGGAAAACAGGAGCTATAATGTTTAGCAAGTGGCATTTTCAAACTCGCCGGCACTTATGCACCGTATTTTGGTGCATTAGTACCGCTGCGTGTTTGTATAGTGCAAGCGTGCCACCTAAGAACATATATATCCCCTGTTTTCCGTTATTCTTACTACTGAACTGTTACATATACTGCGACATATAAAGCTCATAATAAGCCCCTTTATTTTCAAGAAGTTCATCATGACTTCCAGCCTCCACGATGCCTCCCTTATCTATATACATGATAGTGTCGGCATTTTTTATAGTGGAAAGTCTGTGTGCTATGATAAATGAAGTTCTTCCTTTAAGAAGATTGTTAAGACCTTCCTGAAGTACGATTTCCGTTTCCGTATCAATACTTGAAGTAGCTTCGTCAAGTATAAGGATTGCGGGGTCTGCGAGCAATGCCCTCGCAAATGAGATAAGCTGTCTCTGTCCAACTGAGAGTCTGCTTCCTCTCTCATTTACCTGAGTATTATAACCATCCTCCATCTCCATAATAAAGTCATGTGCACATACCGTCTTTGCCGCCTTTATTACTTCTTCATCCGTTGCAGTCTTATTTCCGTACCTTATGTTATCCATAATAGTTCCCGAAAATATAAAACTGTCCTGCATCATCACACCCATCTGTGTTCTGAGCGAATGTATTTTTACCTTTGATATGTCAATTCCATCAATAAGAACTTTTCCGCTGTCAACATTGTAAAAACGGCTCAAAAGATTTACGATTGTTGTCTTTCCTGCTCCCGTTGGTCCGACTATCGCTATCGTCTGTCCCTGTTTCACATCAAAACTTACATCTTTAAGAATAGGTACTCCATCCTCATAGCTAAATTTTACATTTTCAAATGATACATCACCTTTTATCGGAGGCATATCCGTTGCGTCAGGTGCATCCTTAACTTCCACCGGCTCATCTATTGTCTCAAATATTCTTTCAAGATATGAGATTGCAGTTAAAAGACTGTTATAAAAACTTGCGATAGTATTTATAGGTGCCCAAAATCTGCTTATATAAGCCGTAAATGCGATAAGTACACCGACTGTAACTCCTGACTGTCCGCCGTTTATAATACACGAAACACCAACTACATATATAAATGATGTTGTTATCGTTGATATAAGGTCAACCATAGGACCCATAGCAAAGTTATAATATACAGCCTTAAGCCATGCATTTCTGTAGGACATACTGAGGTCATTAAATATGTCCATGTTTTTTTCTTCTCTTACAAAAGCCTGTGTAACCCTGATTCCGTTAATACTCTCTGCTATGTAAGCATTTAAGTTTGACTGCTTGTTGCTCTGAACCTGCCATGCATGGCTCTGTCTCCGTTTCAAAAACACTACATATATGACAAGCACCGGAAGTCCGCAGAGACATATAAGTGTAAGTTTAGGACTCATTGCAAACATAAATATCAATATAAATATAAGATTGCAAAGGTCGGTTATCGTATTTATAATACCGTTTGAAAGAAGGTCACTAAGGTTGTTTACATAATTTACTACCCTTACCTGAATTTTTCCGTGCGGTCTTTCATCATAATAACTAAAAGGAAGTTCCTGAAGATGTTTAAAAATATCTTCTCTTATTGTATGTATTATGTCCTGACCGACTTTAGTTGTCACATCTATCTTTATCCTTGTGCTTATTACAGAATAGAGAACGATAACACCGGCAAGTGCCGTGAGCATCACAATTGATTTTATATCTTTATCAGGTATATACTTATCCATTTCAATCTGCAAAAACTTCGGAAGAAACATTCCAAGTCCCGATGAGGAAAGCATAAGCACAAGCACAAAAAGCATTTTTCCTTTATAAGGCCTGATATAATCAACAAGTCTTTTAAGCTGCTTAATATCAAATTTCTGCTCTACTACTTCGTCAACATCGTATTTATTTCTAGCCATCTATTTCACCCCCCGTTCTCTCATTTTAGCTGCCATTGGATACTGGTGGTAATAAACCGTCGCATAATATCCGTTTTTTGCAACAAGCTCCTCATGTGTTCCCTGCTCAATAATCCTGCCCTGGTCAAGCACGAGTATCTTATCCGCATCTTTAATAGAAGAAATTCTGTATGCGATTATAAATGTCGTGCAGGCATGATTTATATTTTCAAGCTGTCTCTGAATATAACTCTCCGTTTCCATGTCAACAGCCGATGTTGTATCGTCAAGAATAAGGATTGACGGATCTTTAAGTAATGCTCTTGCAAGCGAAATTCTCTGCTTCTGACCGCCTGAAAGACCTACTCCACGCTCACCTACGATAGTGTCGTATCCGTCAGGAAGATTTTTAATAAATAAATTTGCATCCGCCATCTTTGCAACACGCTTTACATCCTCAAAGGTGCAATCCGGTCTTCCGTATGCGATATTTCCCTCGATTGTATCTGAAAAGAGAAATACATCCTGCATCGCAATACCGATATTTTCCCTGAGTTCATACATATCCATGTCTTTAACATTTACACCATCAACATAGACACTTCCCTCTGTCGCATCAAAGAAACGGCACAAAAGGTTCATCACAGTAGACTTTCCTGCACCTGTAGTTCCTATTATTCCGACAGTTTCACCTTTCTTAACATCAAAATTTATATCGTGAAGAATGTCCTCATCATCTGCCTGATACGAAACATGCTCAAATTTGACATTTCCATCAAGTTTCTTGCGGTGTATAGGATTAAGCGGCTTCTTAACATCCGGCTCAGCGATATATGTATTGTAGATTTTTTCAACAGAAGTCGTAAATCTCTGCATATCATTGATAAGCCAGCCCGCCATACGAAGCGGCATTGTGAGCATCCAGAGATAACCATTCACTGCAACAAGGTCACCCATTGTCATCTGACCGTTCACAACCATAATACCGCCGACAAGCATAAGTACCAATGTAAGAATATTTGAGAAAAGTTCAAACAGCGGCACATATTTTTTCCAAACATTTGCCGCGCCAAGCTCAGAATCCCTGTACTTATCATTCTCAACGGCAAACTTTTCCATCTCATAATCTTCTTTTGCAAAAGCCTTAACAACCCTGTTTCCACTTACATTTTCCTGAACAAAAGTATTAAGACTTGAAAACGCATTACGGCAGTTTCTAAAAGCAGGCTTAACACTCTTTGCCTGAAAATATGTGGTAAGTGCCGTAAGTGGGAGCACGAGCACCATGCAGAGAGCCATTTTCAGATTTGTCGCAAAAATCATGATAAGAGCTATCACAAAATACAAGACATATTCATATGTAACATATATTACATACGCAACAAAATGTCTGATAGCATCCATATCACCGGTCTGGCGGCTCATCAGGTCACCTGTTCTGTTCTTGTTGTAAAAAGCAAAATCCTCCTGAAGAAGTTTTCTGTAAACAGTGTCACGCATACTGTAAAGAACATTCTGCGAACTCGTCTCAAAAAGCACCTGCGAAAAAAATCTGCATATTCCTCTTATTATAATAGTAACAATAAGCACGATAATAAGATTTTTAAGCATACCGTACTGTTCATGCTGAATAACTCTGTCAACGATAAGTTTTGAAACATACGGACTCACCAAAGCACAAGCCGCAACAATAGTAGTCAGCACAATGCCCCAAAACATACGCCAGCGGTATTTCTTCAGAAACGAATAAAACCATTTCATCGGTGTCATTTTTCTTGTCCTCCTTTTTCTGTTCATGTACTCTTTTTCTTCTGTTTTTCGTAATTGTTAATGTTTACACCTAGTGTGCTGACCTATTCATATTTAGCTAAATAACAACATGCCAGTACACTAGTGTATTGCCAACTCTGTCATTTGCACATAGCTTTATATCTAATATCAAGTTTGCCGGTAAACAATAACTTACGAAAGTTTCTACAGTATAGCACAGCAGACATATAGATAATATAATAAACATATAAAAAAATTGTATAAACCTATCATATATCAAAATCATATAATACTATTTTAAGCCGCAAAGATACTATTTTGCTTTATTTTTTGCTATCTTTATCACAAACTTATATTATTGAAAAAATCGTTTATATGTTATATAATATCTGCAAACAAAATCAGTGCAAACTAACATTTTCACACCTCATTATTTTTAGTATTATGATGCACGGAGCAACAACATATAGAAATATAACAATTCGTGACAGCAGTTTGGGTAAAGCATATTTTCCCCAACATCATATCACTTTTGATAAAACTGCATAACACCAAAGAACGGAGAACCACTATGGAAAAAAACATTAAAAATCTTTATGAATACTGCGATGGACTTAACTCACCTATAGAGGCATTTTTGCACACCTCGATACCGGACAACTTCCCAATCCTCCCACACTGGCACTATTTTTTTGAAATTATCCATATATTAAACGGAAATGTAGAAGTTACCTGCAATGAAAATGTTTATAATCTTACTCCGGGCGACATTATTATCTTCTATCCGAAACATATACATTCAATTTATGAAACCCCGGCCGAAGCCATATCTGCGTGCACCGAAGCCAGTACCCCAACAACTGACACAGATATTTTAACTTCCGGTAATTTATTTGCAAACAGTCTTTCCGGCAATGAATATGCATCAAACAATAATATTTCCATCGCCAAAAACGGTCTTTCCTTAAGTAAAAAAGCCTGTTTAAGCCCGCTTTCAACCGATGAAATACATCCTAAGATTGACCAAAAACACGGTTCTATCCAGCCTGTTCCCGAAAAAACAATATTATCGAAAAACTGTAATATACGCTATCAGGTATTAAAATTTGACCTTAACTTTCTTCATATATCAGGCAACTACAAATCAAGATTTTTAAATATGATGAATGTTGCTTATGAACAAAATCCGGAAAATATATTTTTTTCAAAAGAGGATTTAAAAAACTATCAGATTTACGAACTCTTTGAACAATGCATTGAAGAAATAAAAACAAGACAATATGGATACGATACACTCATCGGCACAAATATCGCAAAACTCCTTACATATCTGAGCCGTATATGGATATCAAAAGGCATAGCTGTAGACGAGAAAATACTCTGTGCATCAGCCCCCGACAATCCATTTGACAACATCACGGAATATATTGACCGACATTACAATGAGCAGCTTCAAGTAAAAGAACTAGCCAAAATGTGTAATATGAGTTACTCAAACTTTGCCCGTTCATTCAAGCAGCTTTACAACCAGTCATGCAAAGAATATATAGAATTTATACGGCTTAACCGTGTAGCAGACCTGCTTATATATACCGACCTTGACTTAAATTATATAAGTCAGGAAACCGGATTTTCAGATTGCAGCCATCTGATACGCTCGTTTAAGCATTGGAAAGGAATGACACCTAAGGTCTGGAGGAGGGAATATGGAAATTCATGAGAGATTATGATATACTTGTCTAGTTAGTTGTCCCACCTATACCTAATAACAGGCATAGGTGTTTAAATGAATAAATCATATCTTTTTGCCTATGCCACATTATATCATATGCAAAAAGGTTATGCAATATACATATACCAGAAACGAGGCACATTATGAACTACTTAAAAAATTTTTACGGTCATCTCAGTACAATTCTACACCACAAAAATCTTGTAAGACATTACTGCTTTAAAGCAGGTCTTTACAAGCAGGGAATTATGCACGACTGGTCTAAATATAATCCGATAGAATTTTTTGCAGGTGTAAAATATTATCAGGGTGGCAAAAGAAGCCCAAACTTTGCTGAAAAAGAAGATAAAAAATATTCTTCAGCATGGCTTCACCACAAAGGACGCAACAAACATCATTTTGAATACTGGATAGATTTTGCAATAAACCCACGAGAGGGTCTTGTCGGTATGCCTATGCCTACAAGATATGTACTCGAAATGTTCTGCGACAGAATTTCCGCAAGCAAAAACTATAATCGTGACACCTACAATGACTCTTTCCCATTGGCATACTACAACAAAAACAAAGATTATTATGTAATGCATCCTGACACACGGGAATTGCTCGAAAAACTGCTGACTCTACTTGCTGATGAGGGCGAAGAAGCAACTTTTAAGTACATTAGGGAAAATATCGACTGGAAGAAGTCGAATAAATATTGAAATTAAAACAGTAAAAATGAGAAATATTTTTTGAAGAAAAGTAAAAATATTAAAAGTAAAAAATTAAAATTTAGAAAAAATCGGGGAATAATAATTTATTAGTTAAAGGTGGATATGTTGTTATCCACCTTATAAGCAAAAATTAAAGCATAAAGTCTGTCATGTCGTTATCTTTACCCCAAAAATCTTTTTCAAGCCATTTTTCCTGTCTGCTTTTAAAGACAATAACCGAGTCAAGATTTTTATCTATATGAGGTTTTAATTCATTTTGCATTTTCGTTAATTGAACTTTTGAAATCTCACCTTCAAATACCGAATTTTGTATATGTGACAGATATTTTTTACATATCTTAAAAACAGACCTCCATCTTTTTGCCCCTTTATCTTCTAGACTTATATCATATACCAAAACTACATACATTTTTTACCACCATATTTTAAACCCTTCATATTCTTTTTCTCCAATTATGTGCTTTACCAATTTATATAATTCTAGACGAATTAAATATTGATAAGAAACCTGTCGTCCTAATTCCTTATGTTTAATTGTCTTTTTTAATGAATTTTCAAGTTCCCTAACAATCAGCTTTGATGCTTCTTTTTTCAAATGTAAAAAATTTAACTCCTGCGTAAAACTTTCTTCTGTAATCTGTTGTCTATTTAACAATGAAAAAATCAATCTGTCACCTATTAAAGGTTTAAAAACTTCAGATATATCTAGACACAACGAATAACGTCTTACACCAGGCTCATGCAGATAACTGATTGTCGGATTTAACTGTGTATGATAAACCTCGCTCAATGTTTTTGAATAAATCAATGAATTTACATATGATATCAACGAATTTATCATATTATCAGGTGGGTGCATTACTCTTTTTTCAAACTTTATTTCCTGATTCACTATAACATTCCATGCCGCATAATATTGTTGTCTTATATTTCCCTCAATACCCATAAGTTCATTTATCGTATTTGTCTTTTCAATCTGTTTCCGCAGTCCATCTATTTCATTCATCCATTTTGAAACATCTTTACCTCTGCCATTATAATATCTTAAATTTCTATATATATTGAAAGTTGCCGCATCTATGATTTTTTGAGCAATTTTCAGTCTTTTCACACTATCCTGATAGTATTCCACCTGATTAACCAATAACTGTCCGGCAAGCAATGATTCTCTCGGATAATAACTTCCCGTATAAAAATTATAATAATTAAAAAAGTGAATAGGAATACCATATTGAGAAATATAATTTAAAAATGCTGTATTAAATGACATTTCTGACATAACATAAATATCTGAAATCCGCTCTATCGGAATATCCCTTTTTTCTCCCTCATATGTGCGAAATTGCAATGTATTATCTTTTCTTTTAATTTCACCATCATTGTAAACATAAAAACTTTGCTTCATAGACACACTCCCCTCAAATCAAACACAAATCACGATATGCACATTTTGAACACAACTTTGTTTTCTTCATAATTGGCGGTCTTTTTTCCTTTTTAATTTTAACAATATCTCCAATTACAAATTGTAGCTGATTTTCGTCATCTTTTGATAATTCAACCATAACATTTTCTTTTAATAATGGATAATCAATTTTTGCCTTTAATCCATCTACTCCACGCTTTTTTAAATAATACAGATAATATTTAACTTGCCATATTCCTGCCTGCTCTATTGACTTACTTTTTTTAATCTCATGTAACTCACGATGTTCTTTTATAAAATCTATATTAATCTCTCCATTAATCTGAATGTGTTTCTCACTTCTTCCATAACTTGTCTCATCCAAAATCTTTCCAAGCTGCACATCCTCATTACCTGATTCCATATTAATTTCATGACAAAAATACCACAATTTACGCTTACACACAAAATAATAATAAATCATTACTCCTGTTATTCTTTCTTCCATACATTTTTCTCCTTCCATGCTTAATATTTGGCAGTTGATATTCCACTATGTTTCTATTAAATTGGTAATGGTGCAAAAAATTCAGTTGCAGAAGCCATAGGCTTTACATTCCATTATGTTTCTATTAAATCTTTGTTGAGTGTGAAGAAATCCTTTTTGTTGAGTTCTTTACATTACAATATGTATCTATTAATCCAAAAGTAAAATTATCCGAATATCTTTCGTGACTCAACTTTACATCCCATTATGTTCCTATTAAAACGTAGGCTCAACACAAACATATCCCATAAATAAAGCACTT
>ERZ772937.2587-NODE-2587-length-11110-cov-2.439168_pt1 | contig 11110 bp, 8 predicted proteins | sample MGYA00512113_ERZ772937 | MGnify/ENA primary metagenome ERZ772937 (study PRJEB29015, sample SAMEA2737649) | human gut metagenome | biome: human gut; feature: human-associated habitat; material: faeces | place: China | collected 2012 ... | reverse complement strand
GGCCATTATCAATGAACAGTACGAACGAGCCAAAAGTATTCTGAAAGAACATGCGTCAGGCCACAATACGCTGGCTCAGGTATTGCTGGAACGGGAAGTAATCTACACGGAAGATGTCGAACAGATCTTCGGCAAGCGTGCTTGGGTTTCCCGCTCGGAGGAGATTCTGGAGCTGCAAGAGAAAGCAAACGGTAAAAAGGCCGAAGAAGCAAAAGTTGCCGAAGCTGACAAGCAGTAAGATAACATAAACAATAAAAAATTCCATGCTCACTAAATTTGAAACAGATGGGCATGGAATTATTATTTTAATTATATTTGTACTTGAATAAATCAATAAAAAAACACTATCGTCTTGAAAAATTTGATTATACGGGCGTTAACCGGCATTATATTCGTTGTGGTACTAATCAGTGCCATTTATATTCATCCGATTTTTTTCCTTATTCTTTTTTGTATTATAACTGGATTGACCCTTTGGGAATTCGGAGGTCTGGTCAAACATTATGAAAATGCGAATCTGCAACGGACCGTGAATGTGCTCGGAGGAGTATATCTGTTTATCGCCACCTTCGTTTATGCAAACGGGTTGACAGACGGAAAGATATTCCTTCCCTATCTACTATTTATCATGTTGACAATGATAGCTGAACTCTACTATAAGGCACCGAACCCGATTAATAATTGGGCATTTACGCTCTTTGCCCAGGTTTATTGTGCCGGCTCCTTCTCCATATTGAATTTCATCGGCGCAGAACCGGGGACACCTGGTGTCATGAGCTACACGCCGCTCTTTATCATGGCGATCTTTATTTTTGTCTGGCTGGACGATACCGGAGCATACTTGGTCGGCTCCTTGATCGGAAAACATAAATTATTTGAACGGATTTCTCCCAAGAAATCATGGGAAGGCTTTTTTGGCGGATTGATCCTCTCCTTGGCTTCCTCACAGGCATTCGCCTGGTTCGCCCCGGAAATAAACCGGATGAATTGGTTGGGACTGGCAGCCACGGTTGTCCTGTTCGGAACCTGGGGAGACTTGATCGAATCCTTGCTGAAACGTACACTCGGAGTAAAAGACTCTGGCAATGTATTACCAGGCCACGGAGGAATGCTAGACCGCTTCGACAGCGTTATGCTAGCTGTTCCCGCCAGCTATATCTATATCGAACTATTCATTCGAAATTAAAGGTGAGCGTCACCATCCGGGAAGTTGCTTTAGACAAGGAATTCGGATACTTGATCAATTCCGGATCTGTCAGATCACTTCGGTCTTTCTCCAACAGGTCTACCAGACCGAAACTAAACTTAAGTTCCGGACATAATTTGAAAAACGGAAGATAAATATCACATCCGATACCAAACTCGACACCGAAATCCGTTCCTTTCAACAGGATCGGATTTCCTTTTTTACGCCCCAGATCGAAAGCACCATAAATACCGCCAATCAGATAAGGACGATAGTTATTCACACGAAAAGCGCTATACTTCACATCGAGCGGAAACGTCAGATAGTTGGAACGGACAGAAGTGGAATACATGCTTACCACCGGATTTTCATCTGTACCCTCCACTCCTTCCATTTCAGGACGGCGGAACACAAATTTCTTGTCACCGAAATGGATAGTCGGCGTAAAACGCAGATTGAAATATGGATTCAAGTACATATCCCCGATGACCCCGACACTAAAACCGGGCGAATAGCTCGGAATCTCGGCATACCAGGTTTCACCGTTTGTTGCCACACCGGTATTAGTCAATATCAAATCCTGCGCATGCAGACCTACATGAAATCCCAAATGAAACCATTTCAAATCCGCATAGGGCTGGTTCTTCACCTTTTCTTTCTGCGCCATTACGGCAGTTACAGACAGAAAGAACACACATATAATAAATAGTAGACGTCTCAATTCTTTTCGTAATTTTGAATTTATAACGGGAAAGAGTCCGACTTATTGCAAAAGAGCATTTATTTGTAAAAAAAAGGAGGAGTTCTTTTTTTAATTCAAAGAAAACTCTATTTTTGCACGAACTAATAGTTATCAATTTAAACGTTTAAAAAAATGGCTTACGTAATTAGTGACGATTGTATCGCTTGCGGTACTTGTATTGACGAATGTCCGGTAGGAGCAATTTCAGAAGGCGATAAATACAGCATCGACCCTGAAATGTGTACAGATTGTGGAACTTGCGCAGATGCTTGTCCTACTGAAGCAATTCATCCGGCAGAATAAACCGCAACATCGATAGGTTTCCTTTACAGGACCTATAAAGATAAGGGGCTGTTTCCTTTCGGAACAGCCCCTTATTATTTTCTCATTCTCTACCGACTTCGTCAAAATTCGATATTCAGTTTGATCTCATCCGAGTCGCTTTCCTGCCGACCTTCATCCGACATCGTCTCCTCCGGCCTTTCATCAGCTCTACATCGTTTAATGTAACTGATTACATCATTCATTCCATCCATGAACTTGTCAAAGTCTTCTTTGTACAGAAAAATCTTATGTTTCTCAAAAGAAACCTGCATACCATTCTTCGGCTGCACTTTTTTACTCTCCGTCACAGCCAGAAATAAATCGTCTTTCAGATTCTTCTTTACATCCAGATAATAAATTCTTTTTCCTGCTTTAATGGTTTTAGAGTATAAGATCTCTTTGTCACCACCTTCAACCTGTATTTTCTTCACCGAGTTTTCCATTATAGCAAACATTCGTTAAACACCCACCCATTTATCATAACTTGCCTCAAATATGTGCATTTTTTTTTAAACAACAACTATTTTAACGCATGAAAATGCATATAAAGAATCGGAATATTATGAAATAATAAATAACACACATAAAATTAAGCGAAGCGACGAACTTTTATCAAAAGAATGACTAACTTTGCAGCCAAATTTATAACAAGTAGTTCCTTCAAACGATGATCAACAGAATTTTAATCCGCATTAAAGTTTTACAGATAGTATATTCTTACTATCAAAACGGAAACAACGACCTCAAAGTAGCGGAAAACGAATTGCTTTTCAGTCTTAGAAAGTCTTATGACTTATATCATTATTTCCTTCTTCTAATTGTCGACGTCACAAACTTACAAAGACGTATCTTGGATGCCCGTAAGAACAAGTATATGCCGACAGAAGCCGAATTGAACCCCAATACCCGACTGATAGACAACCGTTTTGCCGCACAAATAGCCGAAAATGAAGCACTTCGGAAATACGTGGCCGAACAGGGGCTTTCATGGGATAATGATGAAGATTTCATCAAAATGGTACTCGACCTGATCTTGTCGTCCGAACAATACGGGGAATATCTGTCTAAACTGGGTATTGAAATTAAAGATGTCAATACAGCCCGTACCGCTTATGAACAGCTTAGCCGTGCTATTCTTGATACAGCCCGCAGCCGGGCTTTAGATGCTGCTACAGCCGGCGCAGCGGAAAATTATGCTGAAAAGGAAAGCGAGGCCTTAAAAAATATAAGAGAAAAACTGTATTCCGGCATCGGTTCAGGTAAAAGCAATATAACAGCCCAAGAAGCTGGAAAAGCATGGGCACAAATCCGTACCGCTGTACGTGCCGGAGAAGATATTCCTGAGGAAGCGCAGAATATTATAAAGAAATTGGGTAATAGTATGACCAATTCAGAAGGAAAAACTATTACCACTAATGTCTTGGGAACCGCCATCACCAAACAAATATCCGCAGCAAGACGTGCGCGGGAAACATATGAACAAGAGATAGAACAGGCGAAATCCCTCTTTGGACAAACAGAGAAGATTCTGTATTCTGCTTCAGGAAACAGTTCCACAGGAAATGGAACGGGTGGCAATACCGGCAGTGATTCTTTAGAGAAGAAAGAACTCACCTTGGCTGACATCAAAAAGAAAATAGAAGAACTCCGGGCAACGCAACAGACTGCATCGGATGAAGAAGGACGTAATATACAGGGTCAGATCAATCAACTGGAATCTCTTAAAAAGGCTAAGGAAAAAGCGATGGGCATCGGTGGAGACCCGACTTTCATGAATGGCAGTATTGATGCCATGAAAAATGAACTGGCCAAATATGAGAAAGAACTATCCGGAAAACCAATAGGAGAAGCCTCTATTGATTTGCAGATTAAAATTGATAATCTGAAAAATCAAATAGAGGGTGTCAAAATATGGATAGAGAAAGAAGCATTCAAAGATACTCATGGTGAAATTAAGGTAGATGTAATTCCTTCTTCCAATGCCGGACGTAATCTTGGGCAAATGGCGGAAGACTTTCAAAATGAGAGAAACAAAAAGGACCCGGACGGTGAACAGAAGGTACTGACGCATGATGCCATTAAAAAGATGAAGCTTCCCCAAATTGAGATGCCTAAGATTGATCCCAAGAAAAGCGGCTTTGAAAAATGGAACGAAGCGGTAGACACTGCTTATAAAAAGAATCAGGATCTTATCGAAGGTATGAGCGGCATTGGAAGCGTTATGGGCAGCCTGGGGCAAGCCGTCGGAGGAGCTGCCGGAGAATGGCTGAACTGGGGTGCGAATGTGGTACAGGCCGTTGCAGCTGCGATTCCTCAGATCACATCATTGCTGGGGTTGCAGTCAACACAAGTTGCGGCAAATACGGCTGTGGCCGGTTCCGGAGCGGCTGCTTCCACCGCAAGCATCCCGATTGTTGGTCCTATACTCGCAGTTGCGGCTGTGGCAAGTGTCCTGGCAGCTCTCGCTAATCTTCCCAAGTTTGCCAATGGGGCAATAGCATATGGTCCTACAATGGGACTTTTTGGAGAATACTCCGGAGCGCAGAATAATCCGGAGGTCGTTGCTCCTTTAAATAAACTCCGTCAATTGATACAGCCGGCAGGTGGCATGGGAGGCATTGTAGAATTCAGAATTGACGGCAGAATGCTCCGTGGGGTATTAAATAAGGTAGACCGATATAACCAACGTACAAGATAATGGAAAAGCAGTTAAGATATCAGGGAGAGTTTTTCAGCGTAGCCGGTGTGCTGTGGCGTGTGGAGATATGGCAGGATGCGGACACTCCTTATTTGAATGGTTTGAAACTGACAAGCTGGAACCTGTGCAGGGAAGCGGTGCAACGCTTCAGATAGTAAGCAAGGTGGACCGGCAATACAAGGATATGTATACCGTTGAAGCCGGAAGTATACGTATGGATGCATACAGGAACGATGTTTTGTATTGGAGCGGAACGCTGGATACAGAAACATACGAGGAACCTTTTTCATATGATAATGAATATGAAGTGAAGCTGACGTTCAGTGATTTTTCCTTGCTTGACCGTATGAATTTCTCGTTGAGTGGGGCACGGTCCATCGGCAGTCTTATTGAAACCTTTATAACAGAGACGAAAATCAAACATCGGGGATTTGAAAAATATATATCAACTACATGCGATTCGGTTTCCGGTGAAATGCTGTATAACGTGGGAATAAGTTGCGAGAACTTCTATGATGAAGAAGGAGTGCCGATGACGATGCGGGAAGTTCTTGAAGAAATACTGCGTCCGTTTGCTTTGCGTCTTATACAACGTGCAGGAAAAGTATTCATATACGATTTGAATGCCGTACAAACGGCATTTGAACCTCAAACGGTACATTGGGAAAGTGATGATGCGGTACTTGGGGTAGACAGGGTTTATAAGAATGTGACATTGACAGTCAGTCCATACCCGCAAAAAGAACTGTATACATCTACATTGACAGAAAAGATGTTGGATGAAGGGACTGAACAGTATTATGTAGCGAAAGACACAAGCAAAAGTCCGTTTGATACAAACAATATTGGCTTCATGATCGAATTGAAAAAGAGTTCCGGAGTAAGCGGAGAAATAGAGATTGATACGGACAATACCCGATTGTTCAAAATTACTCCTGTATTCTCGGGCAGTGAGTCCTTTGGCATTGCAGCGCGTGTAAGAGATGTGCATAAGTCCCTTTTATCCGGGATGGAAACCCCAATAAATGCGGACGGGTGTGGGGCAGCGTATAATCCTTTGTTCACTGTTCGGCGCATGTTATCACTACCGGAGACACATACTGTTTTTAGCGGTTTCAACCCAGACGCAGGTATGTACCCGCAATCAGGCTTGACAGACGTTATGTTGCGCCTAAAAATAGAGACGCTGATTGACGCACGCTTTAATCCTTTTGAAGATGCTATTGGAGCTAACAGGAAAAATGAATACGAAAAATTTCAAGGGATAAGTGAATATAATGTATCGTATGTGTTGCGCATTCTTGATACAAACGGAAATGTTAAAATGCATTATGCGAACAGATACAATGACGGTAGCGCCCATAATGATTTTTATGCAACTCAATATGTCGAAATGAATGGAAAATGGATTGACGGAGGTGCTGTAACCAACAGTAAAACGACATTGAGATATTATGACCGTTCAGGATATACAGGCTGGAAAGGAGGCTGGCAATCTAACAACGTAGGATATAGATATTCGTATGTTCCCAAGGAATCTGCCGGAGATGGAGATTTGATACCAATACCTCCCGGATGCCAGGGATGTATGCTTGAGCTGTCGATCTTAAATTTCTTCGGCCCTGTGAGAAGTCGGGGAGAAAATCCAACACCTTTTAAAGACTACTACCCTAACTGGATATTATTTAAAATCCCTGAACTGACTTTAGTAAACTCCTATGGCAAGGCAATAGACGGAAATGATATCGAATATAAATCGTGGCTTAATTCTTCGGCCAAGGAAGAAAAGAAAATAGAAACGATTGTCGGTACTCCACGTACTTCGGCAAATTTCGGTATGGGGATGTTGATGGATGTGTCATCACGCACTACATTGAGCATGTTTACTCGTGCAGGCGTAACTGCTCCTTTGGAAAAACTATTGATAGGTACTTGGTATAGTAACTACAGCAGGCGAATGAATATGCTTTCGGGAACTGTACGGCTATTGGATGGCTTTGGTACCTATACAGATGCGAACGAGACCGATACCTATTTAATGGTGTCGGAGGTTCAGGATGTGCAGCGGGATGAGAGTAATGTGAAGTTAGCTGAAATAGCGCCTGACAATTTTGAAGGAGTAGAATATGAATAAAATCATGAGGGAATATGAAGAAGCAATATAATATACTCATTTCAGAACGCAAGCCTGTTCCACGTAGCAAGAGGATGCGTGAAGCCGGACAGTCCGCTTCGTCTGCGGCTGTACTTGTGTCGGGCACTACTTCAGGAGGTACTCAGGGAGACGGGCACAAACATACTAATCTAGCAGATTGGTTTCGATAAGGAAGACAGTGAATATCTGACTGTACGAGTAGGTAATGTCGATGAAGAAACGGGTGAACCAATAATAAGTTATGAAAAAGTAAAAGCCGGGTATGCGGATAGAGCCGGTGTTGCTCATGATTTGGATGAAGATAGCCCAGTGAACAATAAATATGTTCGCAAGGATCGGGACGATACCGTTAACGGTTTGATAACCTTCGTTAAAGGGTTTGTGTCTAATGTAGTCTCTGTTTTTAAACAAGGGATGAAATTCGGAAATTATGTTACCGGCATGATTGGTGGTTCCGGTGGTGCTATCACAGTTGATGAAGTGACAGGGAAAACCGTACTTGAAGTAGACAAAGTACTTGCCAGAGAAGAATTGATAGTACCTAAGATCACCTTCAATTGCATCGACGTCATATCAGGGGACAAAGCGAATACATTTGCCTTCGGTACTATCAAATCTGTAGACAGGGAAAACTTTGTCGCTGAACTGGACCTGCTCGACGACCAGATGGGTACACTTCATACAAGTGATATCTGCCGTGGTGTCTTCCACAACCTTGAAGGCGGTAATCATGAAGAAGATAGCTATGATACAAATGGATATTTGAACTATGCAGGTTTTGCAACTGCTTATTTCACACCGACGAATATCATTGAAAATAAACCGGGCATAATGAAATTCAGGTATTCCTTACAGGCAGGGACCTCGGTTCATCCTATGCCTGGTATGAACTTTTTCGCATACGGCAATTTCTTAGACAAGTCTCGACAATCGATCACATACGAGAATCGGTATTATACACGTCGTTTGAAGAATGTGAACACCTGGGTAATCAATCCGACACGCAACATTGCTATGCAGGACGGTTTGCTGGAAGGATTGACCATTGGCGGCATGGTAATGCATGGTTCAGGAACCTATATGGAGAACTGTTACTTCACCGGTGTACAAATTCAGTTCACCCCGGAACAGCAGGATCAGATCAAAGGTGAGGATGCATATTCTGTCAACTTGTCAACATACGAATCAATAGTAGTTGTTGATGATGAGAACAATCTGATCGGTGGCCTGATTGATGAAAAGTTTGTAACTGTCGGAGAGAATTACGCAACTTCCGGTGAGAATTATGTGACCTCTACTCTGGCACGTCTAAAGACAAGAATACAAGCGTTCAGAGGAAGCAAGGAGATGTATTACTCTGATGAATATCATGAAGATGCCTACATGGTATTCTTAAATTCTATCGGATGCAGGGCAATCGTTGATAATGGTCTTGTAACTATCACAGAGATCACTGACTACGATAACTGCTACGTAGATATATCTGTCAACTGCGAAGGTATTGACAATGAAATGGCAATCGTATCCTGTGATGCAACAGGCAATGTGTTGTTCGGGCTTCCTGTACAAACGGCCGTCTCTATGTGGTACGGCAACAAGGAACTGACAATTGATAAAACGGACCTTACGTTACCTGGCGGTGTTGCAGGAACTGCTGATAAAGGAAATATTTCAATCACGGGAATAAGTAAAGCGGCTTCGAATAATCTGAATATCGGTATCACAGCTTACGCGACTTATGCCGGAGTGCAATATCATAAGCAACTGTCTTTTGTTATCAACAAAATCATCCCAGGCGAAAATGGAAAGAACCCTGTCATTTATGAGTTAATGCCTTCGGTATCCTCTATTAAGGTTGACAAGGCCGGGAATTATGATGTAACAATGATTTCATGCGGTCTCAATAAGATTGACGGTTTGTCATTCAGTACTTGCTCGACTTTGCCTGAAGGTTATACAATGAAATATGTTATCGACGAAGATACTCCTACAGACTATCCTTTCGGAGTTTCGGTGTCTGTTTCAGGTATTAGGAAAAAGATAAAGTTCCAGCTGCTGAATGGTGCAACCGTAATTGACATGGAAACTATTTTTCTAATAGTAGACGGTAATGACGGTCAGGATGGACAAGATGGCAAGGACGGTTTAAGCGCGATCTTTGCAGACTTGGATAATGCTGTTACATCCGTAGCATGTAATCCTGCCGGAGAAGTACTGTTTGGTTTACCCGCATCTACTGGCGTGAGCATGTGGTATGGTACAGAAAAGCTGTCTTTGGATGAAATAACTGTGGCAGCTCCCAACGGTGTGGCTTATACTATTGAAGCAAACGGAGTTAAAGTAACATCTATTGCTGCATCCGTTTCTGATGTTATCAACATGACTATCACTGCAAAAGACACATAAAGGCTTTCAGTATGCGAGGGAACTCGTATTCACTATCAACAAGGTAAGACAAGGGGAAGATGGTGAGAGTCCGGTGCTTTACGAATTGATGCCGTCCGTATCTTCTGTAAAAGTGAGCAAGACAAATGTTTATACACCATCGTCCATATCTTGCCAATTATTCCGTAAAACAGGTGCAAGCATTGAGCAGTTGTCTTCAGTACCGCAAGGATATGAATTGTATTTTTCTACGGACGGTTCGCAAGGTCTTGGTAAATATCGTTATGGTTCTTCTTTGGATGTGACCAATTACAGTATCTCCGTCACATTTTGGCTAAAAAAACAAGATGGGACTACAATTGACATGGAAACTGTTCCTATCATACGAGACGGTCAAGATGGGCAAGATGGACAAGACGGACAGGATGGTCAAGATGGGCAAGACGGGCAGAATGGTCAAGACGGTCAAGATGGGACTTTCTTAAAGCAGATATTCTTTCAATCTGATACACGTCCAGCTACTCCATCCGGTAGTTCAATACCTGCTGGATGGTCTGAACGTAGTGATTTTGCGGATATTGGAATACTAGGTTATGATGGTTCTTTCTTTCTGGAGGATGGCGCACGGCGTTCTCCCAGGAATCCGTCTCATAATAGTACTTACAAAGATAAGATACGTTTTAGCACATCCATCCCGGGACAGGTTATTATGTTATCTGTTATTGTTTCTAGTGAAACGTCTTATGATTTCGCATATATTGGTTATGTTGACAAAGAAGTTACGAATAGTCAATATCACGAAAAGTTATCAGGTGAGAAGGATATGATAATCTCTTTAGCCGCGACGAATGTCGGCGAACATTACATTGAAGTCATGTACTCAAAGGATGGTTCGACATCAACCGGACAGGATATGGTAAAGTATAAGGTCTTGAACAGTAAAACTGTATGGATATCATCTGCTCAGGCTACTTACAATAAGTCGTTAGGAAGGTGGATATACGGTACTTGGTCGAAACCTTCCCAATATCTGGCTGACACACCAGATATCGAGTACATATTCCGGCGCGAGGAAACAACTTTCACCCCGGAATCAGACCCGTATCTGGATGATTATATTCCTCTGCCTTTTCCAGCTACAGATGACTATAGAGGTGATTATCAATCTTCTTCCGCACAGGTGCTGAATGCTATTTATAAACATTTAAATAGTTACTACAAGTGTATCAAAGCACGTACGGCAGGGTCTACCGTTGAAATAACCAATAAGGAGTATTTTCAATATATTGTTCCATTTACAGACGATCCGTTGGGATTGACAAATGAATATCCGATTGAATACATGTCAATGCGTTATAAAAAGAATGGCAAATGGGGAAAGTTTTCTCTTCCTGCCATACACGCAAAAAAGGGAGATGTTGGAGCTTCCGGTGTATCTTATCGTAGATGGAAAGGCTACAATATCGGACAAAGGTACCGCAATGACGATGGTGTGACTGATTTGTCATTACTTGAAGAAGATGGCATACACTATATAGATGTTGTATTGATAGCCAATTCGGTTATGGATACTGGATACGACTGTTATATTGCACGTAAGTTTGAAGAACAGAACTTTTG
>ERZ772937.2559-NODE-2559-length-11204-cov-4.256436_pt1 | contig 11204 bp, 10 predicted proteins | sample MGYA00512113_ERZ772937 | MGnify/ENA primary metagenome ERZ772937 (study PRJEB29015, sample SAMEA2737649) | human gut metagenome | biome: human gut; feature: human-associated habitat; material: faeces | place: China | collected 2012 ... | reverse complement strand
ACAAACTTGAGATGCGCAAAGAAGCAGCGCAAGAATGGAGGATAATATGAAAAAAGTAGAAGATTACGTAAGAAACATTCCGGATTTTCCAGAAAAGGGGATTATATTCAGGGATATAACATCGGTTATACAGAGTCCGGAGGGATTAAAGCTTGCTATAGATGGCATGAATGATTTACTTAAGGATGTTGATTATGATATAGTTGCAGGACCAGAATCACGAGGCTTTATATTTGGTGTACCAGTTGCATATGCTAACGGCAAGGGTTTTGTTCCAGTAAGAAAACCGGGTAAGCTTCCTTGTGAAACTATATCAGAGGATTATTCACTTGAATATGGAACTGCAACTCTTGAAATGCATAAGGATGCTATAAAGCCAGGACAGAAGGTTGTTATAATAGATGACCTTATTGCAACAGGCGGTACTACAGAAGCTATCATAAAACTTATTGAAAGACTGGGAGGAGTTGTAGTGAAAATAGTATTTCTTATCGAACTTGAGGGACTTGATGGCAGAGAAAAGCTCACAGGTTATAATGTTGATTCTGTCATAAAATATGAAGGAAAATAGATATAAAGGTTAATAACAGGCTGTTTTTCTGCATGTCTGTACGTTAAGGTCTGTTGCATTGCATATAGCTTGAAAGTGACATAAACGTATTGATGTTATGGCAGAATACAGCCTTTGTTTAAATGTATTAAGGAGGAAATATTAGTAATATGGCTACACCACATAATACGGCTAAGATAGGAGATATAGCCAGAACAGTAATTATGCCGGGTGATCCTTTAAGAGCTGAATATATTGCAGAAACTTATCTTGATAATGTCAGAAAATTCAATTCAGTGCGTAATATATATGGTTACACTGGCATATATAAAGATGTGGAATTATCGGTTATGGCGAGCGGGATGGGAATGCCTTCAATGGGTATTTACAGTTATGAATTATTTAAGTTTTATGATGTTGATACCATAATAAGAATAGGTTCAGCTGGAACTATATCTGATAAGGTGGATTTAAGAGATATAGTACTTGCTATGGGAACATGTACAGATTCTAATTATGCAATGCAGTACCGCCTTCCAGGATTGTATGCGCCCATAGCAGACTTTGGACTTTTGCATACAGCCTATGAACAGGCAGGGTTATATGGCATATGGACAGAGGTAGGTAATGTAGTATCTACAGATGTTTTTTATAATGATAATACTGAATATAATAAATCGTGGAGTAAAATGAATGTCCTTGCGGTAGAGATGGAATCAGCAGCATTATATATGAATGCAGCAAGACTTTCAAAGAGAGCCCTTGCCATGTTTACAATAAGTGATAATCTTCTTAATGGTGAGTCGCTGTCGGTTAAAGAGCGTCAGGATGGTTTTGATGATATGATAAAGCTTTCACTTGAAACCGCAGTATTATCCTGTGTTCAAGGAGGAAAATAATGGACAAGTCAAGTATGCAGATAATTGTATTTTTTGCAATGGTGGTTTTTGTAGCTGTATATGTTACAATAACAAATAATAAAAGAAAACAGAATGCTATAATTAATAAACTGAAAAACGGATGGGGAAAACCAGCACAAAGAAAGTATACTGGTGATGATTACGAATGTATATCACATTACTTTAAAAGAAATGCCAATGAGAATTCTATAGATGATATAACATGGAATGATCTTGGCATGGATGATATATTCCGTATGATGAATAATACTAATTCATCAGCCGGACAGGAATATTTATACAGAATGTTAAGACAGCCAGATGCTGATATGGAGTCATTAAAAAAACTTGATAGGCTTGCCACTGCCATAGATAAAAATGCATCAAAGAGGCTTGAACTTCAAAAAATATTTGTCTGGATAGGAAGGGCAAAGCACATATCTATTAGTGATTATTGTGATGTTGTTGTGGGGCTTGATAAAAAAAGCAATGCACTTCATTATGCTTCATTGTTATTTTTGGTTGCAGCAATAGTTTTTACGTGTGTTATAAATCCTGTTATAGGAATATGGCTGTGTATTGCAGCAGTCGCTTTTTCAATAATAACATATTATAAATTCAAAGCTGGCGTTGACAGATATTTTATATGTGTCAACCATATAGTTAAGCTTCTGATGGGTGCTGGAAAAATAACTGAACTTAATGTTGATTTTCTTGAAGAGTACAATGTTAAGCTTAAAAATATAACACAAGATTTATCTGATATAATGAAAAGGTCATGGCTGCTTGAAACTGGAAATGTTGATGGCTCTATCATGGAAATGGCACTTGATTATCTTAGAATGCTTACACATGCAGACCTTATTAAGTTTAACAACCTTATAAAGCTTTTTCATGATAAAGAAAAGTGTATATATGAGCTTATAGACACTCTGGGATTTATAGAATCATCTATTGCAATAGCATCTTTTAGAAATATGCTTGATGCATGGTGCATACCAGAATTTAAGAATGATAGTGATATGCAGCTTGAAGTAAAAAATGTATATCATCCGCTTATAAAGAAGCCTGTTGCCAATTCTATAAGTACAAAGCATAATGTTTTGCTGACTGGTTCTAATGCATCAGGAAAATCAACATTTCTTAAGACAATAGCGGTTAATGCGCTTTTGTCACAGACTATATATACAAGTGTATCTGATTATTACAAAGCTCCTGTATACAGGATATATTCATCAATGGCTTTGCGTGATGATCTTAGTAATTCAAACAGTTATTATATAGTTGAAATAAAATCGCTTAAAAGAATACTGGATGCTGTTAACAAAGAAGGACATCCTGTTCTTATGTTTGTTGATGAAGTGCTTCGTGGTACTAATACAGTTGAAAGAATTGCTGCATCATCGGAGATATTAAAGAGTGTCAGTGCAGGTAAGGCTCTTGTTTTTGCTGCAACACATGATATTGAGCTTACTACACTTCTTAGTGGTCAATATGATAATTATCATTTCCAGGAGAAGGTTACAGATAATGAGGTTATATTTGATTTTAAACTATATTCAGGTCCGGCAACAACAAGAAATGCAATAAAGCTGTTAAAAACAATAGGCTATAACAGTGACATTATAAATGCAGCAGAAAATAGTGCCAGATATTTTCTTGAAAATGGAAAATGGAATTGCTAGTTTGTTATGAGTTGAAAATTGATATAAGCTATGATAAAATACTAAGTTGTTTGTAGCTGCTGCGAAGCCGGCAGTAGCAGAAAGGAAGAATTATGATAGGACTTACATTAGTTTCAGAGATTATATTCGAAGCGGCAAAGTTCATTGTTATGCTTGGACTTTTAGTTCTTGCAGTATTTGCCGGCGGTAAGATAAGAAAAGGATTAGATGCTAAAAAGGCAGCTAAACAGGAGGATAATTAAAGTGCAGTACAGAGGTGTTAATGAATTAAGAAGATTATATCTTGATTTCTTTGAGAGCAAGGGACATTTAAAGATGAAGAGCTTTTCGCTCGTTCCACATAATGATAACAGTTTACTTATTATTAATTCAGGTATGGCTCCATTAAAGCCTTATTTCACAGGACAGGAGATTCCACCAAAAAGAAGGGTTACTACATGCCAGAAGTGTATCAGAACTGGTGATATTGAGAATGTTGGTAAGACAGCAAGACATGGTACATTTTTTGAAATGCTTGGTAATTTCTCTTTTGGTGATTATTTCAAGACAGAAGCTATACACTGGTCATGGGAATTCCTTACAGAGGTTGTAGGACTTGATGCCAACAGATTATATCCATCTATATATGAAGATGATGAGGAAGCCTTTGATATATGGAATAAAGAAATAGGTATTGCGCCAGAAAGAATATTCCGTTTTGGTAAGGAAGATAATTTCTGGGAGCATGGTGCCGGTCCTTGCGGTCCATGTTCTGAGATTTACTATGACCGTGGTGAAAAGTATGGTTGTGGTAAGCCAGGCTGCACAGTGGGATGCGACTGCGACAGATATATGGAAGTATGGAACAATGTATTTTCACAGTTTAACAATGATGGACATGGTCATTATACAGATCTTATCCAGAAGAATATTGATACTGGTATGGGTCTTGAAAGACTTGCAGTAGTTGTTCAGGATGTTGATTCTATATTTGATGTTGATACATTACAGGCACTTCGTAACAAGGTGTGCGAAATGGCAGGTGTAAAATATAAAGAAGATGAAAAACAGGATGTTTCTATCCGAGTTATCACAGATCATATACGTTCCGTTACATTTATGGTCAGCGATGGAATTATGCCATCTAACGAAGGAAGAGGATATGTTCTTAGAAGACTTTTAAGAAGAGCAGCAAGACATGGAAGATTGTTAGGAATTCAGGACAAGTTCTTATCTAAACTCTGTGAAACAGTCATAGAAGGATCTAAGGATGGCTATCCTGAGCTTGAAGAAAAGAAAGAGTTCATAACAAAGGTTATCTCTGAGGAAGAAGAAAAGTTTAACAAAACTATTGATCAGGGACTTAGTATATTAGCCGATATGGAAAAGGCTCTTGAAGAACAGAATAAAAATGTGCTTTCAGGAGAGGATACATTTAAGCTTTATGATACTTATGGTTTCCCAATAGACCTTACAAAGGAGATATTAGAAGAAAAGAACATTACAATAGATGAAGAAGGCTTTAGTAAGTGCATGAACGAGCAGAGAGAAAAGGCACGTAAGGCACGTAAGGTAAGTAACTACATGGGAGCAGATGCTACCGTATATGACGAGATTGATCCAGCAATAACAAGTGAGTTTGTAGGATACGATAAGCTTAAGAATGATTCAAAGGTAACAGTTCTTACAACTGAAGAAGATGTTGTAGAGGCACTTTCAGAAGGCGATAAGGGAACTATAATCGTTGATGAAACAGTATTCTATGCTACAATGGGTGGACAGGAAGGCGATAAAGGCTATATTACATCTCCTGAGGGTGAATTCAAGGTAGATACAACTATAAAACTTAAGGGTGGAAAAATCGGTCATGTCGGAGTTATGACAAAAGGCATGATTAAAGCTGGTGATACAGTTACTCTTTTAGTAGATTCTGAATACAGAGCTGATACATGTAAGAATCATAGTGCTACACACCTTTTACAGAAAGCTTTAAGGATGGTTCTTGGCAATCATGTTGAGCAGAAAGGCTCTTATGTGGATCCTGAAAGATTAAGATTTGACTTTACACATTTCCAGAGCATGACAGCTGAAGAACTTAAAAAGGTTGAAGATATAGTCAATGAAAAGATAGTTGAAGCTATACCTGTAGAAACTAAGATTATGACTATAGAAGAAGCAAAAAAGACAGGTGCTATGGCGCTCTTTGGTGAAAAGTATGGTGAAAGCGTAAGGGTTGTATGCATTGATGATTTCTCTAAGGAGTTCTGTGGTGGTACACATGTTGCTAATACAGCTAATATCAGACTTTTTAAGATTATATCAGAGGCAGGTGTTGCTGCTGGTGTAAGAAGAATAGAAGCCCTTACAGATAAGGGAGTCCTTAAGTACTACGAAGAACTTGAGAAGCTTGTAAAGGAAGCAAGTGAGGCTGCTAAGACAGAAAGTGTACAGCTTGTCAGAAGAATTCATACAATGAACGATGAAATAAAAGCATTATCTTCAGAGAATGAAAAGCTTAAGGCTGAACTGGCAAACAATGCACTTGGAGATGTTTCAGATAATGTTGTTGAGATAAAGGGTGTTAAGTTTGTAGCTACTAAGGTTGATAATGTAGACATGAATGAGCTTCGTAACCTTGGTGATAAGATTAAGAACGAAATAGGTTCAGGCGTTGTTCTTGTTGTAAGTGCAATAGGAAGCGATAAGGTTAATATGATAGCTATGGCTACTGATGATGCAGTTGCAAAAGGAGCCCATGCAGGCAATCTGATCAAGGCTGTTGCATCACTTGTAGGTGGCGGCGGTGGCGGCCGTCCTAACATGGCACAGGCAGGAGGAAAGAATCCGGCTGGAATACCAGAGCTTTTAAAGAAGGCTCCAAATGTGCTTGAAGAACAGTTATAAGATAATAAAAAAGTTAAAAAATTAGTTGACTTCGTGCTTTTCTGTGATATAATATTTGTTGTGCGATTAGGTAAAGGTAAAACCCTATATGTATTGCCCAGCACAATTACGCAACAGAAGGGTGGTCAGGAAAAGGTATGTCAAATGTCATCGTTAAAGAAAACGAGTCTTTAGATAGCGCATTACGCAGATTCAAGAGAAACTGCGCAAAGGCAGGCATTCAGCAGGAAATTCGTAAAAGAGAACATTACGAAAAGCCAAGCGTAAGACGTAAGAAGAAGTCAGAAGCTGCTAGAAAACGTAAGTTCAATTAATTTTTATAGCGAAATTATAATCCCGGTGTATCATAAGATGCATCGGGATTTTTTTAGGTGCATATATTACATGGAAGTGGCATATATTATATATATATTAATAGTTATTCATTTTGTCTGTAATATAATCATTTGCTAGGTATTAACAGGCAGGAATGGAAGGTCAGTGTGAAAAAACAAGATAAAAATAATAAAGATGTTTTTTTAACGGATTGTATGATATTACCGGGGATGTCAACATCACTGCCTGTTCTTACATTAATAGGAAACCGGGAAATGTATATTGAAAACATTAAAACTATAATGGAATATAATGATACATGTGTGAAGATACTCACCAAAAGAGGGATTGTATATGTAGAGGGAGAACACCTGGATATAGGTTATCTTGATGCAGATGAAATATCTGTAAAAGGCAGGATTGTCCAGATTACTTTCGATTAATGTCTTTGACTGCTATTATCTTGATGGAGGGAGTATGAAAAATCATCTCAGATATATATTTTATATAGAACTTATTATAGAAGGTGATGAGATAAGACGTTTCATCAATATATGCAGAAAAGATGATATTACATTTATTCATATGAAATACGATGGAAAGTATGAAAACCGCATAACTGTCAGAATGACAAGAAAAGATTTTTTTAAATTAAGAAAATATATAAAAATGTAAACTAAGTTATGAGAATTAAAGATGAAGAATCAAGTCTTTTTATATGGAAAGTTAACTGAGGGTAATTTTCTCTCGATTTTGATTTTTTCCATACTTGAAACTTCTTTATTGACTAATGCTCGTTATCCCTAATACTTCGCGAATTTGTATTTTTTCACGTCCTGAACTTTTCTTCCTTCGATGTTTCTTCTCTTCTTCTTGATCTAACGCATGCTGAGAACCTCGTATTTTCGGCGCAAATAAACACAGAAAGGTAGAATAGAAAAATTAGTTCTCTTTTTTACTACAGCGATGACCGAAAACAAAGAAAAGGCTCAGAGCAGCCACATCACTAATTTTCTTCGCAACATTATTAACGAAGACTTGAAACAAGGGGTAAACGATCCCAGACATTGGTGTGGACATCCCGGCACTTACACGGAGCAGATGGAAGGACCGATCGATGAGGCAAAAGTTCGGCTTCGTTTTCCTCCTGAGCCTAACGGTTACCTCCACATCGGTCACGCTAAAAGTATCTGCCTGAATTTCGGTCTAGCCAAAGACTATGCTGGACGGTGCCACATGCGTTTCGACGATACTAACCCGGTTAAAGAGGACCAGGAATACGTAGACTCCATTCTTGGCTCTGTTAACTGGCTCGGCTTCGACTGGAAGGATGCCAAAGAAACCAATTTCTACTTCGCCAGCGACTACTTCGACTATATGTACGAGATTGCCGAGCATATGATTAAAAACGGCTTGGCATACGTCGATGAACAAACGGCTGAACAGATTAAAGAAAACCGGGGCACACTTCACACACCCGGCGTCGACTCTCCGTTTCGGGATCGTCCGGCAGAAGAAAGTCTGCGCCTCTTCCGTGAAATGCGGGAAGGCAAGCATCCGGAAGGAAGCATGGTTCTCCGCTCTAAAGTTGACATGAGCTCCCGCAACATCAATCTTCGTGATCCAGCTATTTATCGTATTCGTTTTGCCGAACATCATCGTACAGGCGACAAATGGTGTATTTACCCGATGTACACGTTCGCTCACCCGCTCGAAGACGTTCTGGAAAACATTACTCATTCAATCTGCACGTTGGAATTTGAAGATCAGCGCGCTTTCTATAACTGGGCAACCGAAAGATCCGTGCCCATTACCCGCGCTCCGCTCTTTGAAAAAGCAAAAGCCGTCCTGGCAGACCTCCAGAAAAAGAGCTTCGAAGAAATCAAGCCTTTTGCCGAAGCTGCTGTCAAATTCAAATGGAAACTCGGCCAGACCGAAACAGAAAGAGAACTCGCTTCTCTCTTAGCTGATATCAAGGCCAATCCCGAAAATTTGAACGATGCTTCTGCGCACGCCATCGTGAACGCCGTTGCTGCCAAACCGGAAGTTTTCACTCCGCTGCTGCAGGACGTTTTAAGCGCAACCGTTAAACCGAACTTCTTCCTGCTTCCGCATCAGTACGAGTTCAATCGTCTGAATCTGACTTATGTGGTCATGAGCAAACGCAAACTGATCGCCTTGGTCAAAGAAGGCCTCGTCGATGGTTGGGACGACCCCCGCATGCCGACTCTCGTCGGTCTGCGCCGCCGCGGCTATTCTCCCGAAGCCATGCGTTTGTTCTGTGATCGCGTCGGGGTTTCTAAACAGACCGGCAGCTGGATCGACTACTCTGTTCTCGAAGGTTCTCTGAGAGATGTGCTTGATGCTGAAGCCGATCGTCGTATCGCCGTTCAGGATCCGATCAAACTCATCATTGATAACTATCCGGAAGATCAGATCGAAGAATTCGAGTCTCCCAATCACCCTCAGCATCTGGAACGCGGCTCTCGCAAGCTTTCCTTCGGAAAAGAACTTTGGATTGAAAGAAGCGACTTCGCGGAAGAACCGCCCAAAGGCTATCGCCGCCTGACACTGGCAACTGCTGACAAACCGGCAATGCCCGTTCGTCTGCGTCACGCCTACGTCGTTCAGGCCACCTCTGTAGAAAAAGATTCGGACGGCAAGATCACAGCCGTCCACGCTGAATACTTCCCGGAAACCAAGAGCGGTACCGACGGCGCCAACTCTATTAAGACCAAGGCTGCCATTCACTGGCTGAGTGTTAAAGATGCTCTTCCCGCAACGATCAGACTTTATGACCGTCTGTTCACCGTTCCGAAACCCGATGCCGGTGAAGTGGACTTCCGTGAGCTCATAAATAAGAACAGTAAGACTGTGATGCAGTCCTACGTTGAGCCTTCTCTGAAAGACGCCAAACCCGAAGACCGCTTCCAGTTCGAAAGAAACGGTTATTACGTGGCTGATCAGAAGGACTTCACTCCGGACAACCTGGTATTCAACCTTGCAGTTGCTCTGAAGGACACCTTCGGAAAATAATTAAGCACTGAATCGCCAGAGGGACGGCTGAAGCCGTCCCTTCTTTTTTAGGAAAGCTTTTGAATCGTTTCGGCCAAAAGCTTCGGCGCAATGTTCAAAGAGTAATCAAGCTCTAAACGTTCGGTGCTTCGGTGCGCATCTCGGCCTGCCGGCCCCATGTTAGCAATCGGAATGTCCAAGGCGCCCGGGAGATCGGTCGGCAAATAAAAGAGTTTCTTCCAGCCGGCCATGTTCTCGCCGACTTGTTTGGCCCCTTCTCTCATTTCTTCAAAGCCTAGGAAGGACAAATCCGTAATGCCCCCGAAAACCTCGTGCAGACGGACTGCTTCGTCTTTGCTCAAGACTTTTGCCTGCTCCGTCATCTCTTCCATCACTTTTCTAAGTTTTTGCTCATCAGGCGACTGTCGACGATTCAGCCGAGCCGGGTAGTACGGCGGCAGGAACCCGACTACAATTGTCGGCCGTGGCATCTGAGCCTGTAAAAACAGCCAGGAGCATTCTTTCAGGGCCGCTTCCCGGATGTCCAGATCTTTAGGGAGCGAGCGATAAAAATGATCTCTTTTTTCTTCGAAGGATTCGCCCGTCTTCTGGCGAGCCATCCGCTGAAGCATCCCGAAGGTAACAACATTGACCTCATCAATGTCAAGAAAGTCTGCGCCTTTATCTTGTGCAAACAGCAGTGCACGCATCAGTTTGCTTCTGGCCTGCGCGGCAGCCCGCGCCGCTGTCATTTGAGCCCAACGAAGGACATCCGCCGGTTTCTTTGCGGCGGTCAGAACATTAAAGTAAGCGGAAGCCTCTTCAGGCACAGTGACCGAATAACCGTTGCGGTGCACCTCCATACTTAAGCAGGCCGGAGGTGCTAAAAGATCCAATCCGGAACCCTCGTATAAAGCGGTGTCGGCTTCTGCCAGACAAACGATTTCACTAATTAAGAGCGCTGCGCTGAAGCCGTGAAGATAATTGCCGATGTGTGCGGATTTACCGAAGGCGTAGAAGAACGGCATAAGTTTGCCGGTGGTTCCTGTGTAATAAGGTCGCACAGCCGGTACCGTCTTGGTTTCCGCCGTCCAGAAACAAGGCTCACCGGTAAGAGCAGCGACGACTTTCAAATGTTCTTCTTCACAGATATGCAGGAATGTTCTTAACGAACCGATCATGCCGGCACTGTTGGCTTCTTCATCCGGAACCGCCCAAAAAAGAATATTAACGGCAAGAGTCGGGTCATCTGCCCACTCCTCCATGGAAGCCAAAAACAGCGCAAGGCCCGCCTTCATATCCATACTGCCGCGCCCGAACAGCCAATTGCCGCTCTCAAGATCCTTCCGAGCAGTTTCATCTAGAGGCTGTTCACGTAGTGCTTCCGTGTAACGTTCTAAATCGAAAGCCGTCTGTACTTTATCACCGCAGTTCTGCGTATCGACGACATCGAAGTGACCTGTCAGTACAACAGTTTTATCGGTAGGAACGGCGGCTCGGAGCAGTCCGAAAACCGCCTTACGCTCGAGGGGGTCCCGCTCACAGACCGGTTCAAAGACTCGCACGCGTCCGGGATGTTTTTGTGCAAGGCAAAACAGACAATGCGTAATGAAGTCCGCACAGCGGTTTTCCTCCGCGGCGCTACCGCTAACGGAAGGAATGGCACAAAGTTTTTTAGTGAGCTGAAGAATTCGGGACGACTGGGCAGTTTTCATGACAAGCACAAGGAAGTTAGTGAAGTCTTGTCATTTTAGGGCTTCAAAATACCTCTTTTCGGTCCAAAAAGTTAAAGTCAGCTTTAAGTTTGCTAACCTAAAATTGACTAATTTTGAAAACAGATCCAACGGAACCGACAGG
>ERZ772937.2558-NODE-2558-length-11208-cov-2.357393_pt1 | contig 11208 bp, 8 predicted proteins | sample MGYA00512113_ERZ772937 | MGnify/ENA primary metagenome ERZ772937 (study PRJEB29015, sample SAMEA2737649) | human gut metagenome | biome: human gut; feature: human-associated habitat; material: faeces | place: China | collected 2012 ... | reverse complement strand
CCGGCGGAAGCAAAGATCTCCTGGGCATAGTTGAAAATAACATTAATACCGCACCACTGCTGAAAGATAGCCAACACCATGCCAATAATCACAATAGGTTTGATTTGCGGTTGAAGCAGCGTCGACCACGCGACTTTATGGTTGTCTTTTGCAAGGGTATGTTCAATGTCGGCCAGTGTCTGCTCTGCATAGTCGCGTGAACCAATACGTTCCAGCATTTGTCGCGCCTTCTCTCGCTTTCCGGCTTTCATGAGCCAGCGTGGAGATTCCGGGACAAAAAACATCAGTACCAGGAACGCCAGCGCAGGCACCAGTTCAGCACCAAACATCCAGCGCCAGCCAGTCTGGCCGTTCCAGCTCTGAGCGATCGCTTCCATGGTGACGCCCGGCTCAACAGGTTTAGCAATCATCAGGTTGATCAACTGCGCACCTAACACACCGATCACGATCGTTAGTTGGTTTATAGCCACAAATCGCCCGCGTTTTTCCGCCGGGCTAACTTCTGCGATATAGAGAGGACTAATGGCGGAAGCGAGGCCAATACCAACCCCGCCGACAATACGGTAAATCACAAACATGTCGAAGTTGCTTGCCGCTGCCGTGCCCCAGGCAGAGGCGCTGAACAGAATCGCCGCCAGAATAAGCGGCAGCTTGCGGCCAAATTTATCCGCACACCAGCCCGATACCAGCGCACCAAAAATACAGCCCACAAGCGCTGAACTCATCGCCCAACCAGAGAGCGCTGGATCGGAGATGGAAAACCAGGCCTCATAGAACGGTTTCGCCCCGCCGATGACCACCCAGTCATAACCAAAAAGCAATCCACCACAGGCGGCCACCAGACATATCATCCAGACATAACCCATTTTCAAATTTTTCTGCGCGTTATTCATATTGATTCCTCTTTAAGGGAAACGCAGGGAACAGGAGGTTTCCGGCGACAAAGCCGTCGCCGGGAGTACATCAGTCAAAAATTCGGCTTTGCAGAACATGGCGAAGCAGATGTGCTTTATCGTGGGAAGGATTCTGCCCCAGCAGCGCATCGAGACTCGCCTCACAGGCACGCGTCTCGCCCAGCCCCAATTGCCCTAAGGCGGTGATAAACAGGCAATGTTGGCGATGTTTGGTATCAGCAGGCGTGTCGAGCACAACCAGGTCCGGCAGCGATACAGCAAAGAAATCAGCTTCCGGCGGCGTTTCAGACTGGTTTTCTACCCATGCAAGGAAGCTTTGGAAGTGTTTATCGGCCTGCGCATTGTCACCTAATGCACGCAACGCCATCCCCTGCCAGAAGAGATAGTCAACCGGCTGATCGTTGTAGTAACGTCCGGCATCAAGGGTATTGCCGCCCAGCGTCGCACGCTGGAAGCATTGTGTAGCCTGTTGTCTGTCATGCTGACGTACTGCACAGCATCCCAGCAGATACCAAATATCGTTGTCCGTTTGACCCGGAAGACGTCCTTCACCAAGGTTCTCTGGGTATTGCAGTGCCTGACGCAGCAGTTCGGTGGCTGACGTCAACGCGTTGGCACAGAGGCTCTCCAGTGCACGATGCATTTGATTGAGCAAATACTGTCCGGTCACTTTGCCTTCACCACCCTCCCAGGGATGGAAGATGCGTTCACGCAGAACATTTGCCGCCGCGGAATAGTTACCTTGCACATGCCAGAGACTGAGCAACTCAGCGGTCAAATCGTCGCGTTTCAGTGCAACCTGAACGTTGTCCTCAAGCGCTTGCAAACGCGCCGCTGCCGACGTGGACGTTAATTTTTTGAGGTAATCGAGTTCAAACAGGAAGCGGGCATTCTCAGGCGCCAGCGTTACGGCCTGTTGCAAATGCGCATACGCCGCCTGTCCATCATGATGTTTGTTCCATGCATATATTCCCAGCAAGCGATGCACAGCAGCGTTATTCGGCTCCTGCTCAAGCGTACTGCTCCAGCAACTTACTGCATCGTCGTAGCGACGTTTGCTGTACCAGAAGCACCCCAGCATATAACGAGCGAAGGCAAACGCCTGCAATGTTTGCAGCATCTGGACTTCATCCAGAGTGTTTGGAAAACGGACACGATGGCCGAGAGATGCACGGGCGCGTTCGATAAGCGGCGTAGGATCGTCGCTCAGTGAGGCTTGCCACATCAGTGGCAACGTCTCCTGGCTATCAAGCAGGTTCAAAAGCGACCGGGCCTGTTCTTTCAGCCCCATCGACATCAGCCAGCCAGCAAGCTCACAGGCGTTGGTCCCCCGTCTCCCTGTGACGGCTATCAATGCATCTGCCGATTCAGCCGTTTTTTCTATCGCCCAGCGCGCGTAGTGAAGCACATAGCTCAGCGGATAATCCTTCAACCGCGCCGTGATAAATGACAGCGCCTGAGCCTCGCGCCCCAGCTCAGCCAGCGCCAGTGCTTTGAGCCCCATTGCCAGGTTATTACTGGCGTTAAAGCTCAAGCTGCGTCCGACTTTCTCCAAAGCCAATGCCGCATCGCTGCGCTTCATTGCCAGGCGAGCCAGCGACCAGTACGCCGCATCACGGCAGTCGCCGCTCCAGCTCGCTTTGTAGTAGTGATCCCAGGCAGTAGCGTCATCACCCATTCTTTCAAGCGCTGCCGCCAGCAACATACTGGCCTCACCATTACGCGGATTTTTGTTCCAGCGATGCGCCCGTTTCAACGCGGCCTCTGCGCAGAATTTTGCTTTCGCCCAGTCGGAGCGATTTAATGCCAGCGTCCCCAGTGCAACATTATTGCGATAATCGTCAGGGTCGATATCCAGTGCCCGCTGATAGTACTCTTCAGCATATCGACTGGCGTGGTTGTACTGTTCAAGATGCTGACCAATAAAGTAAAGATCGTCGCTATTGCTTAACTCATCTGGTCGGGCAGGTGCTGTCGCGGCAGCCGGAAGCGGTGTTTCCTGTGGAATATGCTCCTCGTAATTCAGTAATTCTCTGCCAGACTCATCAATCACACGCATCGTCAGACGTTGATAATCACAATCCGTCAGAGTGGTCTGCCAGCTTTCACCGGGTTTTAACGTAACGCGTTGTTCATACAGCGGTTTACCATTCTCAGTTACCGTTACCTGCACCGCATCCAGCGGAGCAATCGCGTATACGCCAATAGCCAGTTGCCCGTTTTCACGCAGTAGTTTCATGGCAAGTTGCGTGCTGGCATTCTGTATCATTCCCAGTTCGCTGTAGGGCAGGAAGTTCTGCACAAAGACTTTTTCTTCGTAGGGAGCAAGCCAGGTAAAATCGGGCTGGTTATCGGTGAAGACACCGGTCATCAGCTCAATATAGGGGCCATTTTCATCTGTCAGATTACGATCCCAGGCGGTACCAAAATCGTCGTAGCCCCAGGTCCACTGTTTTTTGCCTGGCGAGATGTGATGATCCGCAACATGGAGAAGGCCACCACGCTCACCATGATGCCAGGCACCGACGAAGTCGTAATCTGATTTCTCCGCCATGTAGGAGGTCGGCACCGGCACATTTTTATAACGAGAAATGTCGACGCCTGCGGAGTAATCCACCTTATAGTAAGTACCGGTAGCGATCGGGAAAGCGGAAACATCGCGCTTGCCGTGATCGAAAACCGCCGTCACATCCGGGGGGAAAACGCTCTGGTGATCGTCGCCGCCTTTCACGGCTGGGTTGGCCCACCACAGGAAATGGCGCGGTGTGGCGTTACCGTTAAACACTTTGCCGGTGATTTCAATCAGCGCGCGGTCCGGATAGAGCGTAAATCCGGTCATAACCTGCAAGCCGCGCATCGGTTCAACCTCACCCATCCAAACGGTTTGCTCGCCGTTCTCACCGGGCTGAATGGTAAAATCCACGGGCATAAAAGTGGTGGGACGATGGTGCTGAGGCCAGTTAAATTCGATACCGCCGGAAATCCACGGACCTAATAGCCCCACCAGCGCTGGCTTCACCACTTCGTTGTAATAGACAAAATCACGCTGCTGCACTTTATCCCAGGCGCGATGAATACGTCCGCCCAGTTCAGGCAACAGCATAATGCGAATGAAGTCGTTCTCCATCCACACCGCCTGATAATCGCGCATCTCGCGCTTGCCGGTCAGCGTATCAATGACGCCATAAGGGTAAACAGCGCCAGAGGAACCTTGATAGACCCGCTTTTCAAGAAACATCGGGTTAGGATCTTCCTCACCCACCGTCCACGTTGGCATTGAGAGGGTCTCTTTCCACACCTTAACTGAACTGTACATGTGCTCTCCACTAAATAAATTGAAGTTAAATAAGCGACATGTTTATTCTGTACGACTAAAACGGCGTTAAATTGCGCAATGCTCACGCAATACAGTTAAGGGTGTTTAGTGTATGCAACTTTCAGGCTTTAATAATGCTCGAGTGAGGCAGGAAAATAAGCGGGTTTTTCTTGCCTGCTTCTGGCGAGAGAAAATCTTGAGTAAATCTCAGCTTTCTCAAATGACCGGGCTGTCTATTCCGGCGGTGAGCAACATTCTTGATGAATTGCTTCAGGAAGGGCGAATCGCACATTCAGTTGAAAGCCTGAGTCAGCGAGGGCTCAGCAGTGGCAGTTATCATCTTCCCGTCGATGGCGACTGGACACTGTGTATGAATATCACCCCCACCAGTATTGAAACGTTACTCGCTGATGCCTGCTTAACGCCGCAGGAAGACGTCTCGCATCAGACTATTGCCGCCCCTACGCCACAGGCTCTTCTGGCAGCGATAGAATCCTGCTGGCGACGTTATCATCAGCGTTATCCGGCCAAAAAAATCAATCTCGCCCTGGCCATTCATGGACAGGTGGATCCCGTTACTGGGGTATCACAGACGATGCCGCAAGCGCCCTGGAAAGAGTCGATAGAAATTAAGTATCTTCTTGAAGAAAAACTCAATATTAAGGTACGCATGGATAACGACTGCGTGATGCTGGCTCTGGCTGAAAAGTGGCAAAATGCTTCACTACGCGATGATTTTTGCGTTATTAACGTCGATTACGGGATTGGTTCCTCATTCGTTATAAACGGCCAAATCTGGCGCGGCAGTCTCTACGGCAGCGGGCAAATCGGCCACACTATTGTGGATCCTGATGGCATCGCGTGTACCTGTGGTCGTTACGGTTGTCTCGAAACAGTGGCCTCATTGAACGCCCTCAAAAAGCAGGCTCGCCAGTGGCTGAAACTTCAGCCCGATACTCACCATAGTCCGGAGTCATTAACGACAGCGGCACTTATCGCTTCGTGGCAACAAGGAAATATACAGATTCAGGCGTGGGTAGAAACTGCCGCCAACGCAATAGGGTTAAGTATTTATAACTTCCTGAATATAATGAATATTAATCAAATCATTTTTTATGGACGCAGTTGCGACTTTGGTGAACAGTGGCTGAATACCATTATTCGTCAGACCGGCTTCAACCCATTCGATCGAGGAGAAACATCGCAGGCAAGGGCCACGCATATCGGTTTTGGCACGCTTTCGCGAGCCCAGCAACTGTTAGGAATTGGCTATCTGTATGCCGAAGACCAGCTCAACACACTTTCGTGGCGACGTTCAGGCTAGCTCACACCGCGTCTTCACAATATCTATAAAATCGCGCAGCGCCGGTTTCAGCTCGCCCTTTTTCCACGCCATCAGCAGGGCAATGGTCGGCGCATCGCCGGCAAGGGGGCGAAACACCACCTGCCCGGTGTTGAAACTCTGCATATAACCGGGGATCAGCGACACGCCGAGCCCCATGCCCACCAGGTTCATAGTGACCAGTATATTGGTCGCCATCTGCACAATCTTCGGCTGACACTGCTGATCGGTAAGCCATTTATCGACGATCGACGCCAACGCGCCGGAATAAGCGGGATCGGTGCTGATAAATTCGACGCCGTTCAGCTGTGCCGCGCTAATTTTGCGCTCACGCGCCAGCGGATGTGTGGCGGGCATCACCACCGCCAGCGGTTCATGGAACAGCTCCAGATAATCAATTTCCGGGTTGTAGATGGGATGGCGCATCAGGCCGACATCCAGCTCGCCGCTGCGCAATTTTTCTTCCTGCTGAGTGGTTATCAGGCTCACCAGTTCAATTTGCGTTTCCGATTGGCGCAAGCGCAGCAGCGGCATCACCTTCGGCAACAAATTGACTTCCGCCGAGGGCACAAAACCAATCACCAGATGATTCCCCAGAAGCGCGGCGTTGCGCGCGCGGGCTTTCGCCTGCTCCGCCTGGTCAAGGATCGCCAGCGCATCGGTCAGAAAGCATTCGCCCGCCGTGGTCAGAGTGACTTTGCGCTTATCTCTTTCCAGCAGCGAGACGCCCACGCACTGTTCCAGGTCGCGAATCTGGCTACTGAGCGACGGCTGCGAGGTATGCAGTTTTTCCGCCGCGCGCGTGAAGTTCAGCTCCTGCGCAACGGCCACGAAGTAGCGAAGGTGTCTCAGTTCCATGCCCTTCTCCCTGTCATAGATAAAACGTCTCAGCTGGTAGAAATTAAGTATTTCACATAACAACAACCAATTAGCAACATAGTAAAGACACAAAAACCAGAAGGTCAATACCTCTTACCCACGAGATAACGATATGACCACGAAAACACCTGTAGACATCTACTCTCTGATCGACACCCACAACGGGAGCGTCACCCCGCGCATTTACACCGATCCTGACATCTATCAACTGGAGCTTGAACGCATTTTTGGCCGCTGCTGGCTGTTTCTGGCGCACGAAAGCCAGATCCCGAAAGCGGGCGACTTTTTTAATACCTATATGGGCGAAGACGCGGTCGTTGTCGTGCGCCAGAAAGACGGCAGCATCAAAGCCTTTTTGAACCAGTGCCGTCACCGCGCCATGCGCGTGAGCTATGCCGATTGCGGCAATACCAAAGCGTTCACCTGCCCCTACCACGGCTGGTCTTACGGCATTAACGGCGAGCTGATTGATGTACCGCTGGAGCCTCGCGCCTATCCGCAGGGTTTGTGTAAATCCCATTGGGGGTTAAACGAAGTGCCCTGTGTAGAAAGCTACAAGGGACTCATTTTTGCCAACTGGGATACCTCCGCCCCGCCGCTGCTGGATTATCTGGGCGACATGAAGTGGTACCTCGACGGCATGCTGGATCGCCGGGAAGGCGGTACCGAAATCGTCGGCGGCGTGCAAAAATGGGTGATCAACTGCAACTGGAAATTCCCGGCAGAGCAGTTCGCCAGCGACCAGTATCACGCCCTCTTCAGCCACGCCTCCGCCGTACAGGTGCTGGGCGCGAAAGATGACGGTAGTGATAAACATCTCGGCGACGGCCAGACCGCCCGCCCGGTGTGGGAAACGGCGAAAGATGCCTTACAGTTCGGCCAGGACGGGCACGGTAGCGGCTTCTTCTTCACCGAAAAACCAGACGCCAACGTATGGGTGGACGGCGCAGTCTCCAGCTATTACCGCGAAACGTACGACGAAGCCGAACAACGACTGGGCAAAGTGCGCGCCCTGCGGCTGGCTGGTCATAACAATATTTTCCCAACCCTCTCGTGGCTGAACGGCACCGCCACACTGCGCGTCTGGCACCCCCGAGGGCCGGATCAGGTGGAAGTCTGGGCCTTCTGTATCACCGATAAAGCCGCCTCTGATGAGGTGAAAGCGGCCTTTGAAAACAGCGCCACCCGCGCCTTCGGCCCGGCGGGCTTTCTGGAGCAAGATGACTCGGAAAACTGGTGTGAAATCCAGAAGCTGCTGAAAGGCAACAAAGCGCGTAACAGCCAGCTCTGCCTGCAAATGGGGTTGGGCCAGGAAAAACGTCGCGAAGACGGCATTCCGGGCATTACCAACTACATCTTCTCAGAAACCGCCGCACGCGGGATGTATCAGCGCTGGGCCGATCTCCTCGCCAGTGAAACCTGGCAGGAAGTGGATGAGAAAACCGCCGCCTACCAGCAGGAGGTGATGAAATGAGCAATCCCGTCTCTTTAGAACTGCATCATCGCATCGCCCAGTTTCTCTATCTGGAAGCGTCCCTGCTCGACGACTGGCGTTTCCGCGACTGGCTGGATCAGCTTGATGAAGAGATCGTCTACACCATGCGCACCACGGTAAACGCGCAAACCCGCGATCGCCGTAAAGGCAAACAACCGCCGACGACCTGGATCTTCAACGACAACAAAGATCAGCTCGAGCGCCGAATCGCCCGCCTGGAAACCGGGATGGCGTGGGCCGAGGAGCCGCCGTCACGCACGCGCCATATGATCAGCAATATCCAGGTGAGCGAAACAGAGCAGCCGGATGTGTTTGCCGTTCGCGTGAATTATTTGCTTTATCGCGCGCAAAAAGAGCGTGATGAAACCTTTTACATCGGAACGCGCTTTGACAAAGTGCGCCGCCTGGATGGCGAACAGTGGCGTCTGCTGGCACGTGAAATCGTGCTCGATCAGGCGGTGATCACCTCCCACAACCTGAGTGTATTGTTCTGATGAGCCGTGTATTTGCCTGCTCCACTGCGGAGCTGCCGGAGGGCGAAGCGCTCCGGCTGGAAACGACCCCCGTTATCGCCCTGTTTCACGTCGGCGGGGAATTCTTTGCCATCAACGACCGTTGCAGCCACGGCAACGCGTCAATGTCTGAAGGGTATTTGGAAGATGATGCCACCGTGGAATGCCCGTTACACGCCGCCAGTTTCTGCCTGAAAACCGGTAAGGCGTTGTGTCTACCCGCCACCGATCCGCTAACCACCTACGCGGTATATGTGGACGGTAGCGATGTGTTTGTTGATATTCCAGAGGACGCAAGATGAGCGATTTACGCGATAACGTGGTCTTTATCACCGGCGGCGGCTCCGGTCTTGGCCTGGCGCTGGTCGAGCGTTTCATCGAAGAAGGTGCGCGGGTCGCCACGCTGGAACTGTCGCCAGCTAAAGTTGCCAGTCTGCGTCAGCGCTTTGGCGAACATGTGCTGGCAATCGAAGGCAACGTCACCTGCTACGCCGACTATCAGCGCGCGGTAGATCAAATCCTGACGCATTACGGTACGCTGGACTGTTTTATCGGAAATGCGGGGATATGGGATCACAACGCCTCGTTGGTCAATACGCCTGCGGATGCGCTGGAGAGCGGCTTTCATGAGCTGTTTAACGTCAATGTGCTGGGCTATCTGCTGGGCGCGAAAGCCTGTGCCGCTGCGCTTATCGCCAGCGAAGGCAGCATCATCTTTACCCTGTCCAATGCGTCGTGGTATCCCGGCGGCGGCGGCCCGCTGTATACCGCCAGCAAACATGCGGCTACCGGGCTGATTCGCCAGCTGGCCTACGAGCTGGCACCAAAGGTACGTGTTAACGGTGTCGGTCCGTGCGGTATGGCGACAGATCTACGCGGCCCGCAGGCGCTGGGACAAAACGATACATCGATTATGCAGTCGCTGACGCCGGAAAAAATCGCCGCTATTTTGCCGCTACAGTTTTTCCCTGAGCCTGCGGATTTTACCGGCCCGTATGTGATGCTGGCGTCAAGGCGTAACAACCGCACATTGAGCGGCGTGATGATCAATGCCGACGCCGGTCTGGGTATTCGCGGTATTCGTCACGTCGCCGCCGGACTGGATCTCTGAGGAGACGTTATGAACCCAAAAACTATCGCTATCGTCGGCGGCGGTCAGGCGGCGGCTATGGCTGCCGCTGCACTGCGCCAACAAGGATTTGACGGCGAATTACACCTGTTTTCCGATGAGCAGCATCTGCCCTATGAACGCCCACCGCTCTCCAAAGCAATGCTACTGGACGACAATCCGCAACTTCAGCCGATACTCCCCGCTGACTGGTGGCGGGAACACAACGTACAGCTGCATCTGGGGGTTACTGTGCAGACGCTCGGCCGCCAAACCCATCAGTTGGTGCTGGCTAATGGGCAGAGTTATCCATGGGATCGGCTACTGATTGCGACGGGCGCTGCGGCACGCCCCCTTCCGCAACTGGATAAGCTGGGCGATCGTTGCTTCACCCTGCGCCACGCGGGCGATGCCGAGCGCCTGCGCGACAATTTATTGCCGGGCAAGTCGATTGTCATTGTCGGTGCGGGCACCATTGGTCTGGAACTGGCGGCCAGCGCGACTCAACGCGGCTGTCAGGTGACAGTGGTGGAGCTGGCGCCAACGGTCATGGGCCGCAACGCGCCTGCTCCGGTGCGCGACTACCTGCTAGCCCGCCACCAACTTGCGGGCGTGCGGGTACTGCTTAACAGCGCTATTGAGCATGCCGAAGCGGGAGAGTGTCTCTCGCTCATGCTGCAAAACGGCGAAACTCTCACCGCCGATGCGGTGATCTATGGTATCGGTATCGTGGCGAACGATATGCTGGCCCGCGAAGCGGGACTGGAGACAGTGAACGGCATTATCGTTGATGCCGCCTGCACCACCTCCGATCCCGCGATTTTCGCCGCCGGTGACGTAGCAATAACGCGCCAGGCTGACGGTTCGTTAGTACGCGTCGAAAGCTGGGAAAACGCCAATTTTCAGGCACAGGTTGCCGCCGCCGCGATGCTCAATCAACCGCAGCCAGCAGCAACGCTGGGCTGGTTCTGGACCGATCAATACCGCGATAACCTGCAATTTGTCGGCGATATGCAGGGTGATGCGTGGCAACTGCGCGGCAGCCCGGAACAGGGAAAAGCGATCTGGTTCAACCTGCGCGATGGTGCCCTCGCGGGTGCGGTGACGCTCAATAACGGACGTGAAGTCCGGGTGCTGCGCAAGCTGATTCAGTCCTCTCGCCCGGTGAGTGCAGACGCGCTGTGCGACGAAACCGTGGCATTAAAATCGTTATAATGCGGTATCGCGGAAAACGCCACGGAGCCCGACAACCTATCCGCCGAAATACTGATTTCGCGTTCCTGTGTGGCAGGTCACAAAATTGTGTATTACGTTTAAATCATACGCACTTACACAAAGGAACTGCCATGAACTGTCTTCGCTATCTCGACTTCGGCGCTTCACGCGATCTGCTGCTGCTGATTGCCCGTATTGCCATCGTGCTGCTGTTTATTCTTTCCGGATACCCCAAAATGCTCAACTTTGACGGCACCGTGCAATATATGGCCTCGTCGGGAGCCCCCCTGCCTTCCGTCGCGGCAATCATTGCCATTTTGATGGAAGTCCCTGCGGTTATTCTGGTGATTTTAGGCTTCTTCACCCGCCCTCTGGCGGTGATTTTTGTGTTCTATACGCTGGGCACCGCGGTGATTGGCCACCACTA
>ERZ772937.2523-NODE-2523-length-11322-cov-5.635839_pt1 | contig 11322 bp, 8 predicted proteins | sample MGYA00512113_ERZ772937 | MGnify/ENA primary metagenome ERZ772937 (study PRJEB29015, sample SAMEA2737649) | human gut metagenome | biome: human gut; feature: human-associated habitat; material: faeces | place: China | collected 2012 ... | reverse complement strand
GATTGCCTTTTCCCCTTTATTTACATGACGCTCAAAATTCTTCTGCCAAGCCTTGAATCCGGCCACTAACGTAGCGTCTGGCTTTTGCATCGCAATTAACATAGTATTGTTAAAGCTGTAATTATGGAATTTTGACATGGTATTCAGATAAGTCTTGTACTTCTCGCTTTCAAAAAGCTCCTTGATACCCTGCTCTAGCTTCTCCGTTATTTCCTGTACTTTCTGTTTTTCTGTTTTAGATTCTGCCATAGTATTTCCTCCATCTGCTTATTTTTTGCATGACAAAAGGCAGCCATTATTGACTGCCTTTGCATAACTACGATATTCACTTATAAACCTTTATCATTACTGCCCGTATTCGTTTTGATTTCTGCAATGTACTCCTGTCTCCTTTCTGCCCCTGTCACTGTAAATAACCAAAAAGACAATTAAGATTTATTAACTGCCCTTTCCTCCGCTCCATATTAATTACGCTTATTTACTGACTTATTTTAAATCGTCGTATTTATAATCAATCGCTACTATCTCATCCGTTGATGTAAGCGGAGCTCCTTTTTGTGTTGTACGTCCTTGTTCAGAAAAGAGATATAAATTTTGTTTTGCTCGCGAACAAACAACATATAATAACTTTTTTGTTTCACTTTCCCGATAATGTGGTTTATTTATTATAGTATCCCAATGCGGAATATACCCATTTAATATCCCAAACGCAATAACCGTAGTATATTCCTCTCCTTTCACACCATGAAATGTATTGATAACCACACCCTCTTTTTCTTTGAAACATTGTTTAAATGTATCAATATCTGTAGATAGATGGTTATTTTTTACTCTATCCTTAACCTTTAAAATAAAATCTTCATATGCTTTCTGTAATCGTGATTCTATGTTTAAATCAATACCTATTTCTATCAAAAAATTATTTATTGCTTTCTGTAAATATATCACACCGTTTTCATCTGTTTCAGATATAGAATTAATTATTTTTAAAATCTTATAATTATCTATTTCATCAGACAAATATATCTTATATTCTTCTGTTAGAATCTCAATGATTTCATTTGCAATTTTCTTTCTTAAATGGATTTTTTGTCCTGACTCTGTGAATATCAATTTTGAAATCAAATAAAAGACATTCATTGGATCATATTTTATCGGCGTAATATCTGGTGCATCAAATTTTACATTTGGCAATAATTCTTTAATTTTCTTCGATAGCGGAAAAAGCAACCACCATTGTGGTGCAATTATACATATCTCATTATCTGGAATTCCTCGAGATAGTTCTTCTTTTACAATATAAGCAATTTTCTCAAACAACTCAGATTTACTTATGGTATTATCATAAACCAAACATCCCTTTTCATCCTTTATGTCCGAGACTGCATATATTTTTGCACTCTGTAATTGAAAATTCGAGTAATAATCAACTATACGTTGCGTTGTACGATAACAACCATCTAGTCTTTTCTCTTGGAATTTTACTCCAAACTCTTTCTGTAATTCATCACAGGTCTTTGCAACTCCACCAAGTCCCCCATATATTGCCTGATCCGTATCTCCTACGAATGTTACTTGTATATTCTTATTACATTTTACAATACTGCTCAATATTTTATACTGAAGTTCATTCGTATCTTGATATTCATCCACCAGAATTGTTCTCATTATTCCAGCAATATTCTCCGCAATAAATTTATTCTGATTTACTAAATCATAAGATATGCTTAAAATATCATTAAAATCTATCTCTTTTTCATTTAATAGCTTTGTTTGATATTTCTCAAATATTTCCGGATATTCAAAAGGCTTATCATATCCAATATCAATTCCCAGTTCTTCTATTATTTCATCAGTATATTGTTTTGTGACATAATCATCTATGATATGATACCCTTTCCGCAAACGTTCATTGTACATTGTATAAGGTCTGATAATAAACTCAAGACAAAATTGATGTATAGTCCCTACCCAAACCTTATCCTCCGGAATATCTATTTTTTCTAGTCTTTCCTTAATTTCATCAGCAGCTCTATTGGTATAAGTTATCGCAATATTAAGTTTTTTTGAAGTAATATATTTTTGGACAGAATATGCTAATTTATAAGTCAATGTTCTTGTTTTTCCACTTCCCGGACATGCTTTAAGCAATATATTCCCCTCATTAACACAAACTTGTCTTTGCTGTGGATTTAATTTATCTAAAAAAGTCATGGTATCCATTATTCACACCAACCCCTACAATATTTGTCAACTTCTTCTAAGAATTTTGCAACAACATCATCCTTATATCTTTCTCTAAATTTTTTAATAAACTCCTTTCTTTCCTCCTGTGTTTTAACTTTTTCACTCTCTTTTTTCAAGGCTAATACTTCTTTTTCATCATATCCACTTAATGAATACTCTATCATTTTAAAAACGATATCTATCGAAATTACTTCTTTACTTGCAAATGCAATCGCTCCCAAAATGTATTGTGGAACAGTAACTGCTATATCAATGTAATTTGAAAGGGTGGTGGCATACCAGCCCTTTCCCATATCTCTGGCTAATGTTAAAACTGTATTAGCACATGCCGCATCTGTTCCTTGTTTTAAATTTTCTTTATGTCTCTTAATCGTATTAGTATCAACATAATTTAATTCTACAACTTCACTAATATAGTCACTGTTCGCCCGTGCATCAGCCAATGCAAAATCAACTTCTAATGTATGTGGCGCAAAAAAAGACTCAACCCAAGGATTCGTGCCATATAAATCTGCTAACTTTTTCTTCCTACTTTTTCCTCTTTTCTCTGCCTCAGCTTTATATAATTTACTGTCTGTTTCTACAATTTGTATATCTTCATCGGTAACAATAGCACATGTTCTCTTAATTCTTTCTTCACTGAACAAACTTGCAATATATTCAAACGACACACTTCCTACATTGACCAAACCAATCCCCATCTCATCCAAAGATACTCCTAATGCATTTTTAATAAGATTTGGAATTAATATTTCTTCCCCATCACCTTCTACTAAAACAACTCCCTTTGAAAAAAGTAGAGCTGACCGTTTAGAATCCAAATATCGTTCAATACAGTCGGATAATTTCAAATTCTTTAACTGTAAATTCTTTTTTCCAAATTCGTCAAGTCCCTGACTCGGTTGCATTGAAATACTATTGCTACCAATTGACTTCAGGATATTAATATTTTTCACCTCTGATACTTCCGCTAAATAAGTAGAATGTGTTGTTGTTATAATCTGAGTATAGTCTTTTGTTACTTTTAATTTATCGAATAGCGTTCTCTGAATATGTGTATGTATATGAGCCTCTGGCTCTTCAATTATCATGATATTTATCAATTCTCGTGTTCTATTTACCTCATATTCCACAATTTTTAAAGCCATATAAATCATGTTTAAATGCCCTAATCCCAACGAATCGATATCATTCTGTTTTGAAGGCTTCATAAATAAATATCGTGACAAAGAATTTATATCATCCTTCAATCCAGATTGTAAAATTATCTCTGGCGAATAGACCATCCCTATCATATCAAGTAGCTTTTCGTTGATTTTTCGTCCTACCAATTCAACTTGTTCCACTTCTGAAATAGACTTATTTAACTGAACAATTTCAGATTTAATTGTATTTAGCTCGGATTCTTTTATTAACGATTCTACTGATTCTATAATTCTTCTAATTGGATTTTTGGGCTTACCTAATTCGCTTGCAGCATCACGCAATGCGTCAATAAATACAACCGAAATGTGATCTTGTACATCTGCAATGTTCAATTTGCATCCTAAAATTCTGTCATCATCTTCATCAGGATCTGAACATTGTCCTTTTTCTAAGTCCCCAACAATTTTTGTATAAATATCTTTGTCTGTAAAATCAGTTTGTGCTCTACTTGTATAATAAAACTCATAATCTGATATTTTTATCTTTTTTCTTTCTTCCTCAAACTCGGCAATATCTGTTATTTCACTCAATTTCTTTCTCACCTGCTTTTGTGGACGAATAAAAAGAGAAATAACACCAATATCATCTTCCCCACTCTTTATATAAGACTTTAAAAACTCTTCATTCTCATTTTCTGGTACAATTCCAGCACAAACCTCTGTTTCTTTGTCTTCAGAAGTAATTTTTCCAAATACTGCTGAGAGAATAATCCAATGTCCTTTCCAATTTCCCAACGAATCCGAAAAGTCATTTTCCTTTAATCTTTTAGTATTATAATAATATGTATCATCTAATAAAATTCTTAATGCTGTCATTGCATTAGATTTTCCCGAATCATTTTCACCAATAACTGTATTAACACCTTCAACAAAAGAAAAGCGTGCAGATCTAAGATTTTTATAATTAACTATCTGTAAATATTTTAAAAACATAGTTCAATCCTCCTATGATAATCTTCAATAGAATTTACTAGTATTATAACATACAATACAACATTTTAATAAAATATCTACTTTTTTACCGATAGGGAGGGAGGACCCTCCCTATCACATTATAATCTCTTTTTGCCTCTTTTCTTTTGAAATATCTGGCGTTTCTAGTGATTTCTTCCCATATGCCTTCTCGCGCATCTGGGCAATTTTCTCCTTGACAGATATTCGTCCTCTAGGGACATCCGCTACCTCCTGTGTACTTTCTGCCCTGTCCAGCTCACCCTCATCGTCTAATTTCTCCAATGAACAAAGCAGACAATAACTTGAGTTCTGATTAAACGCTCTCTTATTGGTCTGTGAATTGATTAGACCGTATTTCTTGGAAAACGCATCATACAGCTCATTAAGCTCTGCCTGCTTGCTCTTAATCATATCTTCCGGATATTCATTCAACTGATAGTCAATCAGCTCCTGTGTACAGTCACGAATCTGCACCATGCCATTCATACGCTGCTCCATCGTTTCTGATACGTCCACAGGCTTCATAATGGAATTTTCCCGGTAATACACCCTCTCGTCCACGATAGTGTAACTGTAATTCTTCACGCCTGGATCGGCGGGAATGGCTTCTCTTGCCAGCTCATCGTCAAGCTCATCAAACTCTACCTCGTCAATGCTGCCCTCGATATGGGATATAGCCTTTTCAAGCTGCTTGGATAGAGGAATGGCTGTATCCGGTGTACAGGTGGCTTCCATGCCAAACTGCCCGCTGACCATTTCCATTTTTCCCATGATCATCTCCGGGTGGTCTGCAAAATACTGGTTCAAGGCTATGCCATCTTCATTTTCACAAAGATGTACCCAGTCCGGCAGGGTGTCGATTACCCTGTCACGCTTCTTTAAGAAAAGCATGTCCGGAGTGACCTCCGTCCCCGCATTTTCCTTAAAGGCTGTGTTGGGAAGCCTGATTGCTCCAAGAAGCTCCGCTCTCTGCGCAAGGTACTTTCTGACTTCTGGACTTTTCTTATCCATTGTTCCCTTTGAGGTGACAAATGCCACTACGCCGCCCGGTCTGACCTTATCCAAGGCTTTGGCGAAAAAGTAATCATGTATGAGGAAGTTATGCTTATCGTAGGCTCTGTCTGCCACCTTGTACTGACCGAAAGGCACGTTTCCGATTGCCACATCAAAGAAATCATTGGGATAGTTCGTCTTTTCAAAGCCTGTGATCTTCACATCGGCATTCGGGTATAGCTGTCTTGCAATTCTTCCGGTAATTCCGTCCAGCTCCACACCATAAAGCCTGCTCTCCTGCATATTCTCCGGCAGCATACCGAAAAAGTTGCCGATACCCATTGCCGGCTCCAAGATGTTGCCTTTTGAAAAGCCCATTCTTTCCATCGCATCATAAATTGCTTTGATGATTACAGGGCTTGTATAGTGGGCATTTAGGGTGCTTTCCCTTGCAGAGTCGTATTCCTCGGCTGACAACAGGCTCTTTAATTCCTGATATTCACTTGCCCAATTCGCTTTGGTTTCATCAAAGGCATCGGCAAGACCACCCCAGCCCACATATTTTGCTAAAATCTCCTGTTCTTCAGGCGTGGCAATACGGTTTTCGCCCTCAATCTTTTCAAGCGTTCTGATTGTTTCCACGTTCTGACGGAATTTTTCTTTTGCCGCAAAGCCTTTTCCGGCACTTTCCTCTGTCTCCGGAGCAATGTGGAAGTTGACTGCACCCGATTTGTCAATCTGTGGCTGTTCCTTTGGCGCTTCTGCTTCATTCTGTGGCTCCGGTTCGGCAATCACTTCACTTTCTTGCATAGGATTGGACAATTCTTCATTTTTCTGTTCATATTCACCCCATACTCTTTTGGAAACAGCAGAAAAATAAGGAGATTCTTCTTCCATAATAATGAAGCGAATCTCCTCCATGTCCTCAAGGCTCTTTGCCCCGGCTATTTTATCATGGTACTTAAAATATAATGCTTCCCTGCCAAGAATGCCCTCCAAGCATGCCAGTTCAGGCTCCGGCATACGTTCCCAAATATCATCCTTCTCCGTATGAATGGTATAGCCTTCTCCATCATCATGGTACTCAAGCGTATATTGCAGCTTATCAAGTTCCCCACGAATATCACACTCAAAATCACAGACTGTTGTTCGTGTACCTCTGATATATTCCCGGTCTATCAATACAAGGTTTTGAACATCATCCGCAGTCAAAGGCTGTTCTTCTTTCTGCTCTATGGAAGGCTCACCCTCATAACGTGACGCATACTGTCCGGCATCCTTTAACAGTCCGTCCATCTCCAGAGCTTTTTCTGTTTCGCCGCTGATCGTCTGCATCATTACATAATCTGCCGCTTCTGCAAAAAGGAAATCATAGACCTCTTTTCCCACTAAAGTTCGCTCATCGTCAGTAATCGTGACCGCCTGTGTTTCCTCGTTCCAGCCAACCACATCTTTCCGGTCTAATGCTCCGCAGATTTTAACCACAGCCGACATTTCAGACAGCCTTTCATTTAGCTGCTCTATGTCTGTTTTTCCGGTTTCCGGTGCTTTTGGTTCTCCTTCAGCAACAGTTCCTGTTTCTCTATCTAATTCCTGATTGGTTACACCACGCTCCAACTTCGCCTGTTCTTTTTGCATGGCTTTCTCTGCCTGTTCCTGTTTATACTGTGCATAGGCTTTCTTTTCCTCCGGCGAAAGGTATTTTTCTGCCTGCACAAGCTCCCGGATACGTTTCTCGACAACATTCCAGTTTAAAAGCACCTTTGCGTAAGGACTGCCATAGTTACCTTTCTCCAGGCGGATACCTTTGGCATCGTGATCCTCATGCGCTCTGTCACTTCCCGGAAGTGCGTGGGAGCTGCCGCCCGTACCATATTCATTTTTCAGAAAAGCAATGTTATCTTTCTTGTCATGCCCTTCCATGAAATACTCATAGATACGGAATTTTCCATGTTCAAAGCCGCTTCCTCCTGTCAGCCTGTAATCAATCTCGTCCTGTGTGATGAAGTCCTCATTCCTTACCTCAACCGTATCAAGTGCCGGAAATTCTTTCTTTTCCACACCTAAATCCGCAAGCTGTTCTAATAAATAATCCGGTCTTTTCACATACCGCCATTGAATCTGCTTTTCTCCGCTGTCAAGCTGTGCTTTTGCCTTTTCAAGCTCATCCTGAATCAGTTCTCTACCCTCAGTGGTAGATAAAAGCTCGCATAGCCTTTCTATGCTTGCCGGGTAGTTAGAAAATTTCAGCCCCAGACTCTCCGGCATTTCCGATATACCGTCACGAAAAAATTGTTAATGTCCGTAGCAATTCTCTCACGCTCCACCGCATCCACAAGGAATACTTCGTTGGCACTCATATAAGTACCATTCTCCACCATAACACGGATATGGCTCTCCACTTTGCTCCAGCTCATCACTGCAAGGGTATTTTCCTTTGCCGATGTACCGTAACCGATACGCATACCCATTTCATCAAACCATAAGGACACGGGATTTCCGTCAAATTCAAAGCCTTTTCCAGTGGTCTTATATTCGTTCTTTAAAAACTCCGTCATTTCCTCCGGGGACTTGCCCTGCTGGTACTTGGCATAGATACGCTTTCTGCTGTTATCCCGTCCTCCGCCGCTTCTTAAAATCGTGTCAATCTGCTCCTGTGGCAAAGAAAAAGCAGCGGGCATGGTATATTGAATACTTGCTTCCGCTGCTGCGATTGTGCCGACCTGTTCCTCAAAGCTCGGAAACAGGCTTAACTGCTGATAGGTTCCTTCCGGCTGTTCGATATTTATCTGTAGATCAGTTCTGTCATCACGATCTCCTCTGCCGAGTGTACGATGCTGTTCATCTTCGCTACCCAGAGCATCTGATTTTCTGCTTTCATCTGCTCCGTTATCCCCTCTCTCTCCTTCATCTGTCCGGTCAGAAGCTCCATTCTCTCCTCTGCCTGCTCCTGTATCATTAACAGGTGTTCCTTCAGCTTCCCGCTCAGAAGAAGTCCCGTATATACTCCGTTCTTGTGTTCCTGTAAGAACTTCTTTCTCATCAGTCCGTACTTCGTCAGTACCTCCTTCGGCTGTTCGTCCATTGCTACCATCGGTATCTGATAATCCCCGTTCTTCTCGTATGTCAGATTCATCATATTTGCTCCTTTCCCCGATTTCTCCGGTCTGTGTGATAGATTGTTCGTCTTGGCTTTCGCTTTCACGCTTTAACGCATTATAATCTGCTCCAGATGCATTTGCAAGTCCTTTTTCGATATTTTTCTCAAGGGTGTCGATATGTTCCCTGCCTACTCTCGTTTCTTCCCGATTTTGGGCAATCTGCCTGTCATACGCTCCGATTGCTTTTCCAATTCCCATAAGGATTGGCTTGGATAAATCAGACACATTACTGCCAAGCTGTGACAGCGTTTCCACAGTGTTAAACTCATGAATATAAGGAAAGTTTATCTCCTCGGCAAGCTCACTCTCCGCCATGCCACATCGTTTTAAAACGGTATAAGCAATGCTGTCGGCAAGGGTTTCCCGTATCCTTACTTCCACGTTCAGCTCGTCCAATTCCTCTAAAAAGCTCCCTTCCTTTAAGTATTCCATATCTGAAGCAAGCTCTTTATAACAGTCCTCTGCAATCCGTCCGGCAATCTCCCGGATACGTCCCACAACGCAAAAAAGGGCAGCTACAAACCTTTACGGTCTATAACTGCCCTTGCGCTGTATGACTAATGTTTTTTTCTTCTATTTTTATTTTCTCGTATTCTTATCTTTGCCTCTAATTTCTTATTTTTTTCTACAAGTTTATCATAATCTTCAATGTTTTTCTTCATTTCTCTTATTTCATTTTCTTTTTGTTTACGTTCTCTTTCTAAACAATCATCCGTCTCTTTTTGTTTTAGCTTTTCTAAGCAATATTTCTTATAATAAAAATACCCTATTATAAAGGAAATAATACTCGTACAGATTAATGCATAAACTACCTCAATTTTTATTATAAACAACAAAAGTCCCAAAAACAATAAATACAGTACTACCAATCTATCGGTATATTTTCCATGAAGTTCTTTTGATTTTCTAATAAAAAATGCAAACACATATACCAGAATCTGATACAAAACCTGTGCTAAAACCAACTTAAATATTTTAATACCAGTTATATCTCCCACTAAATATAACTCCAAAATATTCGTACTAATTAAAATTACCCCACTTTTTATTATCTCTTTTGTAATTTCTTTATAGCTGTCTTTATATAAGAGACATCCAGACAATACAAATGTCCAGATAGTGAAACGATAAGTTCCGTCAATGGCTTTCGCGTTTAATTGAAAATATACTAATAACCACACACTTATTGACCAGCCAATATATGAAATTACATCTATTAAATCACTATATTTTCCCTTCATATTCTCCTGCTCCGTTAGACACTTGACATTTATTTTTATAACTTACAATATGTAAATTGTACATAGCTCCGCATACATCTTTCCATCTTCAAACTTCACATCATCGAGTAACAATACCTGGAATAACACTTCCCGGACTCTCTCTAATTTTACCATAGCAAGCTCCGTCTCTGAAAGTCCCTCCAGCTCTATATTTTCCAAAGCCACCGCTTTTCTTGCGGATAGGCAGTATATATATAAAGCCATGATATATCTGTCAGACATCACAAAGGCATAGGTGTCCTTGCCTTTATAATTGTATCGGCACTTTTCCAATTCTTCCGCAGATATGGTAAAGAAACATCTTACTGTTTCCAGATACACCTTCCCCTCATAGTCCGGCTTATACTTCTTTGCCAGCCGCTTAATTGTTGCAAAAATATTATTTCATAGGTCAGTCTGGTTCTCTTAAAAACAGCTTTTTTCCCCCGCATATCCATGTAAACATTGTTCCCTATGGTTTTCCCGGCGAATGGTTCATACTCACCGATTCACAACAGATAAGAAAGCACCTGCAAAAGCTTTTCCTTTGAAGTAATTTCATTATAGCTGTAATCGCCAAACCCTAACTGTTCAAACTGTAAGGGTGTGCTTCCCTTTTTAATCTCCCGTTCCATTACCCTGTCCACATCTCTCATTGACTCCATATATCTTTTTGCTCCTTCCTTTCTGACAATAAAAGAGCAGCCATGTTCTGACTGCACCACCTTTGGACAAAATGTCCAGAAGTTCTATATTTCCACTTTTGGACTTTTCGTCCAGAAGTGTCCTGTTATAATACTGATAAGCTCTCCTACAATGCCGATTATCTTAAAAATCAGCACTACACCGCCGATTAGACCGCCTATAATACAATTCAGAGCAAGCATACCAATGCTCCCGCTGATACCGAAAGTCTTGGGTATCAGCCATAGGCACATCCGGCGGATACCAAACGGACACCTTGCTATAATCCAATATAAAAACCAGTCAAAGCCTTCTGCTTTCTTACATACCGGATAACAGGTCAGCATCCATACCGCAATGAACACTGCCGGAACAATGAGCTTAAACAATACCCTTTTCATGCCATCCACCTCCATACATATCGTGCTGTACCTCTTGTTGGTAGTAATGATTGATTGTGCTTGGCGCATTATAAAGTGTTGTCACCATATACGCCTTGATATTCGTAATCTTGGTGGTGGTATTCTTCATGCAGCCAATGACATAATTCAAATGCGAGCTGTTCAGTTTTAGAAACTTTGACTTTACCAACTCATATGGGTAATCATCCCCGCCAATCCTAACCGTCTTGTGTTTTACACATACAACCTCGCAGATCACCTCAAAAAGCTCATCATAAAGTGCTTTATCCTGCCAGTCACCATATTTCATGTAGTAGTCGTATTCTATGTTCTCCTTGATGATTTCAATGTATGCGTTGACATCATCCATCACATCAATCGTTTCTTCTGTTTTACTCTCAGATTGATTAGATTG
>ERZ772937.2497-NODE-2497-length-11383-cov-2.792549_pt1 | contig 11383 bp, 6 predicted proteins | sample MGYA00512113_ERZ772937 | MGnify/ENA primary metagenome ERZ772937 (study PRJEB29015, sample SAMEA2737649) | human gut metagenome | biome: human gut; feature: human-associated habitat; material: faeces | place: China | collected 2012 ... | reverse complement strand
GAAATAAATTTGAAGATGATATTACCTAAAAATGTTTCATATATTATTAGTAAACTTGAACAGGCAGGATTTGAAGCCTATGCGGTAGGCGGCTGTGTGAGGGACACTCTGCTTGACAGAAAACCGCAGGACTGGGACATTACGACCTCCGCAAAACCTTTACAGATAAAGGAGCTTTTTAAAAAGACTATCGACACGGGGATACAGCATGGCACGGTCACTGTCATGCTTGACCATGTCGGTTATGAGGTGACAACTTACAGGATAGACGGTGAATATGAGGATAACAGGCATCCTAAAAAAGTAGAGTTTACAGACAATCTCAAACTTGACCTTGAAAGACGCGATTTTACGATAAATGCCATGGCTTATAACGATAATAGAGGGCTTGTCGACGAATTTGGGGGTATTAAAGACCTCAAAGATGGTATAATAAGATGTGTTGGTGATGCGGGTCAGAGATTTGACGAGGACGCACTCAGGATGTTAAGGGCAGTGAGGTTTGCAGGACAGCTTGGTTTTGCCATCGAGGAAAAGACAAGAGAAGCTATCGTTGAGAGAGCAGACCATCTTAAAAATATAAGTGCCGAGAGGATAAGAGTTGAACTTACGAAACTGCTTGTTTCTAAAGAAGCAGGGCGGATAAGGGATGCCTATAAAACAGGCATGACAAAATATTTTCTGCCTGAACTTGATGCTGCGATGCAAACTGAACAGAAAAATCCGCATCATATCTACACGGTCGGAGAACACAGCATATGCGGTATAGAGCTTATGAACTGTTTCTTTGGGATTACTTCCGATAAAAAGATTTATGATAAGATACCTGAGAATGTACTTGAAACGGCAAAACAACTTGCCGCTAAAATGGATAAAAAACAGCAGACGGTTTTGTGCATGACGATGCTTCTTCACGATATAGCAAAACCAGCAGTCATGACAGTCGATGAAAAAGGAATCGGTCACTTTATCGGTCATCCGGCACAGAGTGAGAAAATGGCAAAGAAGATAATGAGGAGACTTACTTTTGACAATGACTCCATATTAAAAGCGTGCAGGCTCATAAGATTTCATGATTACCGTATGGAAGATAAGAGCAGGGCTTTCAGGCGTGCCGTGTCAAAGATAGGTGCTGACATTATGGATATGCTTTTTCTTGTTGAGTATGCCGATGTTCTGGCACAGAGCGATATGCAGCGTGATGAAAAACTTGCAAAGATAGACGCAGGTGTTAAGAGATTTGAATATATTATGGCAAATGCACAGCCTTTGTCGATAAAAGACCTTGCGGTGACAGGTTCAGACCTTATAGCCGCCGGAGTAAAACCGGGACCAAAGATGGGAGAGATACTTAAGGCAATGCTCGACAAGGTACTTGACGAACCTGAACTGAACACGAAAGATGGTCTGTTAAACTATCTTAAATGTGAGAAGGGCAATAAAAATGTTGAGGAGAACGAAGATTTATAGTAAAATAACTGTAAATGTGTTTAGCACCTGTTACATTGTAAGGGATAATGATAACTTATGATGTGGCATAAGTATTAAGTTAGTTTCACTACTTCTATTTATTTTAGAGCAAAGATAAATAGTATTATAAATAAATTGCTCGGAAATGGGGATTATTATGGATTTAAATGTAAGGCTTGCGAAGATGACAAAAGCTATGAAGACACAGCTTTTTATCGACAATCTTACAACGATATTTAACCCACAGGCTCTTTTTAGTGATGGTACGGCACAGTATCGTATTCCGCCTGAACCAAAAGCAAATGAGAGTGTAAAACTCAGATTCAGAACCGGCAGGGAAAATATTGACAGAGTGGTTCTTGTTGTGTGTACTGATACGCGCATCGAGATGAAGAAAGTATATAATGACAGACTGTTTGATTATTATGAGAGTACGGTCGAACTTTCTGACAAGATGATAGATTATTATTTTGAGGTGACGAGCGGAACGGTCACTGTTTATTACAACAGCGTAGGTGTGTGCAGCGGAGTTGAGCCGTATTATAATTTTACGATAACACCATCATTTCACACTCCTGACTGGGCAAAGGGTGCAATATTTTATCAGATATATGTTGACCGTTTTTATAACGGTGACAGGTCAAATGATGTTGAAAAAGATGAGTATGTCTATATAGGTGAGGGTACTGACAAGGTTACTGACTGGTTTAAGTATCCGGCAGCAATGGGTGTAAGGGAATTTTACGGCGGAGATATAGCAGGAGTATGGCAGAAACTTGATTATCTGCAGGAACTTGGTGTAGATGCGATATATTTTAATCCGATTTTTGTATCACCGTCAAATCACAAATATGATATTCAGGATTATGATTATATAGATCCTCATTTCGGAAAGATAGTTAAAGATGAGGGTGAAGTGCTTCACAGGGACGAAAATGGAAATCTCATGTGTGACGGTACTTACCCAAACAAATATGCAACAAAATATGTGTGCAGGGTTACAGACAAAGAAAACCTTGAGGCGAGCAACCGTTTTTTTGCTGAGTTTGTCGAGGAAGTTCACAAAAGGGGCATGAAAGTTATTCTCGACGGAGTTTTCAATCACTGTGGTTCTTTCAATAAATGGCTTGACAGAGAGTGCATTTATGAGGATGCCGAGGGTTATGAAAAAGGAGCTTATATATCCGCAGACAGTCCTTACAGGACTTTCTTCAGGTTTAATGAAGATATGTGGCCGTACAATTATCACTATGATGGCTGGTGGGGACACGATACACTACCTAAGTTAAATTATGAAGATTCACCGCTTTTATTTGACTATATCATGCATATAGCGAGGAAATGGGTTTCACCGCCGTACAATGTTGACGGCTGGAGACTTGATGTGGCGGCAGATCTTGGTCAGTCACAGGAGTACAATCACTATTTCTGGAAAGAGTTTAGAAGAAATGTCAAGGAAGCAAATCCAGAAGCTATTGTTCTCGCAGAGCATTATGGTGATCCGACAAGCTGGCTTCAAGGCGACCAGTGGGATACCGTTATGAACTACGATGCGTTCATGGAACCTATTACATGGTTTTTGACAGGTGTAGAAAAGCACAGTGATGAGTACAGGGAAGATCTTCTTGGTAATGCTGATGCGTTTTTTGGTTCTATGCGAAATTATATGACAAGATTTAATACACAGTCGCTTCAGGTTGCCATGAATGAACTTTCAAATCACGATCATTCAAGATTTATGACGAGAACAAATCACAGAGTTGGAAGAACGGCAAGTGTAGGACCTCAGGCGGCAGATGAGGGCATAGATAAAGCTCTTTTCAGGCTTGGTGTCATGATACAGATGACATGGCCGGGAGCACCGACTATATATTATGGTGATGAGGCAGGACTTTGTGGATGGACTGACCCGGATAACAGAAGAACTTATCCGTGGGGCAGAGAGGACAATGAACTTATAGAGTTCCACAGACAGCTTATAAGGATACACAAGGATTATCAGGTGTTTAAGACCGGCTCGATAATGTTCTTAAAAGGTCAGTATAAACTTATAGGTTATGGACGATTTGATGAAAATGATAAGATAGTTGTTATGATAAACAGCAGCGATGAGGTTCGTGAAGCTGACATACCGGTATGGCGAATGGGAATTATACAGGAGACACGAATGGCAAGACTGATGCTTAGTGACAGGGAAGGTTATTCAGATGAAGCAAAGGTATATCCGGTCGTAAATGGACTTATCCATGTTGAATGTCCTCCGATGTCGGGAATGATAATAAAAGATATAGAAAGCATGGGATAGATGAGATATGGGAAAGATAAGAGACTGGATGCACGGCAGTGGAAGAAAGACCGTCATAGCAGTTGTGACGGTTATTGCGGCTGCAATAGTCATACATTATTTTGTGGTGGAAAGGCATGGCAAATGGGGACTTGAGAGTGCCTACAGTGCAGGCGTCAATGAAACGGTATCACCAAAGCCACAGAAAAATTATTATGTCGGCGGCAGCAGTATAGGCGGAGTTGACAAAAATACGAAAATATCTACGGGTGATACCATAAAAAAGACTGATGAGTAGAGAGTGTGCGGTAGTTTCTGACAATAATTATTTTGTATTGCTGCCGCAAAATAGGACAGCAATAATTACACAGCAAAAAAGTTGTCCGTTATTTATATATTTTCATTGCTTTTATAATTATAATTATAATATAATGTGATGAAAGGGTTAAAAATATATAGCAATGTATGTCTACATACAAATTGCTTGATACAACAAGCACTGACAATAAGATTGGAGGTGTTTGCGGGGTTATAAAAATACCTCGGACGGAATAAAGTGCCGGATGTAAAAACGGCGGAACGGAGGAAAAAATGTACAGTTTAATTCCAGTGGTATGTGCGCAGGATATCACAGCACTTGTTCGTGCACTGCCTGGTTCTGTAGCCCAGGGTCTTATCTGGGGAATTATGGCGATAGGAGTGTTTTTAACATTTAAAATACTTGATTTTGCCGATCTTACGGTTGATGGTACTATGGCAACCGGTGGTGTTGTTACGGTAATGCTTATATTGAAAGGATGGAACCCGGTTGCAGCAGTTGCAGTTGCATTTGTTGCGGGTATGCTTGCCGGACTTATAACGGGTATTTTACATACGGTACTTGGTATTCCGGATATTTTGGCAGGTATTCTTACACAGCTTTCATTATATTCGATAAATCTGAACATATCTGAAGGAAAAGCAAATCAGGCTGTAAATGTAGATATGTATAAACTCGTTGTTTCAGGCAGAGACAATCCTGCCGCGATAGTTACGGTCGTTATCATACTTTTGGTCGTTATCGCACTTATGTACTGGTTCTTTGGAACAGAGCTTGGTTTCACTATCAGGGCAACAGGATGCAATCCAAATATGTCAAGGGCACAGGGAATTAACACAAATGTTGCAAAGGTACTTGCACTTGTATTTTCAAATGGTCTTGTTGGATTTGCAGGCGGACTTCTCTCACAGTATCAGGGTAACTTCGATGTAAACATGGGCAGGGGTTCTATCGTTATCGGACTTGCTTCTGTTATCATCGGTGAGGTACTTGGAGAAGCTATATTCGGAAAGAAACTCAATTTCAGCGGAAGACTTGCATTTGTTGCAGTCGGAAGTATAATTTACTACATAGTTATACAGTTTGTATTGTGGCTCGGTCTTCCTACAATAGATATGAAGATGTTCTCAGCTATGGTAGTTGCGATATTCCTTGCGGTTCCTTACCTCAGGGGAAAGGCTAAAAATTCATACAGAAAAGCCGCAAAAGGAGGTGCCGGAAAATGTTAGAGTTAAACAATGTGTATAAAACATTTAATCTTGGTACTATAAACGAAAAGAAGGCATTAAATGGTGTCAATTTAAAACTTGAGGATGGAGATTTTGTTACCGTTATCGGTGGAAACGGAGCGGGAAAATCTACCACTCTAAATGCTGTTGCAGGTGTATGGCCTATAGATTCGGGAAGTATTATTATTGACGGAGTTGATATGACAGGTCTTTCAGAGCATAAGAGAGCACCTTATCTTGGCAGGGTATTCCAGGATCCGATGAACGGAACAGCGGCGACAATGGAAATTATAGAAAACCTTGCTCTTGCGGCAAGACGAGGACAGCACAGAGGTCTTAAGTGGGGCGTTACTAAGTCTGAGAAGAAAAAATACAGAGAAATGCTTGCAAAACTTGATCTTGGTCTTGAAGATAGAATGACATCAAAAGTCGGACTTCTTTCGGGCGGTCAGAGACAGGCACTTACACTTCTTATGGCAACGATTAAAAAGCCTAAGCTTCTTCTTTTAGATGAGCATACGGCGGCACTCGATCCAAAGACCGCAGCAAAAGTGCTGGAATTATCAGATAAGATTATCGCTGACAATCATCTTACTGCTATGATGGTAACACATAATATGAGAGATGCGATAATACACGGAAACCGCCTTATTATGATGAATGAAGGAAAGGTTATTCTTGATATAAAAGGCGAGGAGAAGAAAAAACTTACCGTCGAAGATCTTCTTCAGAAATTTGAGGAAGTGAGCGGTGAGGAATTTTCAAACGACACGGCGTTGTTAGGATAGGTTTTAACAGAGGGATGTCACAAAAAAGTGACACCCTCTTAATAATATATATAAAAGTTTTATATTTACATAATTAAAAACGGAAATGAGGGAAAAATGGGTCAGACTATTGCAAATGTATTTTATAAGCAAAGAGCAGACTTCTTAGAAGAACAGAAAGAAAGAGACAAAAGGCTTAAATTTCCGGATGATGTTGAAGAAATCAGAGATATTCCATATCTTAAAGATGGATTAAAAGCACACCATCTTGATGTCTACAAGTCTAAAATTATAACACCGGAGCAGGAGCATAGAAAGCTTCCAGTCATAATAAATGTACATGGAGGTGGACTTATTCTTGGAAATAAGGAGTTTAACAGATATTTTTGTGCCAAACTGTGTAAACTCGGATATATTGTATTCAGTGTGGAATACAGACTTGTGCCTGACTGTATGTTTTATGACCAGTGTGAAGATTTGTCAAGAGCATTAGATTTTATAAACGATAATCTTTCAAATTATAATGGAGATGCAGAAAGGATATTTGCAGCAGGAGACAGTGGCGGGGCGTGTCTGCTCACATACACTGCTGCGATGATGAAATGTGCCGGTATGGCAAAGGGGGCAAAAGTAAAACCGGCTCAAATAGACATAAAGGCAATGGGACTTATAAGTGGAATGTTTTATACAAATAAATTTGATAAATTAGGATTGTTTCTTCCGAAATATCTTTATGGAAAAGATTATAAAAAGAGTACATTTGCTAAGTATGTAAATCCGGAAAATAAAGAGCTGCTTAAAGCCTTGCCGCCATGTTTTCTTGTATCAAGCAGAGGTGACAATCTTAGAAAATATACACTCAACTTTTATAAAGCACTGAAACCGGTAAATACAAAAAGTGAATTGTTATATTTTAAGAAAGATAAAAAACTAACACACGCATTCAGTGTTTTTGAACCTGATTTGGCGGAAAGTCATGAAACGATGAAAAGAATGTCGGATTATTTTGCACGAATCATTGTATAGTTTGAGGATAAAATTGAAAACTAATTATTTGCTGTTCTTATAGAGTGAATAAAATTTAACATTGATTTTGCAATTATCCGAACAGTTATAATATACGGAGGTAAAGCTGTTATGGATTATAATGAAAATGAATTTAAAGAAAAAGCAAACAGAAAAGCAAGGCGTATATGGTTTGTTTTTGCAATACTTCTTTCAGCAAATTATGGTTCGGATGTATCTAAAGGATTAAATACCGCATCATATTATTTTGTATTTCTGGCACTTTGCTGGATTCCGATAATAGCCGGCGAGATATTGCTTAGAAAAAAAGGCTGGGAAACGGATTTGTATAAATATGACCTTGTTGTCGGATATGGGATTTTTTATACTTTTGTCATAAGTACGACTGAGTCACCTATAGCATTTACATATGTATTGCCGGTGACAAGTCTTTTGGTATTGTATAAGAACCGTAAATTTATGATATATTGTGGAATTGTCAATTCTATAATAATCATTATAAGTTCTGTATATCATGTAATGTGTGGTTACAATTCGGCAGCAGATATGAAAAATTACCAGCTTGAATTTTCAGCTACAGTGCTTTGTTATATATGTTATGTCATGTCGATACATCATCTTAACGAATCAGATGGTGCAATGACAAACAGTATAAAGGCTGACCTTAAACGAGTTATAACTACTGTAGAGAAAGTTAAAAAGGCAAGTAACTCTATTATGAGCGGGGTTTCCGTTGTAAGAGAGATTTCAGTTGAAAATACACATAGTGCAGGTGTTGTTGCCGATGGAATGGTTACATTGACAGATAATAACACAAAGCTTGAAAATACAACCGATTCATCGGTGGAAATGACAACTGACATAAGTTCGCAGGTAGAACGCGTGGCAGAAATGATAGAGCAGATGGTCAGCCTGACAGCAGAGTCAACAGAACACGCAAAGACAAGTTCGACAGATCTTGAGAGTCTTGTGGAGACTACTCATGCTATGACAGATCTGGCATCTGATATGGGACAGATTCTTGAAAATTTCAGGGAAGAGTTTGAAAGAGTTAAGGCTGAAACAGGCAAAATTGAAGAAATAACTGAACAAACAACATTGCTTGCCTTAAACGCTTCTATAGAAGCAGCAAGAGCAGGTGAAGCAGGAAGAGGTTTTGGAGTAGTTGCACAGCAGATAAGTTCATTAAGTACAGAAACACAGTCATCATCAGGAATGATAGAGGATGCACTTATAAGGCTTCAGGAAACATCAGACAAGATGACGGCTTCTATGGAGGAGACGATAAATCTTGTTCAGGAAACATACAAGAAAGTTACAAAGACCGGGAAAAATGTTGGTAAGATAAATATGATTCAAAACAGCTTGAAAGTCATATTCAGGAAATTGATATTGCAATGAAAGAGGTTGAAAACTCAAATCATCAGCTTGTGGATAACATGGATAGTGTATCCGGAATTGTTTCCGATATGACGGGATGTATATCATATTCAAACGAGATGAGCAGCCGTATGCTTAGTAAATATGAAGAGTCCATGACCAATATTAATGATATTGAAAAAACAGTGGAAGCTCTTATGTGTGAACTTGGTATTGGTGGTTTTATGGGAGTTGAAGATATTATGCCGGGAATGAAAGTCCAGATAACGATGGATGGTGCATCAGCAGAAGTATATCATGGTGAAGTTGAAAAGCAGAAAGATGACAGGATAGAAGTAAATCTTCCTAAATTAAATAGCGATTTGGCAAAGGATAGATTATGCAGGATGCAGATTACGGTTGGAAATGTATTATATATATGGAAAGATGCGAAAGTTGTTTCGTCAGCTTCACAAAATTCACATTTATTTGAGATACTCGTGACATCAAGACCGAAGATAAAGAACCGCAGAAAGTATCCTCGTATGGATATAAGCAATAAGTGTAAGATATTTGTTGAAGAGACCGGAAAAGAGATTGATGGACAACTTGACAATATAAGTGCAAATGGTTTTGCATTGCTCACGAAAGAGTCTTATTTTAAGGAAAACAAAGGAGCAAAGATTAAGATAACCATAGAAGATTTTGATCTTCCAAAGCATAATGTTCTCGAAGGTAAAGTTATCAGGTGCTCTGAGAATGAAGGTGTGTTCATAGTGGGATGCCAGATGCCGGAGGATGACAATGAAATAAGAGAATATGTTAATAACAGTATTTAAGCAATATGCCAAAAACTCTCAGAATCTTTTGGTTCGTGATAGTTTTTGGCATATTGTTATTTTATTCTAAGATGAAGTAGACAAAAGCTGCATTGCAATGGATAGCAGGTTTCATAATATAAGAAATACAATATCTGACTGTTACGATGCAGGATAGATACTGACAAGATTTATTGTTCTCTTAGTTGATGGTGAAGAACTTTATCTTTATACATTTCTTCGTCAGCAGCTTTTATAAAGTCATCAAGTGAAATCTCCGGAGTAGGAATCCCGGTTATTATGCCGATACTTGCACTTACATCATAAGGATGGTTATGCATTTTATTATAAATATTGATATTTTGATGAATTTTATCCAAAAAATCATTAGCATCAAGACCATCGGCGAGGGGACCTGCCATGACAAATTCATCACCGCCAAATCTTGCACAAGTCTCATCCTGAAAGCTTGAATTTATAAGTATGTTTCCTATTGCAGAGATAGCAATATCACCATCTGAATGACCATATGTGTCATTTATCTTTTTTAATCCGTTCAAATCAACAGAGATTGCGATAAAATGTTTTTCTTCATTTATGCACCGATTAAAATCAGGCAAAACTTTTTGATAAAAACCGCGTCTGTTTAAAAGACCGGTAAGAGGATCATGTATATATTTATTTTCAAGACTGGATATAATATTTTGCTGTCTCTGATGTACTTTCATGGTTTCAAGTGCAGTACTTACATTCATAAGAAACTGGTAGAGCTGTTCCATATTCATTTTGTCAGGTTCATACACTAAAGCCGCATATCCAATCGTATGATCCAGTACATGCAATGGAAGAAATAGTATATTATCTTCCTCTTCAAGCACGGATTCAATATTTGGCAGAAGATTTGAAGTTTCAAAGTCAGTCATTCCCTGCCATATGGTATCGTGTTTTGATAATACAACATCCATATGATTTGAATATCCGAAATGAAGTGATGCATTATCGTCCAAAATGTCGGACAATTCTTCATCTTCTGTCAGAAAATTATCAACAACGCAAAGCCAGAAACGATGGCTGAAAAAATTTTTTGCATACCGTGTGAGTTTGTCAAACATACCTTGAAATGAAGAATTGTCGTTAAGGTCGGCAGTCATGTTTATCTGGTCTTTATTAAATTGAATCTGAGCGTCATACCTGTTGTTTAGGTTATATGAAAGGTTATTGTATTTTTTAATGCTGTCATAATGACATCCGCATGAACCGCCTATTATAACATTAGAATTTATATAGTTGACGGCAGGAACTTCCTTATGGTTAAAAATATCATTTAAAATATCAAATGCTTTTATAACGGCATTTTCATAATCATGCTGTGCAGTAGTGATAGCAGGATAGTGTTCGATAGCCTGTATCAGACCATCAAATCCGGTAATGGCTATTTCCCGTGGAAGGTCATATCCTGCATTGATAAGTGAATTGTATGCCGTGATAGCCATAGTATCATTGGCACAAGCTATTGCCTGTGGCATCGGAAGCTCACTGTTTATAAAATCTTTTATGACTTTTTTGGTAGGAATACTCCAAAATCCACCATATCCTATACGTTCTTCCTCAATAGGAATATTATGTTCTTTAAGAACTTTTTTATAAATGTCGATGCGTTCATCTGAAAAGGCGTTTCCTTTTATACCTGCAATAAAATTGATGCAGGTATAATGGTGATCTTCTATAAGATGACATAATATTTTTTCAAGTGCAGTCTTATAATCATAATTTATATTGTAGCAGCCCTCAATATAGTGGTCTATTGAAATTACCGGTATATTATTAAGTTTTGCGTGGCAAATAAGATCATTACGGACGGCAGGACATTTTATCGTTTCCGACAATATTATCATAGCATCTATGAGTTTATAATTTATAAGGCTGAATATACAACTCTCACCTATATCGTGTTTACCCTGTGAAGCTGCTCTGTACAAATCACTAAAGGAACGGAAAAATAGTATTTTGTAGTTGTTTTTTTTGGCATATTCAGTAAAATAATTCATATAGTATTTGATGGAGTCTGAATCAATTGCAGCACAACAGACAGCTATAATGCGATTTTTAAT
>ERZ772937.2489-NODE-2489-length-11409-cov-3.629382_pt1 | contig 11409 bp, 6 predicted proteins | sample MGYA00512113_ERZ772937 | MGnify/ENA primary metagenome ERZ772937 (study PRJEB29015, sample SAMEA2737649) | human gut metagenome | biome: human gut; feature: human-associated habitat; material: faeces | place: China | collected 2012 ... | reverse complement strand
GGATATATGTATACCGATAATGGATTCTGGGATACATTCCGTTCACAGTTTCCACTGACCAATATTCTTCATCCCACTATGCAAGGACGCTACATGAATGCTTTGCTCGCCGCACAGGAACAATGCGGATGGCTACCATCCTGGTCGGCTCCCGGAGAAACGGGAGGAATGTTGGGCAATCATTCTATTTCATTACTGGCAGACGCATGGGCAAAAGGTATCCGTACCTTTGATCCGGAAAAAGCATTGAAAGCATACGCGCACGAAGCAATGAACAAAGGTCCTTGGGGGGGTGCGAACGGACGTGGCTTCTGGAAAGAATATTTTGAGTTGGGATATGTTCCCTATCCACAATCAATGGGGTCTAGTTCCCAGACGATGGAATATGCATACGATGATTTTTGTGCTTATCAGTTGGCTAAAATGATTGGCAACAAACACTATCAGGAAGTATTTGCACGCCAGATGTACAATTATAAGAATGTGTTCGACCCGTCTGTCGGCTTTATGCGTGGAAAAGGACTCGATGGCAAATGGCAGGAACCATTTGATCCTCTGGAGTGGGGCGGACCTTTCTGTGAGGGTAACGCCTGGCATTATACCTGGTCTGTATTCCATGATGTAGAAGGATTAATAGACTTGTTCGGAAGCGATCAGAAGTTTACCATCAAGATGGATTCAGTATTTACCCTGCCCAGCACTATCAAGCCGGGAACATACGGAGGTGTGATCCATGAAATGAAAGAAATGGAGCTGGCAGGTATGGGACAATATGCACACGGCAATCAGCCGATTCAACACATGCCTTATCTGTATAGTTATGCCGGTCAGCCATGGAAAACACAGTATTGGGTACGTCAGATTGTTGAAAGACTCTATAATGCAACAGAAAGAGGGTATCCGGGAGACGAAGACCAAGGTGGTATGTCATCATGGTATATCTTGAGCTCATTAGGTATTTATGCCGTTTGTCCGGGTACGGATGAATATGTGATTGGCAGTCCGCTATTTAAAAAGGCTACCATAACGCTGGAAAACGGGAATAAGTTTGTGATTGAAGCAAATAACAATAATAAAGAGAATGTCTATATCCAGTCTGCTACTTTGAATGGACGTGTGTTGGATAAGAATTTCATTAAATATGACGATATAGCAGACGGTGGTACGCTCCGTTTTGAAATGGGAAGTCAACCAAATAAAGAAAGGTGCACGTCAAAGTATGCCGCTCCTTTCTCTCTGTCGAAAGAATAAGAAAAGAAATAATGAAAATACAGTATGAAAAATAAAGTTTTAACAGGTTTATTATTGGTATTGATCGGAGGGTGGGGGAACCTTTTGGCACAGAATGCCGGGAGCAATTATGCTCGTCAGGTAAATACGCTGATAGGTACAAAAGGCGTTGGCTTGACTTCGGGATATCTTTATCCCGGAGCCACCTATCCGTATGGTATGGTGCAGTTCACCCCTTCTTACTTTTCCAAACGCTCCGGATTCGTCATCAATCAGTTGAGTGGCGGCGGTTGCGAACACATGGGCAACTTTCCTACCTTTCCGGTAAAAGGCAAACTGAAGATGTCTCCTGACAATATCCTCAACTATCGCATCAATATTTCTGAAGAAAAAGGACATGCAGGTTATTATGAGGCAATGGTGCAGGAAGACATCAAAGCTAAACTGACTGTGACCGAAAGAACTGGTATGGCGAGTTATGAATATCCGACCGATCAGCAATATGGTACGGTAATTATCGGTGGAGGTATTTCTGCTACTCCGATAGAGCAGGCCGCCATCGTTATTACTGCACCGAATAAGTGTGAAGGATATGCAGAAGGTGGTAATTTCTGTGGACTCCGTACACCGTATAAAGTCTATTTCGTAGCAGAATTTGATGCGGATGCCTTGGAGTCGGGAACATGGAAAAGAGATGAATTGAAACCGAACACTACTTTTGCCGAAGGAGAATATTCTGGAGTTTACTTTACTTTTGATGTAAGCAAGAAGAAAAATGTCCAATATAAGATTGGAGTTTCTTATGTCTCGGTAGAGAATGCACGCGAGAATCTGAAAGCGGAGAATACCGGATGGGATTTCCTGCAGATTCAGAATCAGGCTGAATCCAAATGGAATCATTATTTAGGTAAGATCGAAGTCGAAGGAACTAATCCGGATCGTGCCACTCAATTTTATACCCATCTGTATCGCTCATTCATTCATCCGAACGTTTGCAGTGATGTGAACGGAGAGTATATGGGAGCTGACTTCAGAGTGCATAAGTCTCGTTCGAAACATTACACCTCTTTCAGTAACTGGGATACCTATCGCACACAGATTCAATTATTATCTATGCTCGATCCCGAAGTTGCTTCTGATATTGTGATTTCTCACCAACTGTTTGCAGAAGAAGCGGGTGGTGCTTTCCCGCGTTGGGTGATGGCTAATATAGAGACCGGCGTGATGCAAGGAGATCCGACTCCTATCCTGATATCCAATGCTTATGCTTTTGGTGCCCGTAATTATGATCCGAAACCGATTTTCAAAATAATGAGAAAGGGAGCTGAAGAACCGGGAGCAATGTCGCAGGATGTGGAGGCTCGACCGGGACTGAAACAGTATTTGGATAAAGGTTATTATAATGCTTCTATTCAGTTGGAATATACTTCCGCTGATTTTGCAATCGCACAATTTGCCTTACATGCCGTAGGAGATGAGTTTGCGAGCTGGCGTTATTTTCACTTCGCACGTTCATGGAAGAATCTGTATAACCCGGAAACCGGCTGGCTGCAATCACGCAATCCGGATGGTTCGTGGAAACCACTGACTGAAGATTTCCGTGAATCGACCTATAAGAATTATTTCTGGATGGTGCCATACGACATTGCCGGACTGATAGAAATTATCGGAGGCAAAGCAGCGGCAGAAAAACGCCTGGATGAATTCTTTACTCGTCTGGATGCCGGCTATAATGATGCCTGGTTCGCTTCCGGCAATGAACCGAGTTTTCACATTCCTTGGATATACAACTGGGTCGGAACTCCCTATAAAGCACAGGAGATTATTAACCGTGTATTGAATGAACAGTATTCAAGCAAAATTGATGGTCTGCCGGGCAATGATGATTTAGGGACGATGGGCGCCTGGTATGTGTTCGCTTGTATCGGTCTTTATCCCGAAATACCGGGAGTGGGAGGCTTTACGGTGAACACTCCGATATTCTCATCCGTGAAAGTTCATTTGAAGAAAGGGGATATGGTGATAAAAGGCGGTTCGGAAAAGAATATTTATATCAAGTCCATGAAGCTAAATGGTAAACCGTATGACAGTACATGGATCGATTGGGACCAACTGAATAATGGGGCTACAATAGAATACACTACCTCGTCCAAGCCTGACGTGAAGTGGGGAACTAAAGTGACGCCTCCCTCTTTCCCTTAAAGCAAATTAACGAGGCATATAAATTTATGATATAAGATTATTTTGTAAGAGCACTTATTTATAATATCAAACGTAAAAATGAAAAGAAAACTACAAAACATAGCTTATCTACTGATGGCTGCCGCCTTCGTTGCTTCATGTAGCGAAAAGAAACAAATATCAGAATTTCCGGATTGGGCATGGACGGACTTTCAGCGTCCGGAGGGTGTTAATCCGATTATCTCTCCTGACACAACAACCCTTTTCTATTGTCCGATGAGACAGGATTCAATAGCATGGGAAGCAAGTGATACATTTAATCCGGCTGCTACGATCTATGATGGAAAAGTTGTAGTACTCTATCGGGCTGAAGATAACTCGGCAACCGGTATCGGAACACGTACCTCTCGTTTGGGATATGCCTCTTCTGACGACGGACTACATTTCAAACGAATGTCCGTACCCATATTTTATCCGGCAGACGACAGCCAGAAAGAATTGGAAAATCCCGGCGGTTGCGAAGATCCGCGTGTTGCCGTAACAGAAGACGGACTTTATGTAATGCATTACACACAATGGAATCGCAAACAGGCGCGTTTGGCAGTGGCCACCTCGCGCGATCTTCAAACGTGGGAAAAACATGGACCGGCTTTTGCAAAAGCATACAACGGAAGATTTATAGATGAATTTTCCAAATCTGCCTCTATTGTAACCAAATTAATTGACGGCAAACAAGTGATTGCCAGGATTGATGGGAAATACTGGATGTACTGGGGAGAAAAGTTTGTGAATCTAGCTACTTCCACAGATTTGGTAAACTGGGAACCAATGTTGGACGAAAACGGAGAATTCCTGAAAGTGATGACTCCGCGCGAAGGTAAGTTCGACAGTGATCTAACTGAATGTGGTCCTCCTGCCATCCTGACGGATCAAGGAATCCTGTTGTTCTATAACGGTAAAAATAAATCAGGTGTTGAAGGGGATACACTTTATACAGCAAACTCCTATTGTGCAGGGCAAGCCTTGTTTGATGCCAAAGACCCTGCCAAATTAATTGATCGTCTAGATAAGCCATTCTATATTCCCGAATCGGATTTTGAGAAGAGCGGACAATATCCTGCCGGAACTGTATTCATAGAAGGACTTGTGTTCCACAATCAGAAATGGTTCTTATATTATGGATGTGCCGATTCACGCGTGGCGGTTGCCGTATATGATCCTCGCAAAAAATAAGGAAAACATTCATGAAGAAGATAACAATTTGTAAAAGATAGATTAAGACTAAGACATGAAAAAAATTATTTTATTGATTGCGGCAGCTTGTATGGCATGTACAGCTGCATTTGCCCAAACAGTGAAGCCTTTTAAAGAGGGTGAAAGGGCAGTGTTTTTAGGAAATAGTATAACGGATGGCGGTCATTACCATTCATACATCTGGTTGTATTATATGACCCGTTTTCCGGATATGCCTATCCGTGTTTTTAACGGTGGTATTGGTGGAGATACGGCCTATGATATGAACAAACGCCTGGATGGTGATATTTTTGCGATGAAACCTTCCGTGTTGATGGTGACTTTTGGTATGAATGATTCCGGATATTTTGAATACAATGGTGATAAGCCCAAAGAATTCGGTGAACAGAAATATCAGGAAAGTGTAAAGAATTACCAGCAGATGGAGAAACGCTTTAAAGATCTTCCTGATACCCGTATCGTGATGGTCGGAACTTCTCCGTATGATGAAACCGTACAACTTAAAGAGAATACACCGTTCAAGACAAAGAATGAAACCATCAAACGACTTGTTGAATATCAGAAAGAATCGGCAGCTAAGAATAATTGGGAATTTACTGATTTAAATGCGCCTATGGTTGCTTTGAATCAGCAATATCAGCAGAAAGATCCTACCTTTACTCTTTGTGGAAGTGACCGTATTCATCCCGATAACGACGGACACATGGTGATGGCCTATCTTTTCCTGAAAGCCCAGGGATTTGTAGGTAAAGAAGTAGCGGATGTGGAGATTAATGCTAATAAGAAACAAGCCGTCAAGTCGGAGAACTGTACTATTTCAAATATAAAGAAGAGCGGAAAAGACTTGAGCTTTGACTACCTGGCAGGTGCTCTTCCTTATCCTTTGGATACTATTCCTCGTGGTTGGGGACAGAAAAAGAGCCAGGCAGAAGTGCTGAAGGTTGTTCCTTTTATGGAAGAGATGAACCGCGAAACGTTGAAAGTAACAGGACTGAAAGGCAATTATAAATTGTTGATAGATAATGAAGAAATAGGAACCTGGAGTGGAGATGAACTGGCAAAAGGCATTAATCTTGCTGCTGAATCCAAAACTCCCCAATACCAACAGGCATTGGCGGTTATGCACCTGAATGAATATCGTTGGGAAATTGAAAAAACATTCAGAGAGTATGCATGGTGTGAATTCGGTTTTTTCCAACAAAAGGGATTATTGTTTGCTGATGACAGAAAAGCGATCGAGGTGATGGATGAAAACCTGGATAAAAACGTTTGGTTGAAGGGACGTCGTGATATGTATTCAAAGATGATGTTTGAAGCTGTCCGTGATGCTCGCCAACAGGAAATGGATGTTCTTATCAATAAGATTTATGAAATAAATAAGCCTGTTGTAAGAAAAGTTTTACTTAGAAAGATATGATGCGATAACAGCGTAGAAATACGATAGAATACTCATCGTGATGAGAATTTTTTCTCATTGCGATGAGTGTTTTTTCTTATCCTAGTGAGTATGTTTGAGAAATATATGAATAGATAGCTAGTCTTGTAATAGCCTGGTAATGTATATCTTATTGTAGCTTTTGCATTAAACAGGCTACCTTTATTGAATTCTTAATGGTTCTTAATCAAATTCCGTGCTACTTATTTATGTTCAATAACCTTATTCATGGCTATTCCGGGGTACTTTAAGATGCATATAGCTTGGATAATTTATTTGCTATTTCTAATATGCCGATATCCCTTTATCCATCAACCTTTCAATGAGCTTTACTAGCACGGAATTTGAAGAAGAACCTTCTTAATTCTTTTTCCAGAAACCGGAAGTGAAAAGCAATAATACTGTAAACAATTCCAAACGTCCCAAGAGCATTAAGAAAGAGAGTAGCCATTTGGCAGCATCCGGCAGTTCACTCCATGAAAAGGCCGGGCCACATGTGCCGAGTCCCGGTCCCATATTGCCTATACTTGAGATCACTGTTCCGATTGATTCCAAAAAACCTACTCCTAAGCCCATCATGACAAGTACACTGATAATCACAATGACTGCATACAAAAAGGTGAAAGCTAGTACGGTAGATTGTATTGAAGGGGAAATCACTTGCTTATTTACTCGTACCGGGAGCACGGCATTAGGGTGAAGAATATGCTTGAATTCGTTTTTTGCAACCTGAAGCAGAATAACCATACGAATACATTTGATACCTCCGGTTGTACTGCCGGCACAAGCTCCGATGATCATTACTATTACAAGACATCCCCAAAGGATAGAAGGCCATAGCATATAATCGGCAGTAGCAAATCCCGTAGAAGTTTGCAAGGAGATCACTTGGAATAGTGATTTGCGGAACGCTTCTTCTATGGAGATAGAAGAAGTCTGATGGAGCCAGACGGCAATAAATATAGTAAAAAAAGAAACACACAAGAAATAGAATTTCAACTCTGCATCATGAATGAACTTTTTTATTTTTCCATTGAACATCAACAGTAATAGCGTGAAGTTGATGCCCGAAAGAAACATGAAAGTAGAGATTACATAATCGATATAGGGTGAGTGATAATATTCAATACTCGCTTGTTTGGTAGAAAATCCACCGGTGCTGGTAGTTGTGAAAGCATGGCATATACTATCGAATACGCTCATACCGCCGAGTACTAATAGGACAATTAATGTTCCCGTCATTCCGGCATAAATACCCCAAATCCATTTAGCGGTGATGCCAATGCGGGGATGCACTTTATCATGAGTAGGTCCACTGGCTTCTGCTGCAAACACCTGAATCCCACCCACACCGAAAATCGGTAGAACGGCAATGGTGAAGAATACAATACCCAGACCACCTATCCATTGCGTCATAGCTCGCCAGAAAAGTATTCCATGAGGCATTGACTCTATATTATTCAAGATAGTGGCACCAGTACTGCTGAACCCGGACATCGTTTCAAAAAATGCATCCGTGACACTTGGGATATACCCTCCTATATAATAAGGCAACATTCCGAAAAGGGAAAAGGTGACCCATGCTGCACTGACTATGACATATCCATCACGGCGATTCAGGGAGTTTACTGCATCTTTTCCAATAGCGAGCAGCAGAACCCCGATGCAGGCAGTGACGGCTGATGAAATCAGGAAGCTTTGCAAGTCGTTTTCTTTATAGAAAAGAGAGACCCCTCCACAACATAACAGCATGGCTGTTTCTATCAGAAGCAGAAAACCCAGAATCCGGAATATCATCTTCGAGTTAATCATAGACAAGTAATTTATTAAATAATACTTGATACTTAATACTTAGTTAAAGAACTTCTCAATCTTTTTAATCATCATGCTTAGGCAGAATACGACTACATGGTCGCCGGGGAGGATTTGCGTATCACCTGTCACCAAGATACCTTCTCCGTTACGGATCATTCCTCCGATGGTGGTGCCTTTGGGAAGTCCCAGGTCTTTAATCAGGTGTTTGGTTATTTTGGCCCCTTCCGGTACGGTGAATTCTGCAACGTCCGCATTGGCAAAAGTCAGGCATTTTACATTAGACACGTCGGCGTCCAACATCATTTGGTAGATATGGCTGGCAGCAATCAGTTTCTTATTGATAACCGAGCCGATGTCCATGCTCTCCGCTAAAGGTATGTAGTCGATATTTTCGATCTTAGCGATAGTCTTGAATACTCCGGCGCGTTTAGCAGCCAGACAAGCCAAGATGTTCGTACTCGAATTATCCGTCAGTGCGATAAATGCCTGTGCATCTTTGATCCCTTCCTGCATCAACAGATCGGTATCGCGTCCGTCTCCATTGATGATCAAGACATTTCCAGGGACAACCTCAGCTATACGGTGACTCTTTTCTTTGTTAGTCTCGATTACTTTTACACGGATATTGTTCGGAAGGTACTGGCAGGTACGGATCGCAATACGGCTTCCACCCATAATAATGACTTTCTTTACTTCGGGGTCTCGCTTGCCCGCATGCAACCGGACGTCTTCGATATGGCTTTTAGTCGTTGTAAAAAAAACGATATCTCCCGATTCTATACGATCCGTACCACGGGGAATAATGGTCTCGTTCTGCCGTTTGATGGCAACGATATGATAGAGTTTCTGTTCGTTCAGTAATTCGGACAGATGTTTGTTCACAAGTCGGGAATTATCGCGCACCTTTACACCGATCAGAATCAGAGCGCCTCCGAACAACTCCCAGTATTGCCGAGTCCACGGGCGTCTGACAGCCGTAACAATTTCTTTGGCTGCCAGCATTTCCGGGTAAATCATGGAATCGATCCCCATTTTTTCAAACAGTTCCTTGTTTTTAGGGAGCAAATATTCGTAATTGTTGATACGCGCCAACGTCTTATGTGCTCCTAATTTAGAAGCCAGAATGCTGGCTGCCACATTGGTCGTTTCTTCCGGCGTGACACTGACAAACAGGTCGGCCTTTCTGATACCGGCTTCTTCCAGATCCCGAATGGATGTCGGATTACCCACCATAGGAAGGATCTCCATGCTTGAATTCGTGAAATTCAAACGTTCCTCATTCGGATCCATCAGGATAATATCCTGCTTCTCCTGTGATAACATTTTTGCCAGGTGGGTTCCTACTTCACCGGCTCCGGCTATAATAATTTTCATTTTATATAATAGATTAATTATAAGGATATATTATCCTCCGATAACCATCTTTTTTATTTCTCCTGCAATACTTTTGGCATCCATACCACACAGTTTATACAGTTCGGGAATCGATCCATGTTCGACAAACTCATCCGGCACACCAATCCGTTTTACCTGAGGAGCATATCCGTTATCAGCCATAAATTCCAAAACAGCACTGCCCAGTCCACCTTTGATTACGCCGTTTTCAACAGTGATGACACGACTGAACCTCTTACCGACTTCATGCAGCAGTTCTTCATCCATCGGTTTTAAAAAAATCATATCATAATGGGCAATCGATATACCATCACTTTCAACCTCCTTTATGGCCTTTATTACTTCGTTGCCAATAGGTCCAAGTGACAAGATCGCAATATCATCCCCATCACGAAGTTTCTTGCCTTTCCCGATCGGAAGGATATGCATCTCATTCCTCCAATCTGCCATCTCTCCCTTACCGCGTGGATAACGGATCACAAAAGGGCCGTTACATTCCTTATACCCGGTGTACATCAAATTCCTCAAATCCAGTTCGTTCAAAGGAGATGAAATAACCAAGTTCGGGACTGGACGCAGATAAGCGAGGTCGAACACCCCGTGATGGGTCGCCCCGTCTTCGCCTACTAGACCGGCACGGTCCAGACAGATTACCATATGAAGATTCTGAAGTGCAACATCGTGTATCACCATATCGTATGCCCGCTGCATGAAAGAAGAGTAGACATTGCAGAATGGGATCATTCCCTCTTTGGCAAGTCCGGCAGAGAAAGTTACCGAATGCCCTTCGGCAATCCCGACATCAAACGCCCGTTTCGGAAACGCTTTCATCATATAAGTCATAGAACAACCTGTCGGCATAGCAGGAGTGACTCCCACGATCCGTTCGTCCTGTTCGGCCAGCTCGACAAGGGTATGTCCGAAAACATCCTGATAAAGTTGGGGTTCGTTCAACTTATGGACAATGATCCGTTCTCCTGTTTCTTTATTGAACAGCCCTGGTGCATGCCATTCCGTTGCCGACTTTTCAGCAGGCTTGAATCCTTTGCCTTTTTTAGTTTTGATATGTAATAGTTTCGGACCTTCCATATCCTTTATATCATTCAGAACCTTGATCATATAACCGACATCATGCCCGTCGATCGGACCAAAGTAACGGATGCTGAATCCCTCAAACAGATTATGTTGTTGAGTAAGCAATGCTTTCAGACTATTGTTAAAACGAAGGATATTTCCCCGACGGTCATTATTGATCAGTTTCATCTTCCGCAATCCGCGGTACACATCATAACGCATTTTATTATATGCCTGGCTGGTTGTGATATCCACTAGATACTGGCTCAATCCACCGACTGCGTGATCTATAGCCATGTCATTATCATTAAGAATGATAAGTAGGTTGTTTGGATTAGCCGACGCATTATTCAGACCTTCAAATGCCAAACCACCCGTCATAGCTCCATCACCGATCACAGCTATTACATGCCTGTCTTTTTCCCCTTTCAGCGCAGAAGCGACCGACATACCCATAGCCGCCGAAATGGAATTTGAAGCATGTCCGGCAACAAATGCGTCATAAGGGCTTTCCAGAGGATTAGGAAATCCACTGATTCCTTTAAATTTTCGGAGCGTATGAAAAGCCTCTCGACGTCCAGTCAGTATTTTATGACCATACGCCTGATGCCCCACATCCCATACAATACGATCATAGGGAGTATTAAAAACATAGTGTAGTGCAACCGTCAGCTCTACTGTACCGAGACTTGCCCCTAAATGTCCCGGATTCTCCGATAGTACATCTATTATATATTGACGCAACTCTGCACATACCTCTCCCAATTTATCGGGGGACAACTTGCGCAAATCCTCCGGGTAATCAATGGAATTTAATATGTGTTCATCCTTGCATTCTGTCATAATCGCTATAATTTTGTGGCAAATGTAAAGAATTAACGGGAGATAAAATAGTTTTAGTATGTCATTCTTTAGCAGTATGACACAATTAAACCGCTTCTTCTCCTTTCCCTATAATCAAATTTAATCCCATATCATCTACCTTGTAATCCCGTTTAACCAGTTCCATGAGGTATTTAAGGCAA
>ERZ772937.2488-NODE-2488-length-11417-cov-2.829607_pt1 | contig 11417 bp, 10 predicted proteins | sample MGYA00512113_ERZ772937 | MGnify/ENA primary metagenome ERZ772937 (study PRJEB29015, sample SAMEA2737649) | human gut metagenome | biome: human gut; feature: human-associated habitat; material: faeces | place: China | collected 2012 ... | reverse complement strand
GGTTACGGCTGGCGGAGTAAGCACGGAAGAGGTTAATAGTCTGACTATGGAATCAAAAAAACAGCCGGGATTATATTTTGCAGGAGAAATACTTGATGTAGATGGCATATGCGGAGGCTATAATTTACAGTTTGCCTGGGCAACAGGAGCTACTGCCGGAAGGAATTGTGTAGAATGAAATTTATAAAGGTATCAAATATCAATCCAAATTCGTGCTCGAAAAAGTACTAAAAGATAATGGAGTCCAAGTTGGGTATGCTGTATTTGATAACACGGACCTGGACTAAAACAAAGCAAACCATCTATCGCCTCCGGTAGGTGGTTTCTTTATGTTCGTTTGCAGATGTTGGTTCCATATTTAGAATAACCACTAATCAAATCTTAAAGGAGGATCTACAATGAAGAAAATATTAGAAATCGAATCAAGTAAGTACAGTATCGAATACGAGGAAGGTAAAGAATGGATTTATAGTGTTAAACGCTACGGAGTTGATACCGGAAGCGATCTAAAGACGAACATCGTATTCGATATGTTTCAGATGATTCTTAATTTGCAGGCAAAGAATGAAAAGCTGAAAATGACACAGGAGAATTCATCATCCAGAGTAGCGATTACAAGCGATGGGAAAGTGTTACGTGCTTTTTCAGATGAGGAGGCTACGTCTTATTCGATTCCGGATGGAGTTACAACGATCGCTCAAAGAGCGTTTTCCGAATTGGAAAATCTTAAATCTGTTGACATCCCAGATAGCGTTCAATTTATCACGCAGAATGCGTTTGAAGACTCAGGCTTATCCAGTGTCGTTTTGCCAGCCAATATAAAAGTAATTGATGAGTACGCTTTCTTTTTCTGCCAAAAGTTATCGTCTGTAGGATACAAAGGAGAGATATATACTTCTATTTCTAAGCTCGAAAAGGCTTTGAAAGAAAATGGAGTAATAATAGGATACCACTCATTTGCCTCAACAGCTTTAGCCTTGTAAAAAAAATCAAACCATCTATCACATCGGTAGGTGGTTTCTTTATTTTCGCATTTCTTTGTAATCACTCCGCACATATTTAATCATAGTGTTCGAAATAAGTCTTTTTCGACGATCATTTTACAAGAACACAAAGAGAAGGAGATAAAAAATATGAGAAAACAAAAGGTGATTACAGTTGTTTTGGCATCCGGCATGTTGATTGCATGTTTTTCTGGATGCGGATTTGAAAAGGTTACAGCAGAAGACCTCGTAAATAATGCATGCAATATGGACGCAATCGAATCTTTGGATGCAGACATAGCTCTCGTGATGGATGTCGATGTCGATGCAACTTCATTATTTACACCGTATAACGCAGACGAAGATTCTGATTCCGACAACGACTCAAAATCAAATACAAAGATGAATATCACGCTTGATATCGACAGCAATGCAAAGGCTGCAAATGATCTGGCGTATATCAGCGGTAACGTAGAAGCTGGAATCTTTGGAATGACTTACAATGTTAAGGTTGAAAATTATACGGACGCCAAAAATGGTGTTTCTTATTCCTATGACAGCGAGTCCGATGCCTGGGTGAAATCAGACCTCGAAGATGATTCAGATTCACTCGATTTAGAAACATTAAAACAATATGTATCGTCAGATATTTTTGAAAATCTTGTTCTGGTAAACGAAAAAGATAAGAAAGCAGAAACTTATGAAGTAACCGGAACGATATCTTATGACAGTATTGCTGATCTACTTGGTGATAAGGTTGACGATATGTTTTCTGGATTCGATCCAAAAGGCATGACTCTGGATGCCGCAATGAACTTTGACCGGAAAACAAAACAGTTAGAGACCATGAAGGTTTCTGTCGATCCGGATTCCATGAATACCGATGTACTCGACATCAATGAGTTTTCAATCACTGTTACAATCAACAGTCTTAAAGATGTTAAACTTGCGATTCCAAAAGATGTGCAAGATAACGCAATCGAAGAAGGTTCTTCTACCATTGATGACGATGACTTTTTGATCGATGACATGGAAGTCTATCCGGAATGGTCAGAGACAGAAGACGACGAATTTAGTATGGAAGATTCTGAATCCGAAGCTGCTGAGTCCGAGAATCAGACATCCCAGTCTACAGACGATCAGACTTTAGCTCAGTTTTATCTTGAAACCGATGATCTTTCGTTTTCAGATGTAAAGGAGATTTTGTCTGTTTATTACAATCAGATTGACGACATGGATCAGAATGCGATCGCTTCGTTTGCAACATTCATGAACAACTATACATTTGATACATTCGACGCAAACCTTGACACATACGAAGATTGGGCGTCAGAAGATAAGATTGCACTTGCCATTATGTATGACATCGGGATCGTAGACGACGAATTGTTATCAGAACATAATGTTAGTCTGGACAGTGTGAAGTCATATATAGGTATCTATGTAAGACCATACGAATCATAATTATCGACATCATGTTATTTTTCGTATTATTTTGCAATCGTTCCGCACATATTTAACAAGTAATACCATACGAATCATAATTATCTTGATAAGGAGAGACTAGGTTCAAATCCATTAACTTGTTTAATGGATCATGCATCTGTAAAGATGCGGAATCTCGAAGCTTCGTTATTTAAACCTAACTCTCCAAATCGTGAATGATAATGAACGATCAGTACTCCACCGGAGTTGAATCACGAATGAAAATGAGTGATCTGTACTCCGTAGGAGTTGATATCGTACTGTCCGGTTCAAACCACGGATCTTTAGATCCGTTGAACCATCCAGTGTCAATCAAGTCCTCACACTCCTCATCTTTAGATGAGGGAGTCCTTGATTCAATCACACCACGAAGCTAAAGCTTCGTGTGAACTTGATTTGTTCTGTACTTGATCGATATCACGTTTTAAACCGAATATATATATCACGAGAACTTGTTTCGAATGATTTATCCTCAGTAAGACGTCAACTCAATCGTACAGTTTCAAATAAATACAACAATTAACAACACAAAGAAAGGATGTTAAAACCATGAAAAGAAAATTTGTATCATTTCTCACAGGAGCATTATTGCTCGCAACCGTACCAATGCAGACATTAGCAGCCGACGCTTCCGTCACAACCGTTGATGTAACCCAGGCTGGAACTCAGACAGCAACCGTAACTTATACTCAGGACAGTGCATTCACAGTTACGATTCCAAAATCAATTACACTGTCTAGTGCGAAAACAGCAACTTATGATGTCAAAGTAAAAGGCGATATCAAGAAATCAGAAAAGATCACAGTTACTCCGGATGCAACCGTATCTATGACAGATGCCAATGGTAAAGACGCCGTAGATGTTACAATCACACAGGCAGTGAAAGACTTTGCAGCTGATGATGTAAATGCAACAGAAGGAAGCTCTACAACAGGTTCTATTGACGGATCTAATCTTACAGCCGGTAGCTGGTCTGGAACATTAAACTTTGCGATCGACAAAGTTGCCGCAAACTAAATATTGAACACGATAAGTTTGGTTGCTTATGGACTCATCCACGTGATGGGTCCTTTTTCTTTGTGTTTTCTGACGAGTTTCATGACTTTTGAGCCTTATTGTTAATAGCATTTAAACAAGGAGGAACACATTATGACACAGGAAGAACGTAATACAATTGCAGAAAACATTTACACTCAAGAACTAAAGGAATTCATACAGTATATTATTTTATCAATTTTGCTATTCGTGGTCTATTCTGTACTGGCTATAATGAGCGCCTTTATTGCCATCCATAACCCAGACATATTTAAACCGTGGTTTTTTGCGATACCTGTAACATGTGGTCCGGTTTATGTTCTTATAAAGCCAATCAATGATTGCAAGATCGAAATACAGTACATAAAACTACTTCGCCAGACCATCAACACCAACAATTACGAAATCAAAGAAGTAACAGGAGAATATCAGCTCTTTGAAAAGGAAACCGGTATTCAGATTACAATTCCGTGACGAGTTTCCTGGGTTGTGAGCTTGTTCAATAGTAAACAAAGAGAAAGGAGTTCTTTGAATGAACGAAAAAGACAAAGAAGTAATTGCAGAGAAAATATACAAGAAATCAGAGGAAAACAGAAAACTGCATTTCGCATTTTGGGTACTATTTTTAGCTGTCTTTTTAGCGTTGGCAGGTTATGGCGTTTACCTTGAGTATCGTGATCGCACAATTTGGGCTGCCGCTGTATTCGTTGTCCTATATGTCTATGTTTTTGGAAATTATATTGTAAACCTCATCAACTACTACAAAACAGGGAAAGCAGCGACTGATAAACTCAGAGAAATTATTGACAGTAAGAGTTATGATATTGTGAAGTTTTCGGAAATTGTAGACTTCGATAACCTAAATATCAAACTCAACAATGTAACCGCACTTTTGGATACCGTTAATGGTACTTATTATTTTGGTCAATAAGGAGGAAACTGCTAATCATGATGCCGATGCCTCCACTTTTAATGAGTTCGTTAACAACATCGAACCGTGTTATGACATCGAATGGCCATCGTCGCCGTTCGCGTTCGTACGAAGATGATGATCCGTACGAAGATGATGATCCGGATGAAACACCCATGGATCTAAAAATATTAAACAGACTTGCTGTGTTTACCGGTAGAATTGCTTCGTTTTCAAATCGTATTTCTTTGTTTTTTACTCGCACATATTTAAACCGTCAGAAAAAACATGACGGAAAGGAAACGAATAAAATGAGTAAAGAAATCGAACTTGAAAACGAAAACAAACAGAACACAAAACAGCAGGAACCGGAAATTAAGGCTCCAACAATCGAAAACGCAGATGTAGAAAACAAAAGCACGGAGCCAGAGACTTCGGTTCCAAAACAGCCGGAAAACCCAGATCAGTCAGAAGTAGACGCCGACTACAAGTATACCGAAGAAGATTTAAGGAAAGCGGGCTGTTCCGATATTCAGGATGCAACCGAAAATGTAGTTATCTCAGATCCGGCTTCAGAGTTTTCTGGAAACAAATCAGAAGACAAAGAAGAGAAGCTAGAGAAAAAGAAAACCATACGAAAGGTTGCAGCAGCAGTGATTGCAATCATCATTATCATCCTGTTATTACTTCTTAGATCATGTGGTGGCTGTGGTCCGGCAAACGCACCGACGACACCAAATAGACCAGACATTGAAATTGAAGGCGATAACAAGTGGGACGGAACCATTCAGGACCAGACTGAGACTGCGATCACAGAATCTATTGAAATTCCTGGATACTCAAATCTAGGTGTATCAAAAGATAATCCGACGATTCGTCTTGGTAATCCGGAAGCGAACACTGTATATCTGCAGTATCAGATCATAAAAGATGATGAAGTTATCTTTGAGACCAAAGCAATCAAACCTGGTAACATGGTAAAAGCGAATATGTATGAGTTGCTGGATGAAGGAAAAAACGAAGTCACTATTAGCATCAATACATATGATGTTGAAACGGAAACCGCTTGTAATGGAGCAACCCAGGCAGTAACGATTACTGTGTATTAAAAATAGAGTGCCAATTAGGGCTCATCCAATAATGAAATGAGCATTGATGTTAGGAGAAAAGAAATGGCAAGGATTATATTGAGTGATGCAGTTCAGTTTGGTATTAAATGGACTACGAAAAGTAAGCCCAGAGCAGGAAAGAAATATCAGGAGTTGGTACGTGAGTCAGATAAGAAAATTGATGAGGATCGTTTTCGCTATGCGCATGCTTATAAGAAAGCCTCTACTTGTTTAGCCAGATAAGAAAAATTCAGATACGACTAGTATCTGCCTTTGCCATGCAGATTTATTAAGATCACTGTTTAAAGCAGTGGTCTTTTTTTTATAGGAGGATCTCATGCCAAAACTAATCTTGCGTTGCAACTACCTCAACAATTCCACACCAGCGCACCTAACCAATTACATCAACTACATTGGCACTCGTGATGGTGTGGAGAAGGTAAGCAGCACGACCGCCTTACTGCCAGCTACCGCTAAACAAGGAACTCGTAACAAACATTGGAGACGGGGCATTCCATGATTGTATAAGTTTAGAATCTGTAACCTATAAAGGACAGATATACATGCAAATCAGCGTTGATAGCAGCATTTGGTAATAACGTAACAGTAGAAACTGATATATTTAATAACGCAGGATTAAATGATTAATCCCATACCCCATCATTTCAAGAAAAGTCACACAACAAAGTGTGGCTTTTCTTTATGCCCAACACCCATCCGTCAATAAACATAAACTTTTTCTCATTTTCCTGACGAGTTTTCCAAAAAGTGAGCCTTGTAATATTCGTAAACAACAATAGCCGTCGTTCATCAGAGAAAACTCGTTTTAGTTTGCAAGTATGCGTACCATATTTAATACGTAAGCAAAATGATGAATGGAGACATCATGCGCAATACGAACTGAATACTTCTATTCTTGAGTATGTCAAATCCAGAAATTTGAAACACATATGTGTTTCCTATCAGTTCACAATGCGCAAAGAGAATTACGAACAGGATACTTCTATTACATAACTGAAGGTTTGAGTAATGAAAGCTAGTAACTTTCATTTACTCATGTATGTGATAATACCCTTTATGGGTATCTTACCTGTTCACAAAACTATGGCTGCTGTTCGTTACGGCAGCTTTTCTCTTTTTGTTTACAAGAAAACGTATTACTTTGTAAATCGCCCGCACATATTTAACTATGTAGAGGGGATTAAAATAATCGCACAAAGAAACTGGATACTTCTATTGGGTAAATCCATACAACTGCTAATTGTATTTTCTTACATTGCAGAATTGCAGTGTAATACCAGTTCATATCAGCGAATAGAGATTACGAAATGGAATACTTCTATAAAAACAATTGATGCTGGTCTTTTGAACTGCCATCAGAATTCTCGTGAAATGAGGACAGAATGTGAAGACCTAATATGGTTTTCGTGTTCTGATTGTGTAATGTTCGAAAGAGCATGGTATCCATTCATATTCGGCTGCTGGTTTTTCTAGCAGCCGTTCTCTTTGTCAACTAATAATCATTCATATATATATCAATCAAATCATGGAGGAAATAATTATGTTAAACGAAAAAGACCTTGTGACTAAATATCGTGACGTCATCTATCAGGAAACAGGTACATGGGTAATGCCTTCTGTTGAGATTAATGAAAATCCATCAGATCGCGCTATGCAGCTTGTTTTGTCTACAAACCGCAACCTTGAAGCTTATGGACGTACCGTGTCTCTTTCTCTTCTTGATACCATGGTTTCGCTTCCTGAGTCTGAGATCGTAAAAGAATGTCAGAAGCTTATGAATTCTGTGCGCGAATCCAGTCAGGCGGAAGCGTTCCAGAATGCTACTGTATTTTATCCTGATTTCCCTGAACAGGTAATGGAAATGAGCGAAGTAGAGCAGTATATCAATCAGCTGGCAGAATATCTCAACCCGGATTTACGTCCAGAATTTGAAGCATCAGAGCGTAATCCATTGCTTGAAGACTTTCATCGTGACTTAAAACTGATCGAAACTGATAATTACTACCTGATCCATGAGACTATGCATGACCGTATGTTTTCGACAGCTTCGTTATCAAAACCTAAAATGGAGACGTTACTTAACTATATGCATGACACAAACGAATGGTTTCCATGGGTTTATGAGCAGGCTATTCCTAACCGAGAAAATAAGGCAGCCATTGCTTTCGACATCACAAAAAACAGTAACCTTACATCTCGTGCAAAAGATGATATGCTGCATAAATTGGTTACCGAAGCAACTGATGTCCTTCGTTTGGCTGCGGAATTATCAAACGGAAAGACTCATACGGTAAAAAGCAAAGCGAAAGTATTTGTTTGGAATCCGAAAAAGGGAGAAACTCGTGATAATGGACATCTGGAATGGCGTACAAAACGTAATCAGGAAACAATTGAGAATAAACCAGGTCTTGCCGGTAAGGTTTACTTTAAATTATCACGTTCGGAAGCAAGAATGATGAATAGCCTTTTGGATAAGACGCACGATCTGTTTACTGCAGTCTGGCTTCGTCCTGATTTGTTTAAGACTTTTTCAAAATCCGTACCAAGAGATACCGTTTATTCTCGTTTACAGAAAGCGTACGATAATCTGTATTCCGGACAGAAGGTAAACGAGATTGGAGTGCCAATCGTATCACCTTATGCTGTCGTACAGAAAGCTTTAGACGCCGTTCGTTCTGGTGCCGATGATGCGCTTGCTTTGACCGAAAAAGCGGTACACGATTTTCCTGGCGTATTCAATCGTAACTTCATTCAGTTTGCGGTTGCCGGGATCAAACATGATCAGTTACAGGCTATTTGTGATATTTATGCCGCAAACGCATATGAAACACCAATCCGTGAGCAGTTAAAGCTGTATAACCTGGTTGACTTGTATGAAAAAGGACTTCCGTATCGTGCCATCCATGTCGCAAAACTTGGTCGTTTCGTAAAAGAGGAAAGTACTTATCATTTTGCAGAAGACCAGGCGCAGATGATCAAAAAAGGAATCATTGATTCTGTTTCAAAACAGCTTCAGACTCATGACAATTTAGGTCGCGTTTATATAGATCCGAATGTTGTGGACATGCTGCTTCCAGAAAACGGAGAGAGAAGCTCCTCAAAAGGTAGTTCCTTAACTTCCGGATCCATTATGAAAGGCGACAAAAATTGCAATATCATCCGTCAGTTTATTGGCTGGCAGAATCAAAATCAGGAGCGTATTGATATTGACACCTCTGCTGCTTTCTATGATAAAGATTTAAACCTTATTACAGAATGCGCTTATTATGATCAGAAAGCATATGTGCAGAAAGATGATAAATCCAGAGATCTTGTCGCTATTCATGGTGGTGATATCACAAGTGCACCTGTATTCTCAGCCGAATATATGGATATCGATAAGCAGAAATGTAGGGAAGCGGGTATCAAGTATATGGTATTGTCAGTGAATAGTTACAGCAATGTTCCATACAATAAACTTGATGTCGTAAAATTCGGATTCATGCAGAGACAAGGTTCTTTAGATCCAAATGTATGGCATGACAAATGGAATGAGTTTAATGGTCAGATTTTTGAACCATCTACCGTAGAAGCACTCATTGACCTTAACTCCGAATCAACAGCAACGGTTCCTCTTATCTATGATGTCGAAAAGGACGAATTTATCTGGGTAGACAAACCATTGGAACACGAAAAAGGACTCCAGAATATTGCAAACGTAGCATATATGAACGCAACGGAAGCTTTGATTCACCGGTATACAAACAACTATACACCATCACTTGGTGACTTGGTTGCCGCTTATGTATACGCTGGTAAGGCGACGGAAGTTTCAGAACCTACAGAAGCTGATATGATCTTTACCATGAAACCGGAACTGTACACAGAGAACAAAGAGCTGCCGTTACAACCGGATGCCAAAGTCGTTTCCACAAATGACTTCGATTACATCGCATCCGAACTTATGGCAGCAGGTAAAAAGGAACCGGATCTTGAACATATCGCTGGAGATATGAACGTTTCTGAGTTCCGGCAGGATGCTAATGATACCGGTTTCTATCCGGAAGAGAATGTAGAACCGGATGATATTGGCGATATCGTAGACTAAAATTATGGAAGACGAAGATTGCGGTTCCGAGATGATCGGTTCCGCTTTCTTTGTGCTCAAAAATAAAATCCAAAATATACGGAACCGGGTGGGTTGGAACCAAAAGTCGTTAATAACACGTTCTTAAAGCCCATATTTAACTGTATGAGTAGAAAACCAGAGATTTTCAAGAAGGAGGAAAAGAATCATGGTAGACAAAAAGAAACCTGTAAACGTAAGTCAACTTGAGAACGAAATTGATTGGTCTGCATATACTGTTGCACAAACAATAGAAATTCGTGAAGGTTTGGAAGAAGGGCTAGATGTATCGATTTATGCAGACCCACAGTACACAGAAGATCAGATGACTGAGATCAAACTTGGATTACGATCCGGTATTGATGTGACACAATATGCGGATCCGACATGTAATGCAGATAAGATGTATTTCATCCGAGAAGGATTGGAAAATAATCTTGATGTGTCCAAGTATATGGATCCAAAATTTACGGAAGGTCAGCTTCGTATTATCATGACTGGTCTGAAAGAAGGACTCGACGTATCCGCTTATGCGAAACCAGAATACGATATTGTTCAGATGTATTATATCTTGAATGGTTTGGAAAATGGATTTGATGTATCGAAATATGCAGACCCAAAGTATAATTCAGATCAAATGGCAATCATGCATATGGTGATGAAAGAAGGCTACGACATATCAGCGCTTTGTAATCCAGAGCTTAGTACCACACAGATGCATTATATCAGAAGCGGTTTGATTTCCGGAATTGATGTTACAAAATACGCAGACCCGGCATTTTCAACAGAACAGATGTCAAGCATCATCTATGGACTTGAAAAGGGAATTGATGTTACCCCGTATGCAGATCCAAAGTTTACACCACAGCAAATGGATTCCATTATGTTTGGTCTTGAGCAGGGCGTCGATGCTTCTATTTACGCAAATCCGCAGTTCACGCAAAAGCAGATGGATACGATATGTTTTGGACTGATGGATGGTATGCCTGTTGCTGATGTTGCCAAGTTTGTTGCAGATCCGGCATTTTCTGTAGAACAGATGGAGGAAATCAAAGATGGTTTGCGAAGTGGTTTGGATGTATCTATTTATGCGGATCCGGCACTCACACCACAGCAGATGCATAATATTTTTATTGGACTAAGTGCAGGCATCAATGTTACAAATTACGTTAATATGATTAAAGAAATCGAATCGGATCCAGAAAAAGAAATGAAATCACTGTTAAGTCAGATGGATATGAATCAGAAACATCAGTTGATGCTCGGGTTTGAAAGCAATGTAGATGTACTGAAATATACGGATCCGAGATATGACTGGAAACAAATGAGACAGATCCGGTATGGTCTGGAAAAAGGATTAGACGTTTCTATTTATGCGGATCCGAAATACAACAAGTACCAGATGGATGCGATCCGTCGTGGTATGGAAGCCGGCATTGATGTTTCAAAATATGCGGATCCTGCTTTTAATTCCTTCCAGATGTTCGAACTTAAAAAAGCTATGGAATCCGGACTTGATGTATCGTTCTATGCGAAACCTGAGTTTGATTCTTATCAGATGCGCCAGATTACAGAAGGATTAAGACACGGTTTGGATTTTGCATCCGTTTACACATATGCAGATCCAGTATTTAACGGATTTCAAATGAATGAGATCCGAATTGGAATGGAATCCGGACTTGATGTTTCTGTATATATGGATCCGGAATACACTAATGAACAGATGAAACAGATTCGGTATGGTATGGATCATAATATCGATGTATCCA
>ERZ772937.2478-NODE-2478-length-11449-cov-3.343690_pt1 | contig 11449 bp, 9 predicted proteins | sample MGYA00512113_ERZ772937 | MGnify/ENA primary metagenome ERZ772937 (study PRJEB29015, sample SAMEA2737649) | human gut metagenome | biome: human gut; feature: human-associated habitat; material: faeces | place: China | collected 2012 ... | reverse complement strand
ATTTTGTTCTCTTCATCGGTGATATATACTTTTGATAGAGTTTAATTATTCTGATCAGAAACTTCTTTATCATTGTTCTTACCTGCTATGCAGTGCTTTCCCGCAAGATGCATCAGTGCACTTTCTATCTCATGATAGGTTCTGTCTTTTGCCTGGGGACGTGCAACTACTACAATATCCAAACCATTTTCAAATTCCGCTTCATTTAACCGATAACTTTCTCTTATCAATCTGGTAACCCTATGCCTGACAACACTGTTTCCAACTTTTTTACTGACTGTAATCCCATATCTGTTATTACTGCTGCCATTTTTTAGTATATACATAACCAAATATCTGTTGGCATAGGATTTACCATGATGATATACATTTAAAAATTCAAAATTTTTTGAAATCGATATAAACACAACTTTTCCCTCTACAAAGGCAAATCTTTATGATAGAAGAAAAGGTCACATAATTGCGACCTATGCGGATAACTTATGTCTTCCTTTTGCTCTTCTGCTTGCTAATACTTTTCTTCCATTAGCTGTCTGCATTCTCTTTCTAAAACCATGAACCTTTGATCTTGATCTTTTCTTTGGCTGAAATGTCATCTTCATTACAAAACACCTCCTTTATTTCTACTTCTACGCATATAATCACGCATATCACATATTATATTAGCAAAAGAGCAATTCGTCAAGTAAAATTCTTGATTTTAGATGAATTTAAGAAATGAAAGGCTGAACTGTTACAAATTTAATAAAATCGGTGCTATTAGTTTTATAAACTCCGCTGGTACAAAGATGTTTATATACCATGATAACTTTAAACATTCCAAAATAACAATATTTACCCATATATCCGATTAATATGAACACTGTTAATATTAACATTAAAATCACATCATTTAACACATTTTCAACAGTTTTATTCACAAGTTAATACTGTTAATCAAAAAAATTGTTTATATGTTGATTGTATCAATAACATATTATAATAGGAAGAAACTTTTTTATTTCTATTTCCACAATTAATATTCCACATTAATAATCAACATCATTAACATAGCTGTTTATATAGTGTAAAGTCCTATAAATACTGTATTTAAGAATGTTGATAAAATGTATGTTCGTCAAGAGTTATGAACAAAATGTGCACAATTTGTGGATAACTCTCCCTCTATGCAACATACTTTCAACAGTTATCCACAAAGTTATTAACATTATCCACTTTTTTGCCGAAATTTCGTGTTTTTTTGTCTTTTCTAATAAATAACAAGTTATGCACAATTTTTGTTAATTTAGTGTTGATAACTGTTAATTAGTTATAAATTTCAGTTTTAACTTCATTTTCAACATTATTAACAACATATCAACAGTTTTTATTAACATCTATGCACTTTTGTTGATAATAACTTGTATTGTATGCCTTTTTGAGATAAAATGATTATATATGATGTGTTATTAGTGCCTATTTTATCTTTATTTAGATAGGTTATTAACATTTTGGAAATTTTTAAGAAATGAGGTACAAAGTCTTGGAAAATGAACTTTATGAAAGATGGGACGAAATCCTTGAGCGGATGAAAGTGGATTTTGATATTTCTGATGTATCCTATCGTACTTTCATTAAAAAATTAAGTTTGTATGGCGTAAAAGACAATACTATTACCATATTAATAGATGATACAAGCATTGGAAGCAACAGCAAACAGTTTATTGAACAGAAATACAACACTTTTCTTTCTGTTGCGATTGAAGAAGTTACTAATGTTCATTATGAACTTACCTACATTTCTTTAACTGAGCTTGATGCCAAAAATTCCACTAATATGCCTGAAAAAGAAGAAAAAAAAGTGAGATTGAACCCATCCATTAACCCAAACTACACCTTTGACACTTTTATTGTCGGCGACAACAATGACTATGCCCATGCTGCATCTTTGAAAGTAGCCGAAGAACCCGGTGATACATACAATCCTCTTTTTATATATGGAGGTGCCGGACTCGGTAAAACCCATCTGATGCACGCCATCGCCAACTATATTTTGGAGCACGACAAGACCAAAAAGGTCGTTTATGTTACAAGCGAAACTTTTACAAACGAAATAGTAGATGCCGTTCGAGACAGCAAAAATGAACATTCCACGGCACGTCAGGATTTTAGAAATAAATATAGAACGGTTGATGTACTCCTTATAGATGATATTCAGTTTATTGAAGGAAAAGAAGCTACGCAGCTTGAATTTTTCCATACATTTAATCATCTTCATGGTTTAGGAAAACAAATTATCATATCCAGCGATAAACATCCTTCTACAATGACTACGCTAGAAGAACGTCTTCGTTCCCGTTTTGAGATGGGACTTACTGTTGATATAAAAACGCCTACCTATGAGACAAGAATGGCGATTCTCCGCAAAAAAGTCATCGAGGAAAATATTGCTATAGACGATTCTATATTAGATTACATTGCTTCTAATATAATATCAAACATACGAGAGTTACAGGGTGCCATAAATAAAGTAATCTCTTTTTCAAACCTATGCGGCAAAGAAGTCACAATGGAACTTGCCAAAGAAGCTTTGTCAGATATGATAAATCCGAATATGAAACGACAAATAACCATTGATTATATTACCGAGACTGTTGCAGATCATTTTGGAATTACAGTTAAAGACCTTATGTCTACTAAGCGTAATTCAAATATTGCATTTCCTCGTCATATCTGTATGTATTTATGCCGCCAGCTTACAAGCAGTCCGCTTGCAGAAATTGGTAATAAACTTGGCAACAGACATCATTCTACTATACTTCATGGTATTGAAATAATAGAGAAGAAATTAAATGATCCGGACAACAATGAGGACCTTATAAAAACTCTTGATGTCCTGAATAAGAAAATTGACCCTCAATGATCTTTTAATTAAGTTTTACTTTATATAAGTAATAACATTTACAGTTTATATCCGACTATGGATATAATCTGTGTATTTTTGTTGATATAAAATTGACATATCGACAATTTTTGTTGATACAGATTAACATTTTCCCAATTTTCACTTTTGTAATTGTGGATAATTTAGCAGTTATCAACATCAATTCAGATTTTGTTAAGATAGTTATCCATACTGACTAATTCAGTATCCACAGTGGTTTGAGGTACTTTTCAACTTATCAACACCCCCTACTGCTGCTACTGCTGAATTTACTATTATTATTTTTTATTTTTTTTCTAAAAAAGTTTTGAAGGGAGTTATACACAATGAACATCATTTGTGATAAAAGTAAATTACTCGATGGTATAAATATTGTTCTTAAAGCTATTCCGGGGAAATCAACTATGGCAATCTTAGAATGTCTTGTTATTGAAGCTGAGAATAATATTATTAAGCTTATTGCCAATGACCTTGAGATTGGTATTGAAACTGTAATTGAAGGTCAAATTGTTGAAGAAGGTAATGTTGCTATAGGAGCAAAAGTATTTTCAGACATTATTCGTAAATTACCATCTGAGCAGGTAGAGATTAATGTTAATGAAAACTATCAATTATTTATTAAATGTGGAAAGGCAAAGTTCAATATTGCAGCTAAACCTACAGATGAATTTCCATACCTCCCACAGATTGTTAAAGAAAAACATGTAGAAATATCTCAATTTACGCTTAAAGATATTATCAGACAGACTGTCTTTAGTATTTCTGATAATGAAAATACTAAAGTTATGACAGGCGAATTATTTGAGATTACTGATAATAAATTAAAGGTTGTTTCTCTTGATGGACATAGAATATCTATAAGAAATGTTGAGTTAAACAACTCCTATGACAATATCAGCGTTATTATTCCAGGTAAAACGCTCATTGAGATTAACAAGATTCTTAATGGAGGTGTTGATGATATTGTTAAGATTTATTTTACGGACAAGCATATACTTTTTGAATTTGAAAATACAGTAGTTCTCTCAAGACTTATAGAGGGGGAGTATTATAAAATAGATAAGATGCTTTCAAGTGATTATGAAACTAAGATTACTGTAAATAAAAAAGAAATGCTCGACAGTATTGACAGAACAACTCTTCTCATGAAGGAATCTGAAAAGAAACCTGTTATTATTGATATAAAGGACAATAGTATGGGACTTGCAATGAATTCGTCTATTGGTTCTATGGATGAAGAAATAGATGCAGTTAAGGAAGGTAAAGATATTCTTATCGGCTTTAATCCACGATTCTTAATTGATGCATTAAGGGTTATAGATGATGAGGAGATTACGCTTTATATGATAAATCCAAAAGCTCCGTGCTTTATCAGAGATAAGGATGAAAGCTATATTTATCTTATATTACCTGTTAATTTTAATTAAAATGATTGGAGGCTGAAATGGAAGCAATACAGATTAGTGATGAATTTATAAAACTTGGTCAGGCTCTTAAACTTGCAAATCTTGTATCATCAGGTGTTGAAGCAAAGATAGTCGTTCAAAATGGTGAGGTTAAAGTTAATGGCGAAGTTGATACAAGAAGGGGAAGAAAACTTTATCCTCAGGATGTATTTGAGTATGACGGAAAGCAAGTTACTGTTATCGGGGAGTAAGGTGGAATGTTATGAAGATTGATTCAATAGAGGTGGGAAATTTCAGAAATTATGATTCTGCCAGACTTGATTTTCATGAGCATACTAATATTTTGTATGGTGACAATGCTCAGGGAAAAACCAACATACTGGAATCTGTCTTTGTAGCCGGAACTACCAAATCTCATAAGGGAAGTAATGATAAGGAACTCATAAAAATAGGCTGTGACGAAGCTCATATCCGTATGTTTATAACCAAGCGTGGAGTGTCACACCGTATAGATATGCATCTTAGAAAAAATAAGGCGAAGGGAATTGCGATTGACGGAATACCTATCAGACGGTCAAGTGAGCTGTTAGGCATGGTAAATATCATCTTTTTTTCACCGGAGGATTTAAAAATAGTCAAGAATGGACCGTCAGAGAGGAGAAGATTTGTAAATCTCGAATTGTCACAGCTTGACAATGTATATCTTTATGATCTTGGAGAATACAATAAAGTGCTTCACCAGCGAAACAAGCTTTTAAAACAGATGATTTATGAGCCGTCACTTATTGATACGCTTGATATATGGGACGAACAGCTTGTAAATTATGGTATTAGGATAATAAAAACCCGTACAAAATTTTTACAGATGCTTTCTGAGATTGTGACTAAATACAATTCAAGGCTGACCGGCGGAAAAGAGCGGGTTGAAGTTTTTTATGAGCCGGATGTATCATGGGAAAATTTTGCAGACAAGCTTAAGCAGACAAGAAAAAAGGATTTGCATTTTTGTAATACAGGTGTTGGACCTCACAGAGATGATATATGTTTCATGAATGGAGATATAGATATTCGCAGATTTGGTTCGCAGGGACAGCAAAGAACTTGTGCCTTGTCTTTAAAACTTGCTGAGATAGAACTTGTAAAAAAGATAATAGGTGATACACCTGTATTATTACTTGATGATGTGTTGTCAGAGCTTGACAGGAACAGACAAAATTTTTTGATGGAGAGCATAAGTGACATACAGACGATAGTTACCTGTACCGGACTTGAAGAATTTATAGACAAAAGTCTTGCTTTAGACAGAATTTTTAAAGTGACAGATGGTACAGTAAAGATAGAAAAATAAAGTGGAGAGTATTTAGAAGTAATGCAGTTAGCAGGAAATGGAGGAAAAGATGGGAACAGAAGTTAATGGTGAATACGGTGCAGACCAGATTCAGATATTAGAGGGACTTGAGGCTGTGCGTAAAAGACCTGGTATGTATATTGGAAGTACATCTGTAAGAGGACTTCATCATCTGGTCTATGAGATAGTAGATAATTCGGTTGATGAGGCGCTGGCTGGATATTGTACGGAGATAGAGGTATCAATAAATGAGGATAATTCCATCTGTGTAAAGGACAATGGTCGTGGAATTCCTGTAGGTATAAACAAAAAAGCAGGACTGCCTGCGGTAGAAGTTGTATTTACAATCCTTCATGCCGGAGGTAAGTTCGGAGGCGGTGGATACAAAGTATCAGGTGGTCTCCACGGTGTAGGAGCATCTGTTGTAAATGCTTTGTCGGAATGGCTTGAGGTTACGATTCACAAGGACGGAAAAATGTATAAGCAGAGATATGAGCGTGGAAAAGTAATGTATCCGCTCAAAGTGGTCGGAGATACGACAAAGAGAGGAACAGAGGTTGTATTTTTACCTGACAAAGAAATTTTTGAAGAAACTGTTTTTGATTTTGATACGCTCAGGCAGAGACTTCGTGAGATGGCATTTCTTACAAAGGGAATAAAGATAGTACTTATAGATAAAAGACTTGAAGAGCCTAAGATAAGAGCTTTTCACTATGAGGGCGGTATTAAGGAGTATGTTGACTATTTAAATAAAAGTCAGACACCAATCTATGATGATGTTATCTACTGTGAGGGAATTAAAAACAACATATATGTTGAAGTTGCAATGCAGCACAATGATTCATATACAGAAAGTACATACAGCTTTGTAAATAATATCACGACACCTGAGGGTGGAACACATCTTACAGGCTTTAGAAATGCCCTTACAAAGTGCTTTAACGATTATGCGAGAACAAACAAACTTCTCAAAGACAGCGAGCCTAATCTTGCCGGTGAGGATATTAGAGAGGGACTTGCAGCAATCGTCAGCATAAAGATTTCTGAACCTCAGTTTGAAGGTCAGACTAAACAGAAACTTGGAAACAGTGAGGCGAGAGGTGCTGTTGAGAGTGTAGTGAGTGAACAGCTTACCTACTTCCTTGAGCAAAATCCTCAGATTGCAAAGATTATCTGTGACAAAGCTATACTTGCACAGAGAGCAAGGGATGCAGCGAGAAAGGCAAGAGATCTTACAAGAAGAAAGACTGCACTTGAAAGCACAAGTCTTCCGGGAAAACTTGCAGATTGCAGTGATAAAGACCCAAAGAATTGCGAGATTTACATAGTCGAGGGAGATTCAGCCGGTGGAAGTGCAAAGACTGCAAGAAACAGGGCAACACAGGCGATACTTCCGCTTCGTGGTAAGATATTGAATGTTGAGAAATCAAGACTTGACAAGATTCTTGTAAACAATGAAATAAAAGCAATGATAACGGCATTTGGTACTGGTATCGGGGAGGATTTTGACATATCAAAGCTAAGATATGATAAAATAGTCATAATGACTGATGCCGATGTAGACGGTGCTCATATTGCAACACTTATGCTTACATTCCTTTACAGATTTATGCCTGAACTTATCAAGCAGGGACATGTATATCTTGCACAGCCGCCTCTTTACAAGGTAGAGAGAAACAAGGTCGTGCACTATGCTTATGATGACAATGAGCTTGCACAGATACTTGCAGAGATAGGACGAGACAGCAATAACAAGATACAGCGTTACAAAGGTCTTGGAGAGATGGATGCAGAGCAGCTCTGGGATACAACAATGGACCCTGAAAAGAGAATACTTCTCCGTGTAAACATGGACAATGATTCTGAGGCGGAAATGAATGTAGTATTTAATACATTGATGGGCGACAAAGTAGAGCCGCGCCGCCAGTTCATTGAGGAAAATGCTAAGTATGTAAGAAATTTAGATATATAGCGTAAAAATCAATATATTCAGGATTTGTGCTTTGCACAAACTTGTTGTGTGCAAAACAGCACAGGATTAGTATGAAAATCAGCAAAATGCAGAAATGAGGATGAAAATGGACGAAAATATCTTTGATAAGATTAATGAAGTTGACCTTAAAAAGACCATGGAGACCTCATACATAGATTACGCAATGTCGGTAATAGCTGCGAGAGCTTTACCGGATGTAAGGGACGGTCTAAAGCCTGTTCAAAGGCGTATTATGTATGCCATGATAGAATTAAATAACGGACCTGACAAGCCACACCGTAAATGTGCCCGTATTGTCGGTGATACCATGGGTAAATATCATCCACACGGTGACAGCTCTATTTATGGAGCACTTGTAAATCTTGCTCAGGACTGGTCTACAAGATACCCTCTTGTTGACGGACATGGAAACTTCGGCTCAGTTGACGGTGACGGGGCAGCAGCCATGCGTTACACTGAGGCAAGACTCAGCAAGATTTCAATAGAGATGCTTAGAGACATCAAGAAAGATACTGTTGATTTTATACCGAACTTCGATGAGACTGAAAAAGAGCCCGTTGTACTTCCGTCAAGATTTCCGAATCTTCTTGTAAACGGAACAAGTGGTATCGCAGTAGGTATGGCAACAAATATTCCGCCTCACAATCTCCGTGAGGTTATTGACGGTGTCGTAAAGATAATAGACAACTATGAGATAGACAAAGAAACTGAGATAGAAGAATTATTAAAAATAATAAAAGGACCTGATTTCCCAACGGGAGCAGAGATACTTGGAACAAGCGGCATTGAGCAGGCTTACAGAACAGGAAGGGGCAAGATAAGAGTTCGTGCTGTTTCAAACATAGAGCCTATGGAAAACGGCAAAAACAGAATTGTTGTGACTGAACTTCCGTACATGGTAAACAAGGCAAAACTCATAGAAAAAATATCCGAGCTTCACAGGGATAAGAGAGTTGACGGAATAACAGACCTTAGAGATGAGACAAGCCGAGAGGGTATGCGTATTTGTATCGAGCTTAGACGAGATGTAAATCCAAACATAGTTCTTAACCAGCTTTATAAGCATACCCAGTTACAGGACACATTTGGTGTTATCATGCTTGCACTTGTAAATAATGAGCCTGTCGTAATGAACCTTTTGCAGATGCTTCAGCATTATCTGAAACATCAGGAGGAAGTCGTTACCAGAAGGACGCAGTATGACTTAAACAAGGCTGAGGAAAGAGCACATATCGTAGAGGGACTGCTTATTGCCCTCGACAACATAGACGAGGTAATACAGCTTATAAGAGCCTCAAAAACGGCAGCAGAGGCAAAAGAAAAGCTTATGGAGAGATTTTCTCTGTCTGAACCGCAGGCAAACTCCATTGTCGAGATGCGTCTTCGTGCACTCACAGGTCTGGAAAGAGAAAAACTTGAAAATGAGTATGCAGAATTAAAGAAAGTAATTGAAGAATACAGAGCAATCCTTGCAGACCGCAAGGTATTACTTGGTGTTGTCAAAAAAGAGATTATTGAAATCCGTGACAAATACGGTGATGACAGAAGAACATCTATCGGATATGATGAATTTGACATATCAATGGAAGACCTCATACCAAACGAAAATACGGTCATCACAATGACAAAACTCGGATATATCAAGCGTATGTCAGTAGACAACTTTAAGAGCCAGCACCGTGGCGGTAAGGGCATAAAGGGAATGCAGACGATAGATGATGATTACATCGAAAATATGCTTATGACAACGACACACCACTATATAATGTTCTTTACAAACAAAGGAAGAATGTATAGGCTTAAGGTGTATCAGATACCTGAATGTGGCCGTACGGCGAGAGGAACAGCAATAATCAACCTTATTCAGCTAATGCCAGAAGAGAAGATAACAGCGGTTATAACGCTCCGTGATTATGACGAAAATAAATATCTCTTTATGGCAACAAAGAAAGGTATTGTAAAGAAAACATCCATAATGGAATATGCCAATATTAGAAAATCAGGACTTCAGGCGATAAACCTCAGGGATGACGATGATCTGATAGAAGTTAAAGTCACTGACAATACAAAGGACATCTTCCTTGTCACAAAGCATGGTCAGTGTATCAGATTTGATGAAAATGATGTAAGAACGACAGGACGAGTATCTATGGGTGTTATAGGTATGAATCTTTCATATGATGATGAAGTAGTCGCAATGCAGTTAAATACCCAGGGAACGCATATGCTTATCGTATCAGAGTACGGAATGGGCAAGAGAACGGATATAGATGAATTTACCGTACAGCACCGTGGCGGAAAAGGAATTAAGTGCTATAAGATTACCGAAAAGACAGGTAATGTAGTTGCAGCCAAAGCCGTAAATGAAGATACAGAAGTTATGATTATCAATACAGAGGGTATAATCATACAGCTTATGGTAAGTGAAGTGTCAGTTCTTGGGCGTATCACATCGGGCGTAAAGATGATCGAGATGGATTCGGAAAATAAAGAAGTCGTTGTAGCAAGTATGACTCGTGTAAGAGAAACAATTCCTGAAGAAGTTGAGAATGGTCTTATCGAGGAAGATGAAATAAAATAATAAATCTTATTAGCCCGGTTTAATATGACCGGGCTATATTGAAATATATTAAAAAGATTTAATCTAAGAAAGAGGGATAAAATGAGAGAAGTTTCAACAGATGAAATCACAAAGAACATTAAGGAAATGTGTATAGAAGCGAACTATATACTTTCGGATGATGTAAAAAATAAAATAATAAATTCGGCAGCAGTTGAAAATTCAGAAATTGGAAAAAAAATATTGAGCCAGCTTGAAGAAAACATGGAAATTGCTGAAAGGGAGCAGATTCCAATATGTCAGGACACAGGTATGGCAGTCGTATTTATAAAAGTCGGTCAGGAAGTACATATAACAGGCGGAAATCTTGAGGATGCCATAAATCAGGGTGTCAGAGAGGGATATACAGAGGGATATCTAAGAAAGTCAGTAGTAAAAGATCCGCTTATAAGAGAAAACACAAAAGACAACACACCAGCAATAATACATTATGAGATAGTTCAGGGTGATAAGGTAGAGATAACTGTGGCACCAAAAGGATTTGGAAGCGAAAATATGAGCAGGGTATGTATGTTAAAGCCAGCCGATGGCATAGAGGGGGTTAAAAATGCCGTTATAGAGACAGTAAAGCTTGCAGGACCAAATGCGTGCCCTCCTGTGGTGGTCGGAGTAGGAATAGGCGGAACATTTGAGAAATGTGCAATGCTTGCAAAAAAAGCACTCACAAGAGATATAAACAGTGAAAGCAGCATAGAATATGTCGCAGAACTTGAAAAGGAACTTTTAGACGAGATAAACAATCTTAATATAGGACCAGGTGGACTTGGGGGTAAGATAACGGCACTCGGTGTAAATATCGAGACTTACCCGACACATATAGCGGGACTTCCTGTTGCCATAAATATGTGCTGTCATGTAAACCGTCATAAAAAGAGAATATTGTAAAAATTATAAATTTTCACACCTGAAATTTATGGCTTACATATGCTATGCACAAAAAATATTGCAAAAATGTGATTCATAAGTATTGTATATAAGGGCTTGAAATTTGTTTCTGAGCAAAAAAATGCTTTTATGGCAGATGGAAATTTGAGATTGACCGTGCCAAAAGCAAGAAATATTTTAATGTTAAAAGTCAGGAAAATTGAGTTTTAGAAAAAATAATTAAACGAAATATAAGGAAATGAGGGATAAAATGGACAGATATATAAATGCACCA
>ERZ772937.2463-NODE-2463-length-11540-cov-2.654506_pt1 | contig 11540 bp, 10 predicted proteins | sample MGYA00512113_ERZ772937 | MGnify/ENA primary metagenome ERZ772937 (study PRJEB29015, sample SAMEA2737649) | human gut metagenome | biome: human gut; feature: human-associated habitat; material: faeces | place: China | collected 2012 ... | reverse complement strand
CGCGGATGCGCTTGTCATCGGTGATGTTGCCGTTCTCGTCCTGCGGAACGTTGAAGTCGCAGCGGACGATAACCTTCTTACCGGAAACGTCAATATCCTCGACGCTCTTCTTGTTGTACTGCATAGTATATCCCTCTCCTTAATGAAAAGTCTGTAATACAGCTGATAATTTGGTAATCTTCCAAATAACGAAATCTTTCTTATACAAAGAATTCCGTTTCCAATACCAAATTATACTCGTAATCCGCCCTGATAGCAAGCAAATTCAAGAAAAACCTCACCTTTCAGTAACGTTTTAGAGGATTTTTGCATTTTGCGTCAAAAAAGCGGAAAATATTCTGCAATTTTCACAATTTTTCATCAGCTCCGCGGCGCGCCGTAGTACGCCACAGCGATGGCGAGCGGGCCGGTATTGGTCAGAACAGACGGGCCGATGGCGCAGCGAACGACGTCCTTAAAGCCGATTTCCTCGCGCATGCGCTTCTCGATTTCGTCGAGGCGCTCCGCCGGCACATCGCCGTAGAGCAGAATGCCGGTCTGCTTGTCCGGCTGCTGCACATGGGCGGCAACCTTCTTGCAGATGCCTGCGGCGAGCGCTTTTTCGCCGCGCACCTTGTCGCAGACCTTGACCGCGCCGTCATAGACGTAGCTGATGGGCTTGAGGCCGAGCGCCTCGCCGACGAACGCCGCGCCGCCCGAAATGCGGCCGGACTTCTTGAGATATTTGAGCGTGTACACACCGAGATACGCCTCAACGCGGTTCAGACGGCTGCGGATGACGCTCGTGATGGCCTCGAAGCTCTCGCCCTGCTCACGCATTTCCGCCGCCTTGACGACGATGTGGCCGTAGATGTAGGTGTAGGTGCGCGAGTCGAACAGCTCGAAGGTCATGGCGTTCTCGCCGTGCTCCTCCTCGAACATACTCTTGGCGAGGCAGGCCGCCTGATAGGTGCCCGAGCCGTTGCCGTTGATGAGGACGGCGATGAGATGGGTGCAGCCGCGCTCAAAGGCACGGTTGTACGAGTCCAGAAAAACGGTCGGCGTCGCCATCGCGGTGCTCGGGATTTCGTCGCTCTCCTCAAGCAGCTTGCAGCATTCCGCCGACGTGATGTCGTAATACTCGCGGAAAGTGCGGCCCTCGTGCGAGAGCATGATGGGCACGATTTCGATTCCGTACTTCTCGACCTGTTCCTGCGGAATATCGGACGAGGAATCGGTCAGAATGTGTATTTTCTCCATAGTTTACTCCTTTATGCCTGCGGGAACGGGCCCGCGAGCTTCAGATTTTCAAATCCGGTCTGGCGCAGCGCCTCGAACACGATGACGGCGACCGAGTTGGACAGGTTAAGGCTTCTCGCGCCCTCGCGCATCGGAATGCGCACGCAGCGCTCGGGGTGCTCGATGAGGAGCGGCTCGGGCAGGCCGCGCGTTTCCTTGCCGAACATGAGGTAGTCGCCGTCGCGGTACTCGACCTCGTGGTAGGCGTGCGGCGCCTTGGTCGTAGCGTAGAAATAGCGTCCGTCCGGGTTTTTCTCGAAAAATTCGTCCAGATTTTTGTACATCCGCACATCGAGCAGATGCCAGTAGTCCAGACCTGCGCGTTTCATGCGCTTGTCGTCGAGCGCGAAGCCGAGCGGCTCGACCAGATGCAGCACGCAGCCGGTCGCCGCGCAGGTGCGGGCGATATTGCCGGTATTCTGCGGAATCTCCGGCTCGACCAGAACGATATTGATCATTTGCTTTTTTCTCCTGAGAACGGCGGGTACGCCGTCAAAAATTCTCTCTGTTTGATGTGATGCAGCCGTCTGACAGGTCTCAGAGCCCGGCGTCCTCTTCCATCGCGCTGAGCAGCGGCGTTACCATCTGCTTCTTGCGGCTGACGACGCCCGGCAGCTCGACCGAATGCTCGCCGCATTTCTTCTTGAACGCCGCGCGGACGAGCGCCGCCGCGCCCTTGCCGACATAGAGCAGCTCGGTCTTTTCCTCGATGATATTGGTCAGCATCGCGAACTGCATGGACAGCCCGCTCGTCTTGAGGCAGCTTTCCATGTATTCGAGCATTTTGTCGCGGATGCCGGAAAGCTCGTCCTCGCTGACGCTTGTCACCTGCGAAATGGCGATCTTGCGGTTCTGCACCTGAAAATACTTGAAGTCCATGTGGAACAGCTCGTCCATCGAGCGGTCAAGCAGGCGCGAGCTTGAACGGAACATCTCGGTCGCGTACTGCTTGATGTCGAGGCTCGCGATTTTCGCCAGCTCCTCGGCGGCGGCGCGGTCGAGCGGCGTGCAGGTCGGCGAGCGGAACATCAGCGTGTCGGACAGGATGGCCGAGCACAGCAGACCCGCGATCTTCGGCTCGATCTTCACGTTGTGCTCGTGGTACATCTGGGTGATGATGGTCGCGGTGCAGCCGAGCGGCTGATTGCGGAAGTAGATGGGGCCGCTCGTTTCGACCGAGTCGATGCGGTGATGGTCGATGATCTCGAGGATGTTGGTCGAGCGGATGCCCTCCGCCGCCTGGTCGCGCTCGTTGTGGTCCACAAGGATAACGTCCGGGCGCTCAAGGTCGAGCAGGTTGCGCTGAGAGAACATACCGATGTATCTTCCCTGCTCGTCGAGCAGCGGATAGTATCGGATACGCTTTTTCGAAACCGTGCGCTTTACGTCCTCGACGCTTTCCTCCGGCTCGAAGGTGATAAGGCCCTTGCTGCGCATGACATGGCGCACCGGGACCGCCTGACTGATGACCTTGGCGCAGGTGTAGGTGTCGAGCGGCGTCGCGATGATGGAAACGCCGTTTTCCGACGCCAGCTTGCGGATGGTGCGCGAAACCTTGGCGCCGAGGCCGATGATGATGCAGCCGGCGTTCATCTCGATGGCGCACAGCTGGCTCTCGTAGCGGTTGCCGAGAATGACCATGTCGTTCGGCGCGATGTAGTCCTCGAGGACGTCCGGGTTCGCCGCCGCAACAACGACGCGGCCTTCCTCGAACGGCTGCTCCAGTTCGCCCGCGACGAGCGTGCCGTCCAGAACGTCAACAAGGTTTCGGTAGCTGGTCTTCGCCTCTGCGAGCGCGTTCGCGTCCTGGTCCTCCATGTAAAACCGCGCGATGTCGCTCAGCGTGAGCAGACCTTTCAGGTGGCGGTCCTCATCGACAACGGCGAGAGTCTGAATGTCGTTTTCGTTCATGTAGTCCCATGCGCGGCGCAGGGACATCTCCGAGTCGATACCCGCGACCTCACGGTACTGCACATCGCTCAGGCGCGGCTCGAATGTGGCGATATAGCGCGGCGGCTCGACGCCGAAGTGTTCGAGCACGAATTTGGTTTCCGTGTTGACGTGTCCCGCGCGGCAGGCGATATATTCTTCACCGGTCAGGATACGCTTGAGGTTCGCGTAGCAGATCGCAGAACAGATCGAGTCCGTATCCGGATTGCGATGTCCGATAACAAAGACTGGGCTCATGTAATCTTTTGCTCCTTTTTATAATATAGCTGCCGTAATTCAATGATAGTGTTTAATCATTATAGCATCATTTTTTTGACATCTCAACCGTTTGCACGGGATTATATCTGAATATCCTGTAAAAATGCGCAGATTTTTTTCTGAAAGCGCAGAAAAGGCCGCCCGCCTCGTGTTGCTGAGGTGAGCGGCCCTGTGTTATTGTCAGTTCAGGAAGTCCTTGAGCTTCTTGGAGCGGGACGGGTGACGCAGCTTGCGCAGCGCCTTGGCTTCGATCTGGCGGATGCGCTCACGGGTTACGTTGAACTCCTTGCCGACCTCTTCGAGGGTGCGGGTGTGGCCGTCCTCGATGCCGAAGCGCAGACGCAGAACCTTTTCCTCTCGCGGCGTCAGCGTCTTGAGCACCTCAACGAGCTGCTCCTTGAGCAGCATGAAGGAAGCCGCCTCTGCCGGTTCCGGCGCGTCGTCGTCCGGGATGAAGTCGCCGAGGTGAGAGTCCTCCTCCTCGCCGATCGGGGTTTCGAGCGATACCGGCTCCTGCGCGATTTTGAGGATGTCGCGCACGCGGTCTACCGGCATGTTCATTTCCTTCGCGATCTCCTCCGGGCTCGGGTCGTGACCCAGCTCCTGAAGCAGCTGACGGGAAACGCGGATAACCTTGTTGATGGTTTCGACCATGTGTACCGGGATACGGATGGTACGCGCCTGGTCCGCGATGGCGCGGGTGATGGCCTGACGGATCCACCACGTTGCGTAGGTCGAGAACTTGAAGCCCTTGGTGCTGTCGAACTTTTCGACCGCCTTGATGAGGCCGAGGTTGCCCTCCTGAATGAGGTCGAGGAACAGCATGCCGCGGCCGACGTAGCGCTTCGCGATGGAAACGACCAGACGGAGGTTCGCCTCCGCCAGACGCTTCTTTGCGCGGTCGCCGGTCTTGATGTCCTTATCGAGCTGTGCGCGCTCCTCGGGCGGAATGGAGTCGCCTTCCTTTTCGATGCGTTCCGCCGCGGCGCTGCCCTTCTGCATACGCTCCGCGAGGGAGACTTCCTCCTCGGGAGAAAGCAGGTCTACCTTGCCGATCTCCTTGAGGTACATGCGGACCGGGTCGTCGATGGCGAAGGTCTCCGCCATGGCAGACGTATCAACAAGCTCCTCCTCCGGAACCTCCTCGACCGTGCCCGGCTCAAAGCTCTCCTCGTCATCGCCGCCGAGCGCCTTTTCCAGAACGCCTTCGGTTTCGACTTCGATGCCCATAGACTCCAGCGTTTCGTACAGCTTGTCGATATCGTCGCTCGAAAGCTCGAGATGGCTGAGCGCGTCCGCCATTTCCTTGAGCGTCAGGCGACCGTTCTTTTTACCGAGCGCGAGCAGGTCGCGCAGGATCTGCTGCTGCTCTGCCGTCTTTTCTGCGCTCTGCTGTGCCTTGTTGTTCGTCATATCGTTTGTCCTCCCGCGTTTTGGTTTTTGATGCGTCCGAACGTCAGAAGCGGGTCCTCCCCCGCATTCGTGAGCGTTCCGTCCTTGACGCGCTGTAATCGAATGGTATTTATGTACTCCTGAAGCTCCGCCCTGTGGTCGCCGGGCGGTACGCCCTGCTCAAGGATGCCGGAGAGCAGGCTCATCTCGCCCGGCTCCAGCTGTCCCTCAAAGGCCAGCACATCGACCAGACCGCCGCTGCGGTCGAGTTCGAGCACACGTTCATATATCTTACGCAGCACCGGGGCGGAAAACCACGCCGCCGGCAGCTGTTTCTCAATGCCGTTTATCAGTTTCTGGTCGGTGAAAAGCAGGCGCAGCACGTTTTCCTCGGCTCTCGCGCTTTTCATGTCGGAATAGGCGAGCGTGCGGTCCTTCGGCTGCGCAAGACCGACCGGCGAGCGGATCTCGCGCTTTTCCGCGGCTCTTCGCCGCTTGCGCTGGATGCCCAGCTCGCGCCGCACCTCGACCGCCATGGCCTCGGGCGTGACACGCGCCATCTTGGCGGCACGGCCTGCGTAGACCTCGCGCTCAATGGAGCTTTCGATGCCCGCGAGCATACGCGCCGCATCCCGCAGAAAGAGCACGCGCGACTCGTCGTCCTCCAGGTCGTACTTCGCCGCGATCTGCTCGATGCGGAACGCATTGTGGTCCTCGCTGCGCTCGATGAGCGCACGGAACGCCGCCGCGCCCCGCGCCTTGATGAACTCGTCCGGGTCCTTTGCCCCCGGAATACGCAGGACTTTTACCTGCAAATCGCACTTTTTCAGAATGTCGATGGCTCGCTGCGCCGCGCTCTGTCCCGCGCCGTCCGCGTCATACGAGATGACGATCTGCTCGGTGTGCCGCGCAATGATACGCGCCTGCTCCTCGGTGAGCGAGGTGCCGAGCGAGGCCACCGCCGAGTCAAAGCCGGCCTGATGGAGCGCGATGACGTCCATGTAGCCCTCGGCCAGAATAAAGTAGTCGTTTTTTGTGGTTTTGGAAAGATTGAGCGCAAAAAGGTTGCGGCTCTTGTGGAAAATCGGCGTTTCAGGCGAGTTGAGGTACTTCGGCTTGGAGTCGTCCATGACGCGGCCGCCGAAGGCGATGACGTTTCCGCGCACGTCGATGATCGGGAACATCACGCGGTTGCGGAAGCGGTCGTAGATGCGTCCCTTTTCGCTGCGGCTGACTAAACCCGCGTCCATCAGCTCGTCGTGCGTGTAGCCCTTCGCCGTCATGGCGTCGAGCAAGGCGTGGAACGAGTCGGGCGCATAGCCGAGGCCGAAGCGGTTCATGGTGCGGCGCGACAGGCCGCGTCCGATGAAATACTGCTGCGGGGCGCGGTTTTCCGGCTTCCACAGCGTTTCGTAATAAAACCGCGCAGCGTCCTTGCACAGCGCATACAGCCGGTCGCGGTGACGGGCGGCGCGGCGCTCGGCCTCGCCCTGCTCGGGCACCTGCATACCGGCACGGTCGGCAAGATACCGCACCGCGTCCGGAAAGCTCAGTCCTTCGGCCTTCATCACGAACGTGATAACGCCGCCGCCTGCGCCGCAGCCGAAGCAGTGGAAAATCTGCTTGTCGGGCGAGACCGAGAACGAGCCGGTCTTTTCGTTATGGAACGGACACAGGCCGAAGTAGTTCGCGCCGCTTTTTTTCAGCTGCACATACTGCGATACGATGTCCACGATGTCATTACGCGCAGACAGCTCGTCCAGAAATATACGGTCAAACGGCACAGAACTCACCTCTTTTCAGTCCGTCTTGCTCCAGCTGTTCGGGATGAACAGCCGCCGGAAAACCGCGATGGAATAGCGGTCGGTCATGCTCGCGACATAGTCGCAGACCACGCGCTCAAGCGGTTCTCCTCTTGTCATCAGTACAAAATAATCGTCCGGCATCTCGTCGGGATGCGCGGTAAAATAGTGGTAAAGGCTTTGCAGCATGGTGCGCGTGCGCGTTTCCTCGCGCCGCACCTCGGGCGAACGGTAAACGTGCTCGAACATGAAGGCGCGAAGCTCCATCATGTCGTCGTGAATGCCCTGCTCCATGCCGATTTCGCAGAATTTCTGCCCGTAGTCGATCATCGCGGTCACGAGCGTGTCGATGCGCTCGCCGTGCGACGAGCCGAGCCGCCGCCGCAGATGCGCCGGAATGTCGCTCTCCCGGATGATGCCGCCGCGCACCGCGTCGTCGATGTCGTGGTTGATGTAGGCGATGCGGTCGGCGAAATGAATGATGCGCCCCTCGGGCGTCGCCGCCTTGCGGGGGCCCGTGTGGCAGACGATGCCGTTCCGCACCTCGCGCGTCAGATTGAGACCTTCGAGCAGGTCCACAAGGCGCAGGCTCTGCTCATTATGGCGGAAGCCGAACGGACCGACCTCATTGAGCGCACTCTCCCCTGCGTGGCCGAACGGCGTGTGACCGAGGTCGTGGCCGAGCGCGATCGCTTCGGCAAGATCCTCGTTGAGGCCGAGCGCCCGCGCGATCGTCCGCGCGATCTGCGCGACTTCGAGCGTGTGCGTCAGCCGGGCGCGGTAGTGGTCGCCCTCCGGGGAGATGAACACCTGCGTCTTGTTGGACAGGCGGCGGAACGACTTGCAGTGCAGAATGCGGTCGCGGTCGCGCTGAAAGCAGGTGCGGTACGGACAGGGCGCGATTTCCTTCTCGCGGCCCGCGCTTTCGTCCGCAAAGGACGCCCACGGCGCGAGAATATCGTGCTCCCTCGCTTCAAGCTGTTCGCGGATGGTCATATCAGCCCCTCCCCTCTATGCGGCGTCTATGCAGAAAAGGTCATATTGAGCCTGCTAACGTTTTTCCGCTTTACGCGCGAAACCCCATTTTTCGAAAAATCGGCTTTATCGACAGACAGGGTCATATTATATATATACCGCGCAGGGTCTTGAAAATCTTTTTATTTCCGAAAGTTTTTCGAAAAAATTTTTGCTCTCCGTTATTTCACGCGGCGGCCCATGAACCTGGTTTCCATGACCTCGGCGTAGACCGTGCCGGCGGTCGCCTCGGCAAGTCCCGCGTTCAAACGCTCCTCCCCGCCGGCCGGGAGGGTCACGGTCAGCGTAACGTCCGCGCCGTAGTCGGTTTCCTCCACCGCGCAGTCGTAATCCGGCAGCAGATGGGTCACGATGTCGTACAGGTTGTACGGGCACGCGATGAGCGCCACGGTATACAGGCTCATGCGCTGCACGCCCGCCGCCACGACTGCGACCTGGGCGCCCTGCGTATACGCACGGACAAGGCCGCCCGTTCCGAGCAGGATGCCGCCGAAATAGCGCGTCACCACGCATACGCAGTCGGTCAGGTTTTCGTGGCGCAGCACTTCCAGAATGGGCATGCCTGCCGTGCCCTGCGGCTCACCGTCGTCCGAGTAGCGCATGACGTTGCCCTCGCGCAGGATATAGGCGTAGCAGTTGTGCGTCGCATCCCAGTATTTTTCGCGCATTTCCTTGATCTTCGCCACGGCGTCCTCCGCCGTTTCCACGTGCCACAGCCGTCCGGTGAACTTGGAGCGTTTTTCTTCGAATTTATCCTCGCCGAAGTCGGCGAAAGGCACAAAGTAGTCTTTATCCATCTGAAATCCCTTTGGAATAATTACTGCTCATTGTTCTCAACAATGTACTTTTCTACTCTGCCGCAGGTTTTATCGTCCACGACCGCCTCGACAATCGTGCCCTCGGCGGCGTAGTCGGTGGACTCAATCTGCGCCTCCCGGTGCAGCATATCAAGCACCGCGCCGTCACTGTACGGAATGCAGAGCTTCACCCGATGCTTGCCCTTGCCGAGCGCCTTTTCGATGGCGGCGAGCAGGTCGTCCACGCCCGCGCCGGTCTTTGCCGAAATCTTCACGCCCTCGTCCGGCCGGAAGAACGGGATAACGTCCGGGTCGCACTTGTCCGCCTTGTTGTAGACCATAAGGCGCGGAATGTCCTGTGCGCCGAGCTGCGCGATAACCTTGTCCACGGTTTCCGCCTGTACCTGCCAGTCCTCGTCGGAAACGTCTACCACGTGCAGCAGCAGGTCGGCGTAGGCAAGCTCTTCGAGGGTCGCCTTGAACGCGCTCACCAGATGATGCGGCAGCTTGCGGATAAAGCCTACAGTGTCGGACAGAAGGATTTCCTGCGTGTCCGAAATGCGCTTTTTGCGCGTGGTCGGGTCGAGCGTGTCGAACAGTCGGTCGTTCGCCTCGATGCCCGCGCCGGTCAGGGTGTTGAGCAGCGTGGACTTGCCCGCGTTCGTGTAGCCGACAATGGCGACCATCGGCAGCTCGGTCTTTTTGCGCTGACGGCGCTGCACCGCACGTACCTGACGCACCTGCTCGAGGTCGCGTCTGAGCTTGTCGATGCGGCTGCGGATGTGACGGCGGTCGCTCTCGAGCTTGCTCTCGCCGGGGCCTCGGGTGCCGATGCCGCCGCCCAGACGGCTCATCGCCTTGCCCATACCGGCGAGGCGCGGCAGGATATACTGATACTGCGCCAGCTCGACCTGTAATTTGCCCTCGCCCGTCCGGGCACGCTGCGCGAAAATGTCCAGAATGAGCGCCGAGCGGTCGAGCACCGTTCGTCCGGTCAGCTCCTCGAGATTGCTCATCTGCGAGGGCGACAGCTCGTTGTCGAACAGAATAAGGCTCGCGTCGTTCGCCTCGGCAAGCGCCTTGACCTCCTCGGCCTTGCCCTCGCCGATAAAGGTGCGGGCGTCCGGCGCCGGGCGGCGCTGAAGCGTCATGGCGACCGCCTCCGCACCCGCCGTTTCCGCCAGTGCGCGCAGCTCGTCCATCGTGCGCTCGTCCGCCGCCTGGTCGGCGTTGAAGCTCGGGCAGGACAGACCGACGAGAACCGCCCGCTCGGTCTGCTTTTCTTCGGTTTCGTTGGTAAACGGCATGGTAAATCTCCTCCCTGCTGCGGTCAGCGTCTATGTTTCACTCGCAGGCTGAACAGCACCACCGCCGCGCTCACCAGCGCACCGGCAATCCACAGCCACGGCGCCGGAAAGACTGCCTCCAGCCCTGCAAAAGGGCCCATCAGCAAAAGCACGACAGCGAGCAGCAGGCTACTGTTCCAGTCGAACCGGGCAGCCACGAAGCCTGCCATGAATACGAAAAACAGAACGGTGTATGCTGTGATGCCGGCATTCGGTACCTTTCTGCTGTACAGCAGCCAGTATCCGATATATAAAAGCGTGACAGCAAAGCAGAGCCATTGTACCGGCGTCGTTCTGCCGTGAAAAAGGAACCGGATATTGACAAGGGACGCGGCCGCATGCGCGGCGAACAGTCCCAGAGGCGACACGAGGTTTCTACGCATTTCAAACACCTCCGCAGCTTCCGTTTTACAAAAATCACTTGATGTACAACGAAAAAGCCACCGAACGCATAACGTTTCGATGGCTTTTCGCATTACTTATCCAGATTGAAACGCTTCTTGAAGCGATCAACACGTCCGCCGGTGTCTACCAGCTTCTGCTTACCCGTGAAGAAGGGGTGGCACTTGGAGCAAACGTCAACGACGATATTCTCCTTGGTGGAGCCGGTCTCAATGACATTGCCGCAGGCACAGCGGATCGTGGTCTGCTTGTACTCGGGATGGATGCCCTGTTTCATGTTGTTTCACCTCTTTCCACGGATATGTATTCATATCTCCAACAGTCGTAAAATTATCTTACCACAGGTTTCGATAAAATGCAAGCATTATTTTTCATAAATTAAATTTTCTTCTTTCCAGCCCTCGAGCACGGGAATCATGGACGCAGCAAGCTGCTTTGCGCCTGCCAGATCGTGCAGCAGATAATTGCCGCACTCAATGCGGCTCGCGCCCGGAATCTCGCCCTCGTAAGCGGCGATGAACGCCATGCTCTCCTGCACGAGCGCGATTGCGTCCGCCGGCTTCATGTCGCGCACGAGAAAATAAAAGCCGGTCTGGCAGCCCATCGGGCCGCAGTAGATGATGCTGTCCGCAAAACGAGAATTTCGCGCGTAGGTCGCGAACAGGTGCTCAAAGGTGTGACCCGCCGCAGGCTCGATATAGGTGCCGGCGTTCGGATAGACCATGCGGATGTCGTAGGTGGTGATGTCGCCGTCGATGCGCGAGGTATACATACCCGGCTTCAGCTTGTCATGGTTTACTTCAAAGCTCGCAATTCTTTTCATGCTTTTTTCTCCTTTTTCTCACCGAGGAAGCGCAGCTCCGTGCAGTATTCGCGCCAGAGCAGGATGTACGAAATAAAGAACGCCGCGATTTCCGCTACCGGGAAGGCGTACCAGATGGCAGCAAGGCCGAACATATTGCCGAGCACCCATGCGACCGGCAGGATAACGACCAGCTGACGGCAGACCGAAACGATAAGGCTGTTCATGCCGCGTGCGGTCGCCTGAAACAGGGTCGAGTTGATGATGCCGAACGCCGCGCCGATAAAGGACAGGCTGATGATCTTCAGCGCCGGAACGCCGACTTTCAGCATCTCCTGCGCTGCCGCCGCGTCCGTCTTGTCCACGAACAGCATGAGCATCTGCTCGGGCAGCAGCTGGAACAGCACCAGACCAAGCGCCATAATGACGACTGCCGCTGTCAGCGTGATCTTGTACGCCCCCATCAGACGCTTGCGGT
>ERZ772937.2451-NODE-2451-length-11593-cov-2.906050_pt1 | contig 11593 bp, 8 predicted proteins | sample MGYA00512113_ERZ772937 | MGnify/ENA primary metagenome ERZ772937 (study PRJEB29015, sample SAMEA2737649) | human gut metagenome | biome: human gut; feature: human-associated habitat; material: faeces | place: China | collected 2012 ... | reverse complement strand
TTGTTTGGAAGTCTTTTAACTTTATCACCATTTAATTTAGCATAAGGGATTTCTTCCATAACTCTGCTTATAAGATGGTCTCTGAGCTTTGTCTCATATTCCATTCTCTCTTTCATATTGTCTCTTGCAAGCTCAACAGCTTTTCCTATTCCGACAATACCCGGAACATTGTGAGTACCTGCTCTTCTCTGTCTCTCCTGTGCTCCGCCGTGAACAAATGAACCGATTTTTACACCTTTTCTGATATACATTATACCGATTCCCTTAGGTCCGTTTATTTTGTGACCGCTTGCACTGAGCATATCTATATTCATCTCATCAACATTCATAGGAATATGACCGAATGCCTGAACCGCATCAGTATGGAACAATACACCATGATCTTTAGCAATCTTTCCTATCTCAGCTATAGGCTCTATCGTACCAATCTCATTATTTGCTGTCATGATTGAAACAAGTATCGTGTCAGGTCTTATCGCTTTTTCAACATCAGCAGGATTTACAAAGCCGTTCTCATCTACATCAAGATAAGTAACTTCAAATCCTTTTTTCTCAAGATATTCACAAGTGTGCAAAATAGCATGATGCTCTATCTTTGAAGTGATAATATGCTTGCCTTTGTTTGCGTAAGCATCGGCAGTTGCCTTTAATGCCCAGTTATCAGATTCACTTCCACCGCCGGTAAAATAAATCTCTTCCGTTCTTGCACCAAGAAAGTCTGCAATAGTCTTTCTTGCATCCTCAACAGCTTTCTTACTGTTTCCTGCAAAACTATATATACTTGATGGATTTCCATAAAACTCAGTAAAATATGGTTTCATAGCATCAAACACTTCAGGATATACCTGCGTGGTAGCCGCATTGTCCATATAAATACATTTACTCATATTTGTCCACTCCTTTGTCTATATAATAAATTTTATTTTCTAACGAAAACTCTTATCAACAAGGATTATTATAACATTGCTTTTTTCAATGTCAACATGATAATTACCGTATATATGCAATCTTATTGAAAACATTTATCAATAAACCTTTTTGACAGATTGAGTAGAAAAAAAACTTGAACATCAAAGTATAAACTCCAATGTACAAGTTTTAAACTCTCAATATGTAAATGCACCAGGAGGGATTTGAACCCTCACGAAGTCACCCCCGACGGATTTTGAGTCCGTTGCGTCTGCCGTTCCGCCACTAGTGCATATTGTGCTGTCACAACATTTGCTATCATATCATTAAACATCCGAAATGTCAACAATATTTTTTCTTTTTTCAACTCATCCCCGAATGATTTTATTGAAAAGAAACTGCCACATAGTCACAATCAAAAATGCGGCAGATTATTTTCAATAGGAATATTAATAATTATGTAGATATATTAACCAATAACTTTCTTAACAGCCTCTAAAACTCTATCTGCCTGGAATGGCTTAACAATAAAGTCTTTAGCTCCATTCTGAATAGCTTCAATAACCATTGCCTGCTGTCCCATTGCTGAACACATGATAACATTTGCTCCGGCATCAGCTTCTTTAATCTTCTTTAAAGCCTGAATACCATCCATCTCCGGCATAGTAATATCAAGTGTAACTAAATCAGGCTTTAACTCTGTATATTTCTGGATAGCGACAACACCATTTTCAGCCTCACCGACTACATTGTAACCACCTTTTGTTAAAATATCCTTTACCATCATGCGCATAAATGCGGCATCGTCAACAACTAAAATATTATTTCCCATGGTCATTCTCCCTTGCATAAATTAATAACAGATCTTATTTTATAACATAATCTGCCCAAAACTAACTTTTCTTTTGTCAGTCCTATAGACTACAATCTTGATAAGATTATATATCTTTTAATTCTTTGTGTCAAGTAAAATGGATTATCTAAAAGCATTTACTTTAAAAATACTTATGACTTCCCCATAAATTACTTCTTTTAAGATCAAGATATTCGCTATATGCTTTTTCCAGTATCTGCTTTTCATTTGAAAATTTGAGCATATGATATGCTTCATGATACTTATAATATCCTGAGTCTACAAAATATTCCTCCTTCTGAGGTTTACTGTGATAACTGTCTGCCATCATAAGATACCAGTGTACATCTTTTACTACTGTGTCATTTGGTGTGTTAAAGGTATATTGGCTCTTGCCAACATATTTGATAATACTGGCAGCCACATTCGTTTCTTCTTTCACTTCCCTTAAAGCAGTTTCCTTATATTCCTCGCCTGCTTCGACTGTCCCCTTTGGAAGAACCCAGCCATCATAACGATGTTTATAATTCTTGTAGAGCAATAAGATTTTTCCTCTAAAAATCACCACGCCGCCACAGCTCGTTGCTTCGATCATTGCAATTCCTCCTTGGTGTGCGTGTACATATTGTGTATATTATACCCTTTTTAACATACTTTTGCAACAAATTTTCAAAATCCCACAATTTATAACTAATTCCCCAGATACTCACTAAACATCGCTTTTGCTATTGGCACTGCATACCTGTTTCCTGTTCCTGCTGCCTCGACCACTATACTCACCGCTATCTTAGGCTTATCTGCCGGTGCAAATCCCACAAACCATGCATGCGAGTTTCCCTTTGAATTAAATTCAGCAGATCCTGTCTTTCCGGCAGCCTTATAAGAAAATCCGTTAAGTGCCGTTCCTGTTCCCTCACTGACAACGGCTTTCATCAGTTTCTTTACCGTTCCTGCTGTTTTTTTGTCTATTATATTTCCTATTTTTTTAGGTGAATAGCTTTTAACCGTCTTCCCGGCATCATTTTCCGTATGATCGACTATATACGGTGCCATCATTTTTCCATCATTTGCTATCGTACTGCTTATAAGTACATTCTCAAGAGGTGTTATTCCCGTCTTTCCCTGACCTATAGATGTCTGCATTACCTCATATTTATCTGACTTTCTGTTAAGTACAAAACTGCTTTTCTTATAATCAAAGTTTACTGAAAGACTCTTGTTAAAATTAAATTTTTCGCATAATTCCCTGAATTTATCCACATTAAGTTTTAAGCCTATATCTGCAAATGAACAGTTACATGATTTTGCAAATGCCCGTCTTAAATCTACTTCCCCGTGTCTTTCCCCGGCATAACACCTTATCCTGTTACCATAAAATGAATCTGAGCCTTTACACACATATCTGTATTTTTTATAGATGTCCTGATTTTCAAGAATATATTCAGTTGCAGTCATTATCTTAAATGTAGAGCCCGGAGGATATAACCCTTGAGTTGCCCTGTTTAGTAATGCCGACTCCGTGCTGTTCCCGGATATTAGTTTACTCCAGTCCTTAGAAACATTGTTTGGGTCATAGTCGGGTTTTGAAACCATAGCAAGAATCTTTCCTGTTGACGGTTCCATCGCAACGACTGCTCCCTTATAACTTCCAAGTGCATTATACGCCGTTTTCTGAAGTTTATAGTCAAGTGTGGTTATAACATTATCCCCAGGCTTTTTTTCTCCCTTGAAATCTGAAAAAAGCTGTTCGGCTGGATTTGCATGGGAAGTAAGCAGCGGATAACACTGACTTAATTCCACTCCCGTCATACTGTTTGTAATTCTTCCGACGGCATGGCAGAACATATTTTTATATGGATAATATCTTGTATCATTTCCATGTTTGTCTGTTATCGTCTTTGCAAGTACCTTTCCGTCAGCAGATACTATATCGCCACGCTTTACTTTTTTGGCAAGTACCTCCTGCCTTTTATTATATGAATTATTTATTATATCCGCACTGTCACGCACCATAAATCTTGCAATATACAAAACCATTGCAAGAAATAGTGCAACAAAGCAATAGGTTACTACCAATATCTGACGGTTTCCCATTTTTCTTTCTCTGTTTTGAACATCCTGTTGACGCATATCAGAGTCATGTCCGCTCCCCCATGCCCCCCTGATGCTTCGTCCTATTCTTACGCTTCTGCCGGCTCTCTTTAAATCCGTGTTCCGATTTTTCCCTGAATTTTTTTCTCTGCTCCTGTCATTATGACTCCGCCTCATCATCATCCCCCCTTTTATTGTTTATAACATATAATCCCTGTATTATAGCAAACAGTATCAGTGTACTTGTGACTGAACTTCCTGAATATCTCATTCTTATCTTTCTCTGTACAACTGTTTATCTTGATATATACAAGTTCCGTCTTATGGATAGGAATATCAGAAAAATCCATAACCTTGATAACGACAACATTTCTGTTAAGCTGCTTTTTAACCTGCTCAAAAGTCACATCATCCATAGTCATCTCTATAGTCATTCTTGAAACAGTAGGGTCCTCAGTCTCACCCACCGTAAGCGTATCAAGATTGTAAGACTTGCCCGCAAAAAGACCGGAAATCTTAGCAAGAACTCCTATCTGATTTTCCACATAAAGCGAAATACAACGTTTCTTCATTTCCATATCACAATCATCCTTTCTATTTTTTCTTATTTTTTCTTATCAGTTCATATACAAACCATATTTTGTAAAATTTTCACTAAATTATATTTGCACAATCAGCACAACCTAAATCTAATTTTACAAATCTTAACAATCCATAATCATATCCGCAAGCGTTTTTCCCGTCGGTACCATCGGCGATACATTTGCCTCTCTCTCTATCACGCACTCAATAAGTGTAGGTCCCTTTTTAAATTCAAGTGCATAGTCAAACGCTTTCTTTAATTCTTCCTCTTTTGTTATCCTTATCCCCCTTGCTTCATAACTCTCAGCGAGTTTTACAAAATCAGGTATATATTTCGGACAGCATTTATCCTTATTCATGCAGTCACGGTTGCAGCTCTTTCTGTATGTAAGGCAGGTACTTGAATATCTCTTGTTAAAGAAAAGCTGCTGCCACTGTCTTACATTTCCGAGATAACCGTTATTGAATACTACTACAATGACAGGAAGTTCATAAACCATAGCTGTAGCAAATTCCTGAATGTTCATCTGCATACCGCCGTCACCTGATATTGCTATAACAGGTCTTGCAGGATTTCCTATCTTTGCTCCTATGGCTGCCGGAAATCCATAACCCATTGTTCCAAGTCCGCCCGATGTAAGAAGCTGTCTGTTTGTTTCTATATCAAAGAACTGTGTTGTCCAGAGCTGATTCTGACCTACATCCGTGCTTACGATAGGTCTTTCAAAGTTATCATTTATGTATTTTATTACTTTTTCAGGTGTAAGTCCCTCATATTTATCCATGTTTATAGGATATTTTTCTTTCCATTCAAGCGTCTGTTCTACCCATTTTTCTATCTTGAGCGGTGCTCCGTACTCGATAAGTTTTTCTATGGCAAGTTTTGCATCTGCTACTATAGGAATATCTACGACAATATTTTTTGAAATAGAAGCGGAGTCTATATCTATATGCACTATCTTTGCATCTTTTGCAAATTCACTTATCTTTCCCGTTATCCTGTCATTAAATCTTGTACCTATAGAAATAAGAAGATCACATTCACTTACCGCATGGTTTGCCGCATAACTTCCGTGTATTCCGATGTTTCCAAGATATAATCTGTGCTTTGATGATATTGCACCTTTTCCCATAATTGTCGTTATCGCAGGGATGCCCGTCATCTCGACGAGCTCTTTCATCTGTTCGTTTGCCCCCGACAGATTTACTCCTCCTCCGAGTAAGAACAATGGCTTTTTTGCCCTTTTCATCATGCTCACGGCTTTTTTTATCTGTCCAACATGGACACCCTCACTAGGCTTATAACCTCTTATATTTACTTCCTCAGGATATTCTTCACTTCCCATCGCAACCTGAATATCTTTCGGTATGTCAACAACTACAGGTCCCGGTCTGCCTGTTCTTGCTATGTAGAAAGCTTCTTTTATTATTCGTCCGAGGTCCTCTCTCTTTCTTACTGTTACGCTGTATTTGCATATACTGTTCGTTATTCCTACTATATCTACTTCCTGGAACGCATCATTTCCCATAAGGTTTAGCGGAACCTGACCTGTAAAGCATACAAGCGGAACGCTGTCATAATTTGCTGTAGCAATTCCGGTTACAAGGTTTGTTGCACCCGGTCCGCTTGTGACAAGGCACACACCTGTCTTTCCTGTTGACCTTGCATATCCGTCTGCCGCATGGATAAGTGCCTGCTCATGTCTTGGCAGAATGACTTCAATATCATCCTGGTCATACAGTGCATCAAAAAGATCTATCGCCTGACCTCCCGGATAACCGAAAAGTGTATCAACCCCCTCCTCTTTCAATGCCTTTACAAATAATTCAGTTCCTTTAATCATAGTTAAACACCAAACCTTTCTTATATAAGTAGTAACAAAAGTCTGCTTTGCAAACTCAGTGCCGCTATCACTGCATCTTTCATCAAAAAAGCCCTAAACTGACAAATGTCAATTTAGGGCGAATATTTTCGTGGTACCACCTAATTTCAGATAAAATCTGCACTCATCCGATACTCAGATAAAAATCTTTTATATCGTTTTCCATATAACGTTGGAAAATCCGTTGAAGCCTACTTGCATCGGTTTGCAGCAAAACACATTTTGATACAAACATCATTGATATACGGATATATAAAATCTGCTAATCCATATCACTGCTTTCAGTTCAAAGCTCAAAGGCTACTTCCATATATCAGATACAAGGATTTTCACCATACATCCTCTCTCTAGGGAATCTTAAATATATGTACTCCTCCTCATCACAGCCATCACTTTTAAATCAATTGTCCAAATTTCATATACTATCGACCACAACCTGCCGTGTGACCGCTAATAATACTGCTTAATTGAAAAGATATTAACATAATCCTTTTTAGTTGTCAAGGTCATCATCCGGCTCGACAACAATCTTTACAGGCATTCCCTTTTGAGGATTATATCTCTTTTTTATCTTTGGAACTGCCGTCTGCATCTGCGAATCAGACTTGATATCCTTAAGTTCATCATTGGTATCGTCTGAATTTTCATGCTCATCTGTTTCTAAGGCTTTTACAGCTTCTCTCTCAAAGCTGCTCTCGTATTCCTCAGTCTTTTTGTTTTTGCCGGACCTTGTCTTAAATTCCTTTACGACCTCATCCTGTGTTTTTAAAGCATCTGCCTGTTCATCTTGGCTTTCTGTTTCTGATATATCGTTCTTTGTTTCGACATTCTCTATGTCATCATCTTCTTCCGCCGCAGCTGCAATTTCTTCTGTTACATTTTCCAATTCTGATATATCCTGTTTACTGTCAGATATTTCTGCATTATCATCGTCCGATACTCCCTGCTCTGTTTCTGAAATATCTGTAATTGTTTTACCATCTTTATCTGCTATATCATTGCTGCCGTCCAAATTTTCATCTTCGTTTTTTTCTGATTTTTCAGATGTTTCATCACTTTCCTGCTGCTTGACATCATCTGATGTTATCTGCTCTGTTTCTTCCTCTTTATCTTCATCTGATTTTTCTGCATCATCACCTAAATTTTCAAATAATTCATCTTCCGCCATTTCTTCGTCCTCATCGACAGGACCTTTCTTCATTGCAATAATAGCTGCAATTACCTTGACTGGCACGCCGATAAGTAATATCACATCAACAATAAGAGTGATATAGTAACATTCCGGAAGGAACTTTTTGATCATAAACCACGAACCGAGCGAGTTGCCTAAAACATTTTCTATGATAACAGGTACAAATTGATATATCACTATAGGAAGGGCAATATGAACAACCACATCCACAATAGTCTTAACTATGCCAATCCCTTTATTTCTTGTTCTTCTATACCACCAGCTCATCATGAACATAGGAAGAAGTGACGCAAAAAATGCAATGACATATACAACATCAAACTCAATATGCGGCATCATGACTGCTTTTGAATCTATTGTTCTCGCTTTCTCGCCTATTGCAAGACATACAACATTTGACATAAGTTCAGAAATTACATCATTACCTGAAATTACATCAGATGTGTCAAAAAGCATAGCAATTCCAACATCCTGACCCGGTACGAGAAAAGCTGCCGAAATGTAACCATCTATAGCTCCTGAAACATAATATACATCCTGCTTGCCGACTTTTGTTTTTATCCATCCAAGACTTGATGTTCCATTTGTTCCGAATATTGTTTTTCCGCAATCTACACCATCAGAATATATTTTTTCAATCTGATTATAAGAAAGGGTCTGTCCACCCGCTGCGAGATACATACTCAAAACATTTCCCATGTCTTTTGCATTTGAAACAATACCTGTAGCTGAAACTGCATCCCACTCTTTGTCGTCATTGCTCACTGCTCTTTTTGCAACCGGAAGCCCAAAAATATTATCATGACCACCCACAATATCTTTTCCTGACATCTCATCGGTAGTATATGTTGACTCAAGTTTTAATGGTTTTACTATCTTTTTCTGAATATATTCTGAATAGCCACTTTCAGACACAGCTTCTACTATTTTTCCAAGTATCGCATAGTTTATCCTTGCGTCCTTATATTCTCCCTTTTTTCCATCCGGAGCAGGAATCCTGTCACCCTTTATACTCTGTTCAGCAGTATAGCCGCTTGTCTGTCTCAAAAGCTCCTCAACTGTCACATCACTATTTCCATCAAATCCTGTAACCAGCTCAGAAACACTTGTGTCAAGTTTTAGTTTTTTTGAATCCGCAAGCTGCAATACGGCTAATGAGGTAAATACTTTACTCACTGAACCAATCTTTAAATCAGATGTTGTCTCCGGCACATCTCCAAAAGATGCACTATACACCTCTTTTCCGGATGTTACTATAGAAACGGAACCTCCCGGTATCTTTGCATTTGATAACTGTCCCATAATATATTTTTCAATATCACTTTCATGATACCCCATCGCTGATGCAGTAGTCACAAATGATAATGACAGCACAAATGCCAGCATAAATGTTAAAACTTTTTTCTGCATGGTATATTCTATCCTCCACCATTATTTTTTTGTCTCTATTCACTCCTCTGAACAGTAGCCATTTTTCTGCAAGTACATTTTATTACTGTTCGCATTAAATCTGCGAACAATAAGCATTTTTTATTTTATCACAAAACTATATGTTTGTAAAAGAAAAAAACTCTGCCATCTCACAACTAATGTGAAATGTAGGCTGCAGTTTACATAACAGATGTAATCTGCAACAAGCGCAGAGTTTTGTGCTTTTTCAATCTATATCCATATCTTCCGGTCTGCTTTCATAACAAATTATGCTGCAACGAAGTCTCCTAATTCACGAATAATCTGATTTGCTTCGGCCGGTTCACAGTTTCCTGTCATCCACATACTGTTTCTAAGATCCATAGTCATAATGCCAAGCAAAGATTTTGCATCTACATAATAACTTCCACAGTATAAGTTAAAATCAGCATCGTATTTTGAGAGAATGTGAACAAACCTGTTTACGTCAGCTACATCTCTAAACTTAATGTTTACTTTGTTCATTACAAAAACACTCCTTTTCATCTCAAAAAAATACATTTTGCAACTTTCACGCTACTATATCATCAATGAAACTTTTGTTATATACATTTTCTACTGATTTAACTACAAAAAATACTGTTTTTTTCTGTTTTTTTCTATTTTTTCCCTTTTTGATACATTTTTCTATATTTTGCAGGTGTGATACCATTTTTTCTTTGAAAATATACACTAAATCTGCTCTGCGAACTGAACGCACAAAAACTGCTTATCTCCTGAAGAGAATAATCCGTAAATTTTAACAGATATTCGCTTGATTTTATTTTTTCATCAATAATATACTGTTTAAGTGTAACTCCTTCAAACCGGCTGAACTGTTCTGAAAGATAATTTGGTGAAACCCCTATATATCTGGCAATATTTCTTACCATAAGCTGTTCGTGTATATGAGAGAATATATAATCCTTAACCTGATGTATCAATGGATTTTTTATGTTTTTTCTATTTAAATCATGCACATCCCTGGCATAATTAAACTCGGCTTCCCTTACAACCCGTTCTATCTCTACCGGATCATTCATCTCTTCTTCTATATACATTATATATCCGTCAGCCATTGAAAATGCTTTCTCCGCATTTAATCCACCCTCTATGGCACACCTTGAAGCACAAGTTATAACCGCTATCGCAACATTTTTTATACTCCTGACCTGATTTTCCGCAAGTTTCCCTATCTCACCCGGATAAACCTCATTTATACTTGCCTTAAGTCCCTCTATATCGCCACGCCTTATACTGTCATGTTCCCTCTGCTCCTGTGCATATGGATTATGCAGCTTTCCATTCTCCTGATATTCAAATATATTCTCTGTTACAAACTTACTGACAGAATCATCAAGAACTATGTTCTTTGTCCAGAGATCACCTTTACCTATCATTTTACCCGTAAGTTTATTCCATATAAGTATTATCGCAGATGTATATGTGTCCTTGGGACATTCAAGTATATCCTGGTTGCGATTTTCAAATTCACTGTAAAGTGCAGTCTTTCCTATAACAATAAATTCTTTTTCTTGCTCATTCCACATAACACATACAACAACACCTGTATCAATAAGTATAATATATGGGAAATCTTTCCTTGACTTTTTAATAATTTCTGAATATAGTTTTAAATCTTCTTCTCTCGATTCAGATAATTGCTCTTTTACATTTCCATTTTCATCAAATATCGCAATATGAGCCCTCACTATAGGCATCATATGCATTAAGAAAAACTTATCTTTCATATATACCAGTCCTATTATCCGATAATGATAAACAAAGCGGAATCTGCTGTCTTTGCACAATATAACTCCTGCCATTTATTTTAGAAGCCGTATTGTCTTATTAATTCAAACATCATTTTCCGCTTTTATTTATAGTTTGTAATTTATTGTCAGTCAGGCAGATACCCGCAATCTGCTCTGCTGCCTGATAATGTTAAATGTTGTTAGCTAATGCTGCTGTAATGATTGCCATAGAATAAACCTCTGATGCATTACATCCTCTTGACAGATCATTAACCGGTGCATTAAGTCCGAGAAGTATAGGACCATATGCCTCAAAATTACCCATACGCTGTGCAATCTTGTATCCGATGTTTCCGGCATTAATATCAGGGAATATAAATGTATTTGCGTGACCTGCAACCTCTGATTCAGGACACTTTGTCCTTGCGACTCTAGGTGATACGGCAGCATCAAACTGAAGCTCGCCATCTATAGGAAGATCAGGGTACTTTGCTCTTGCTTTCTGAGCTGCATTTCTCATCTTGTCAACATCTTCTCCCTTTCCTGAGCCATGTGTCGAATAACTTAAAAATGCAACCTGCGGATCTACACCGAATATCCTTGCACATTTTGAAGCCTCACCTGCTATCTCTACAAGTTCATCCTCAGTCGGTTTGATATTTATCGCACAGTCACCCATAGCGATAACCTCATTTTCACCTGTAGCACTTGGTCTTACAAGTATAAAGCATGATGATACGATACTGTGTCCCGGCTTTGTCTTTATCAACTGGAGTGCCGGACGAACCGTGTCAGCCGTTGAATATGTAGCACCGCCAAGTAATGAATCAGCAACACCCATTTTTACAAGCATAGTTCCAAAATAGTTTGCCTGTGAAAG
>ERZ772937.2441-NODE-2441-length-11626-cov-2.677470_pt1 | contig 11626 bp, 12 predicted proteins | sample MGYA00512113_ERZ772937 | MGnify/ENA primary metagenome ERZ772937 (study PRJEB29015, sample SAMEA2737649) | human gut metagenome | biome: human gut; feature: human-associated habitat; material: faeces | place: China | collected 2012 ... | reverse complement strand
GGGACAATATGATAACAATATAATAGAATAAATCTTATGAGTCAGACAGTAGACATTCGTGAGTTGAATGAGCGAATTGAAAGTAAAAGCTCGTTTGTGAACATGATTACGATGGGTATGGACAAAGTAATCGTCGGACAAAAGCATTTGGTTGAATCCTTGTTGATCGGTTTGCTTTCGGACGGACATATCCTGTTGGAAGGTGTGCCGGGTTTGGCTAAGACACTTGCCATTAAAACATTGTCGTCGTTGATCGACGCTAAATACAGCCGAATCCAGTTCACCCCGGACTTACTTCCGGCCGATGTGATCGGTACGATGATTTACAGTCAGAAAAGCGAAGAGTTCCAGGTAAAGCAAGGCCCGATCTTCGCTAATTTTGTGTTAGCGGACGAGATCAACCGTGCCCCGGCGAAAGTACAGAGTGCCTTGTTGGAGGCCATGCAGGAGCGTCAGGTCACGATCAGCGAGCATACCTACAAGTTGCCGAAGCCTTTCTTGGTAATGGCTACCCAGAACCCGATCGAGCAGGAGGGTACGTACCCGTTGCCTGAGGCGCAGGTAGACCGTTTCATGTTGAAGGTGATCATCAATTACCCGAAGAAGGAGGAGGAGAAACTGATCATACGCCAGAATATATCCGGAGAACGTCCGGAGATCAAGCCGATCTTAACGAAAGAGGAGATCCTCGACGCCCGTAACGTGGTTCGTGAGGTTTATTTGGACGAGAAGATCGAGCGTTACATCGTGGATATCGTCTTCGCTACCCGTTTCCCGGCTGAGGCTGGTTTGCCGAACTTGGCGAGCATGATCTCTTTCGGCGCTTCCCCTCGTGCGTCTATCAACTTGGCGTTGGCCGCCCGTGCGTACGCTTTCATCAAGCGCAGGGGCTATGTGATCCCGGAGGATATCCGTGCGGTATGCCACGACGTGATGCGCCATCGTATCGGCTTGAGTTATGAGGCCGAGGCGAACAACTTGACTTCTGAGGAGGTAATTAGCGAGATCTTGAATAAAGTAGAAGTTCCTTAAATGGAGACAAGCGAATTATTAAAGAAGGTACGCCGTATCGAGATAAAGACCCGTGGTCTTTCCCGTAACATCTTCGCCGGCCAGTACCATTCGGCTTTCAAGGGCCGTGGTATGGCGTTCAGCGAGGTGAGGGAATATCAGTACGGCGATGATATCCGGGATATCGACTGGAACGTGACCGCCCGCTACGTCCGCCCTTATGTCAAGGTGTTCGAGGAGGAGCGTGAGCTGACGGTGATGCTGCTGATCGACGTGTCCGGTAGCCGTGACTTTGGCTCCGTCAACGTCATGAAGAAGGAGGTGATCACCGAGATCGCCGCTACCTTGGCTTTCTCGGCGATACAGAACAACGATAAGATCGGCGTGGTGTTCTTCTCGGACAAGATCGAGAAGTTTATCCCGCCCCAGAAAGGAAAGAAACATATCTTATATATCATCCGGGAGCTGATCGATTTCCATCCCGAGGAGACGAGAACGGATATCAGCCAAGTGTTGAAATACTTGACCAACGCCATCAAGAAGCGTTGCACGGCTTTCCTCATTTCCGATTTTATCGATAAGGAGGGTTTCAAGGACGCCCTGACGGTGGCCAACCGCAAGCATGACATGGTAGCCATTCAGGTGTACGACCGTCGTGAGACCGAGCTTCCCGCCGTAGGCCTTATGAAGATCAAGGACGCCGAGACCGGGAAGGAGCAATGGATAGACAGTTCCTCCGCCCGTGTGCGCGCGGCCTATAAGGAATGGTGGGAGAAACGGCAGGCGAAGATGAGCGATACGTTCAAGAAATGCCGTGTAGACTCCGTATCTGTCCGTACCGAGGATGATTATGTGAAAGCATTGATTGCTCTTTTTGACAAACGTAATTAAAGCAAGCAGATGAAATTGATAAAGAAAAGTATCCTGTTTCTGGTCGCCGCCGCTTCCCTCGTGGGGGGAAGGGCATATGCGCAAAGGCCGTTGATCGATGTCGCTATCGACTCGGCCGCCATATTGATCGGAGAGCAGACTACCTTGCACCTTACGGTAACGGCGGATAAGGATCGCCCCGTGCAGATCGTGATCCCGAACGATACCTTGATGACGGGGGTGGAGGTACTGAACCTCTCCAAGGCGGACTCCACGGAGATCGAGAACGACCGGCTCGTTATCAAGCAGGATGTATTGATTACCTCGTTTGACTCGTCACTCTATCTGTTGCCTCCGTTGAAGGTGATAGACGGGGTGGATACCGTATATTCCAACCAAGTCGCCTTGAAGGTCTCCACGATTCCCGTGAACGCGGACAAGCCGGAGGAGTTCAACGACATCAAGACCGTATGGAAGCCACCTTTCGTATGGGCCGATTATTATCCGATCATTTACGGGATCTTGCTGGCCCTGTTCTTGATTTGCGTGATCGCCTATATCGTGAAACGGATCCGTGCGAAGAAGTCGTTGATCCCATTCAAGAAAGAGGAGCCGAAACTTCCGCCTCACGAGCAGGCCATCAAGGAACTGGATGAGATCAAGCAACAGAAACTCTGGCAGCAAGGACGAAGCAAGGAGTATTACACCTTGATCACGGATACGCTGCGTAAGTATATCGAGGAACGTTTCGGTATCAATGCCATGGAGATGACTTCCGGTGAGATCTTGGACCTGATCCGCAAGAACTCCGAGGCGCAGAGCGTGTACGATAACTTGAGGCAGATTCTGCAATTGGCCGACTTCGTGAAATTCGCCAAGATGAACCCGCTGCCGGATGAGAATGATTTGAGTATGATGAACGCGTATTTGTTCGTGAACCAGACGAAGGAGGAGGAGATGGTGGAGCTGGTTGACAGTCCCCTGTCAGATGAGCTGACAGCCTCGGGTCAAGAGGAGCGACAGCCTGCTGTCAAAGCCGTTGACAGCCCTCTGTCAAATGAGCCGGTAGCCCCGTGTCAAGACGACTTGACACGCTATCAGCCCAAGTCTACGAACGATACAACTAATTTAAAGGATTAAGAGATGGTATTTGCGAATCCTAATTATTTATATTTATTGTTGTTGCTCATCCCGATGATCGGATGGTACGTCTACAAGCTGAGCAAGAGTCAGGCCAGCTTGCAGGTCCCCTCGTCGGAGGCGTTCGAGGCGCCGGGAGCGGTATCATGGATCGTGTACTTGCGTCACGTGCCTTTCGTGTTGCGTATGGTAGCGGTAGCGCTGCTGATCGTGATCTTGGCCCGTCCGCAATCCACGAATAGTTGGTCCAATTCTTCCACGGAAGGTATCGATATCATGTTGGCGATGGATATCTCGGGGAGTATGCTGGCGCAAGACTTGAAACCGAACCGCTTGGAGGCGGCGAAGGATGTGGCCGCGTCGTTCATCAACGGCCGTCCGAACGATAACATCGGTCTCGTGGTCTTTTCTGCTGAGAGCTTTACGCAATGCCCGTTGACAACCGATCATACGGTCTTGCTGAACCTCTTCAAGGATATCCAAAGCGGTATGATCCAAGACGGAACGGCAATTGGGTTGGGCTTGGCGAATGCCGTGAGCCGTATTAAGGACAGCCACGCTAAGTCGAAGGTGATTATCCTTCTGACCGATGGTTCGAACAACGCCGGCGAGATCGCTCCGGTTACCGCTGCCGAGATCGCCAAGACGTTCGGCGTGCGTGTCTATACGATCGGAGTCGGAACGAAAGGCATGGCGCCGTATCCGTTCCAGACCGCTTTCGGCGTGCAGTACCAGAATATACCGGTAGAGATCGACGAGGCTACGTTGAAGCAGATCGCCTCTACCACGGGAGGGCAATATTTCCGTGCTACGGACAACGCCAGCCTGAAGGAGATCTATTCCGAGATCGACCAGATGGAGAAGACCAAGATCAGCGTACAAGAGTACAGCAAGAAGCAGGAGGAGTATAAGAACTGGGCCTTGCTGGTGTTCGCCCTGTTGCTGGTGGAGATCTTATTGAGAAATACATTGTTGAGAAATATACCATAAAGATAAAAGGCTTATGTTTCGATTTGCGCATCCGGACTTTTTATATTTGCTTTTTCTCCTTCCCGCGTTGGTGGCGTTCTACGTGTACGCCATGATCGTGAAGAAGAAAGCGATAAAGAAATACGGTAACCCTACGTTGTTGGCCGAGTTGATGCCCGAGGTATCGACCAAGCGCCAGCATCTGAAGTTTTGGCTGTTGTTCGGAGCCATTACCATGGTTATCTTTATTATAGCGGGGCCTCAATTCGGCTCGAAACTGGAGACGGTGAAGCGTCAGGGAGTAGAGATCATGGTGTGTCTGGACGTATCCAACTCCATGTTGGCCGAGGACGTGTCGCCCAACCGTTTGGATAAGGCCAAACAGATGCTATCCCGATTGACGGACGGCTTTACGAATGATAAGGTAGGCTTGATCGTGTTCGCCGGCGACGCTTTCACGCAGTTGCCGATCACCTCGGATTATATCTCCGCCAAGATGTTCTTGTCCTCTATCAACCCGTCGATGGTCTCTACGCAAGGTACGGCGATCGGTGCCGCCATCAACTTGGCCGCCCGTTCCTTTACCCCGGACGAGACGACCGATAAGGCGATCATCTTGATCACCGACGGCGAGAACCATGAGGACGACGCTATCGGTGCCGCCAAAGCCGCCGCCGAGAAGGGCATCCACGTGAACATCGTGGGAATGGGTGATCCGAAAGGTTCTCCGATCCCCATCCAAGGAAGCAATAATTATATGAAGGATAAGGACGGGAACGTGGTGATCACGAAGCTGAATGAGCAGATGGGTCAAGAGATCGCCGCCGCCGGAAACGGTATGTACGTACGTGCGGACAATACGAACTCCGCCTTGAAAGCCCTTCAGAAAGAAATCGAGAAAATGAACAAGACGGAGCTGGATAGCAAGGTCTATTCCGAGTATGACGAGCAGTTCCAGATTTTCGCTTGGATAGCTTTGTTCCTCTTGATCGCCGATTTCATGACCTTGGATCGTAAGAACCGTATATTTAGGAAAGTAAAATTATTCTCTTAATTCGACGAAGTGATGAGACGTATATATAAATCTATGATATGGGTATCGGTCTTGGCGCTCAGCGCTGGGGCGGTCTCTGCCCAGAAAGCGGAACGGAAGAACGTGCGTGAGGGGAATAAGCTTTATGAGAGCGAGAAATACACCGAGTCCGAGATCGCTTATCGCAAGAGCTTGGAGGTGAATCCCCGCTCTACGGAAGGAACCTATAATCTGGGGAATTCCCTATACAAGCAAGGCAAGTTCCCCGAGGCCGCCGAGCAATATCAATTGATCGCCGGGCAAGGGGAGAAGATGGTGGCTACGCCGGAAGGGAAGGCACGCTTGTCGGAGGTGTATCATAATATGGGGAATATCTTCATGCAGAACAAGGATTACGGTAAGGCCGTGGAGGTGTATAAGCAATCGCTTCGCTTGAATCCGAAAGATGACGAGACCCGTTATAACTTGGCCTTGGCCCAGAAACTGCTGTCGGATCAGCAGAATCAGGATCAGAGCCAAGATCAACAGAACGACGACAAGCAGGAGAACAAGGATCAGAAGGACGATCAGCAGCAACAGCAACAACAACAGCCGCAAGACGACCAGAAGCAGGATAAGACCCAAGAGCAACAGCAATCCAACGAGCAAATGAGCAAGGACAATGCCCAGCAGATGTTGGACGCCTTCCTGCAAGACGAGAAAGACACCCAAGAGAAGGTGAAGAAGGCGCAGATGCAGCAGCAACAACGCCGGAAGACCGAGAAGGAGTGGTAAACTGGATAATTAACGAAAAAATGAGATACACAATGAGGAAATTAATTTTCTTATTCATCCTGATGTTAGCGGTAGGAGTGGCGACAAAGGCCGCGGATGTGACCTTCAAGGCCTCGGCGCCCCAAGCGGTGGTAATGGGAGAGCAGTTTCGCTTGACTTTCACCGTCAATGCCGAAGGCAAGGATTTGAGAGTACAGGAGATGCCAGACTTTGACGTATTGATGGGCCCCTCCCAATCCACCTCCTATAGCAGTAGCTGGGTGAACGGGAAGAGTACCAGCGAGACAACCGTTACGTATACGTATGTCTTGATGCCGAAGAAGGAAGGCACGTTTAATATAGCTCCGGCAACGATCAAGGTGAACGGCTCTAATTATACATCGAATGGCTTGGCCATCAAGGTGCTTCCTGCTGATAAGGCGGGTAAGCAAGAGGCGGAGACAACGACGGCGAGCGGGGCGATCTCTAACGATCGGCTGTTCGTGAAGATGGACGTATCCAAACGAAGCGTGTTCGAGCAAGAAGGTTTCTTGGTGACTTTCAAGGTCTATTCCTTGGAAAATTTCTCGATTACGGGATTGAAATATCCGGAGTTCGAGGGTTTCTTGGTACAAGAGGTTGAGTTGCCGCAAGAGAAACAACTGACCTTGGAAAACTACAACGGGCGTAACTACCAGTCGGCCGTAATGCGTCAAGTGATCCTGTATCCCCAACGTTCCGGTAAGATCACGATCGAAGGTGGAAAGTATGATGCCGTGGTGCGTGTCCGTATGCAACAAGCGGGCGGCGGTAGCATCTTCGATAGTTTTTTCGACTCGTATCGGGATGTGAGCAAGGTGTTGACCACTTCTCCGGTTACTATCGACGTGAAGCCTTTGCCCTCCGGTAAGCCCGCTTCTTTCTCCGGTGCCGTAGGTACGTTCTCCATGACGGCTGATATCAGCTCGAACAACGTCAAGACAGACGAGGCTGTAACCATAAAGGTGAAAATCACGGGTAACGGAAACGTGAAGTTGGTGAAGAATCCGGAAGTGGTTTTCCCGAACGATTTCGATGTCTACGATCCGAAAGTAGAGATGGACATCAAGACCACGACCGCCGGTGTCAGTGGAAGCAAGACGATCGAATATATGGCGATACCCCGTTATGCGGGTGATTTCGAGATCCCGGCGATCGCTTTTTCCTATTTCGATATCAAGTCCGGTTCGTACAAGACCATCAAGTCCGAGCCTTATAAGTTGCATGTGGAGCAAGGTAAGGGCGGTAGCGGTTCTTCCCCGGTCGTATCGAACTTCAGTAATAAAGAGAGCGTGAAATACTTAGGCAAGGATATCCGTTACTTGAAGACGAAAGGTTTCTCCTTTATCGAGGGAGGTGATGGTATTTTCTTCGGTTCCTTTATGTATTATCTTTGCTATATCGTACCAGCTATCTTGTTTATCGTATTCTTCTTTATTTATCGTAAGCAGGTGAAGGAAAACGCCGACATCGCCTTGGTTCGTACCAAGAAGGCGAACAAGATGGCGGTTAGACGTCTGAAGAACGCTGGCAAGCTGATGAAAGAGAATAAGAAGGAAGAATTCTACGACGAGGTGCTGCGTGCGTTGTGGGGCTATTTGAGCGATAAGCTGAGTATCCCGCAATCCGATCTGACCAAGGATAACGTAGAGATAGAATTGGCTAAATACGGTGTAGACGAATCCTTGACGAATGAGTTCATGGATATCTTGAATACTTGTGAGTTCGCTCGTTACGCTCCGTCCCAAGCGTCGGACGCTATGGATAAGTTGTATGAGCTGACGGTAGACGCTATTGGTAAAATGGAGAATACAATTAAAAAGTAAGAAGATGAAGATGACTATAAATTTAAGAAAGGTATTGTTTTTCTTATTGACTCTATGTCTGATAGGATCTGCTTATGCGCAAGATACCGCCTTGAAGGAGGCCGAGGTCGCTTACACGAAAGAAGATTACGCAAAGGCGATCGAGCTATATGAGGGAATCTTGAAGAGCAATGGCGAGTCTGCCGCCGTTTATTATAATTTGGGAAATACCTATTATAAGGCGGGTAAGATCGCTCCGGCTATATTGAACTACGAACGTTGTCTTCTGCTGGATCCGGGTGATAGCGATGCTCGCTTCAATTTACAGATGGCCCGTCAGAAGACCATCGATAAGATTGAGCCGGTTGGTGATTTCTTCTTGGTCAAATGGTTTAAGAGCGTGGAGAACCTCGGTTCCGCAGACTCTTGGGCGAAGACAGGTATCGTGTGCTTCCTGTTGTTTATCGGTTGCTTGATCTTGTTCTTTTTCTCTCGTTGGGTACGCTTGAAGAAGATCGGTTTCTATTTGGGTGTCCTATTTATTATCATGGTTGTTTTTGCCAATATATTCGCCAGCGACCAGAAGGATGAGATGATAAACCGTAAACACGCTATCGTATTCGCCCCGACCGTTACGGTGAAAAGCTCGCCCGACGCTAGCGGTACGGATCTTTTCGTATTACACGAGGGAACGAACGTGACCGTGAAGAGCACGCTCGGCGAATGGAGCGAGATTGAGCTTGAGGACGGGAACGTAGGATGGATGCCTAGTAAAGACATAGAAAAAATCTGATACATGCTAGAACAATTATTGGTTTGGGAACGTGATGCGTTCTTTATGCTTAACGGTAGCGACTCCGCTTTTTTAGATCGCTTTATGTGGATCTATTCAGGCAAGGCGGTTTGGCTACCGTTAGCCTTTTTTATATTGGTGGTATTGTGCTATAAGAAGAACTGGAAGGAGTGGTTGTTGATCTTATTGGCCATTGTCTTGACGATCACGCTATGCGACCAGTTCGCTTCGCATGTTTGTAAACCCATCTTCACCCGTTTCCGTCCGACTCATCACCCTGACTTTATGGATCAGGTAAGGGTGGTGTTCGGTTATCGGGGCGGTATGTATGGATTTATCTCCAGCCATGCGGCGAATGCTTTCGGCTTTGCGACCTTGATGGCGCTGATCTTCAGGAATAAACTATTCGGATGGACTATTTTCTTTTGGGCGATTTTGACTTCCTATACTCGTATTTATTTAGGAGTGCATTTTATCACGGATATTATTCCGGGAGCTTTATCCGGTCTGCTATTCGGGTATCTTGTATATCTGTTATACCACTATTCCGGCAGATTCTTGGGTATGTCCGGAGGCCATTTACTCGGATACCCGGAATCGCTGGATCACCTATGCGATTTGGTTTACCATCCTTTTAATAGCCCTATTTAATGGGCAATTGGTATCGTGCTTAATATAAGAGATTTCCGTTAAGTATGTCGTAAAGCATATTTGTTTTCAGCTCATTTTTTCAATAATAATTTGTTTCAATGCTATTAAATGACTAAGTTAGTGCCATAATATTAAACAAAAGTATTAACCTTCAAAATAAGAAAGCCATGACAAAGACGATTACATTTAACGAACTGAGAAGAATTAAAGATTCGTTACCTGACGGAAGTACACAACGCATCGCCGATGAGCTGGGATTAAAGGTAGAGACAGTTCGTAACTATTTCGGTGGACATAATTTTCAAGATGGACGGAGTTGTGGTTTCCATATCGAGCCCGGTCCGGACGGAGGGTTGGTTGTTTTAGATGACACGACTATTTTCGAGCGTGCTTTGCAGATACTGGCCGAGAGTCAGGATGCCGAAGCACAAAAAGCGTAAGAGAAATTCATTCGTATAAAAAATCCCATAGCTAAATGAAAGAACGCTTTGGGATTTTTTTATATTCAACAATTCATAAATCCCGATTGTTTCATCTATAAAAATGTATTGAGTATGGAAGATAAATTAGTGACATTGGCTATCCACACGTTCGAGAAAGCCCAGATTCTCAAGACAATCCTCGAAACAGAAGGCATAGAGGTCTATATACATAATGTAAACCAGATTCAGCCGGTCGTTTCGGCAGGAGTGCGTGTGCGTATTAAGGAGAGTGATTTACCGCATGCTTTACGCATTATTGAAGACAATAAGTGGTTTGAGGAACCAAAGGAGGAAGAGGCGAAGGTTAATGCGGTCAAGAAAGTTCTGATCCCGATTGATTTCTCGGATTATTCCGCCAAGGCTTGTGAGTTGGGAATTAATTACGCTCATGCGGTAGGTGCGGAGGTGATGATCATGCACGCCTATTTCAGCCCCTATTTTCCATCCGCTATCCCGATGGGAGATACTTTGGCTTACCAAGTAAACGAGGAGGAATCCGTACAGCATATCTTACAACGTGTCCGTATCGATATGGAGAATATTTGTACGCATATCAACCGGAAGATGTCCTCTGGTGAATTACCAAAGGTAAAATACGATTATGTATTACGTGAAGGCTTGCCGGAAGAGGAGATCATCGCTTATAGTAAGGAGTATCATCCGACATTGATCGTGATGGGAACGAGAGGTAAGAGCCAAAAAGATATGGATCTGATCGGTAGCGTGACCGGAGAGGTTATCGAGGTGAACCGGGTTCCTGTATTGGCGATACCGGAGAATGTTCCTTTCACGGATTTGAGAGACGCTAAGAATATCGCTTTCGCGACATCGTTTAACCAGAGAGATTTGGTTGCGTTTGACGAGTTTATGGAAATCATCAAAGGCTTTGATCTTAATATCCATCTATTCAATATCTCTACCAGTAATGATGAATGGAATGAGATTCGTTTAACGGGCGTTCGTGAATATTTCAAGAAACAATATCCACATGCCCATATTTCCCATACGGTTCTAGCCGATGGTGACTTGCTGTTAGCCATCGAGAAATTTGTTCGTGATAAACAAATTGATGTTATAGCCCTAAGCACATATCGCCGTAATATCCTAGCCCGGATGTTCAATCCTTCGATCGCGAGAAAGATGTTATTCCACACCGATACTCCGTTATTGGTAATCGATAGCAAGAAATAGCTTCTTATTCAAGTAACAAATAAAAAGTGGATATGAGAAAAGGCTTATCCACTTTTTTATTATATACCATGTGCTTAAAGCAATCTTTGTATCTTTGGCGAAAAAATATAAGGATAGTATGTGGGAAAGAATGTTTGATCTGGTACTTGGATTAAAGAAAGAACATAGATTAATGATAGTTATAACATTGATTTATGCGGTGACCCTCTTTGGTATTACTGTAGATGTAGAAGCGATGGAGAATTGGCTGCAATTAGTGGGGTATACCATACGTACTTTATGTATTGCTTGTATTATACAGCTTAGTGTGTTCTTTTTGACAAATATTTTTTGGAAGGAACTAAACAGAGGCTTGAATAAAACATTTGTTGTTATTAGTGGTAATGTGTTGTCTTTAGCTTTCTTACTTTTCCCTTTTTCTATATCATATATAGATATGACTGCTGAAAGTATGAAATTGAGTTCTTTGAATACAGAAAGAAATAGAATTGATAGTATGGTCCGGTACTATGAGAATTTAAAAAGTCTAGATTCTTCTTTTTCAGAGAATCTAGATTCTTTAATATTGGAAGAAAAGAAAACATTGATTCGGGTTATAAAAGAGATTGACTTAAAGCAATTTAAAATAGAAGAGAAACAGAAAAGATATGAAAAGCCATTAGTCTCCATCCTATTTCTTTTGCAAATATTCGGTTTTTATATATTGATTCTATATTATAAGTATAATAAATTAAATTAAAATAGTATAATAAAATTATCTCATATTATAATCTTTGGAGGTATATATAAATTGAATTATAAATTTTTTAGTAATACTAAATGTGAATACTTTCCCTGTCATAAAACAAATGACCCAGAAAATTTCAACTGCTTATTCTGTTATTGCCCT